>Ga0123355_10013064_pt1 | contig 12898 bp, 13 predicted proteins | sample TergutEmb28metaG_3_FD_89872 | JGI IMG/M metagenome (GOLD analysis project Ga0123355, IMG submission 89872) | Embiratermes neotenicus P1 segment gut microbial communities from Petit-Saut dam, French Guiana - Emb289 P1 | ecosystem: Host-associated > Arthropoda: Insects > Digestive system > Gut ... | reverse complement strand
AGGAATGTGCTACCAAGTGAGATTCATCACCAGATCTGTCAAGTGTATGGTGACAATGCGATGAGTGATGGCATGGTTAGGAAATGGGTTCGGATGTTCAGTGAAGGACGAGAGAACGTGCACAATGAGGCGCGAAGCAGGTGTCCATCTTTGGTGAATGATGATTTGGTGTGCAAGGTCAATGAAAGAGTGTGTGACGACAGATGTTTCACAATTTCTGATCTGTCCCTGCACTTTCCTCAGATTTTAAGGACTCTACTATATGACATTGTCAGTAGTGGCTAACATTGCAGGCGGTATACAAAAACTTTGTGCCCCACTACAATAAGTGCCTCAATAATGGCGGCAAATATGTGGAAAAGTAGTTTCAAGAATGCAGAATCTGATAACAATAAAATTTTATAGGAAACCTTACTCGATTTTTTTTTTACAGCAAAACAGTACTTACTTTCTGAATAAGCCTAGTACAAGAAGTTACTGGGACAAAAACCAAAGAAATCACATTTTTGGAAAAATAAACACCCTGAAATTCACACAAGTATAAATTGTTGTTCAGAGCTTCTACAATAAATTTAATTAACTCAGAAAAACAAATCATGTTCACATACTTTACTCAAATATCTGCATTTAAATACTGACATTTCCTTATGCTCAGCAAGCAAATCCACAGTGAAAGACTGGATATTAAATATGCAGTCCATAAATTCAGTCCAAAGCACTACAAATTAACAAGGTTCTACTACAGCTACTCGTTTCAAAATGTCACATGATTTGAGCCTCATACACACAGTGACTTTGGAAAATCTAAAATCAAATAATTCAAGTGTGAATGTGACCATTTCAAATATTTATTCACAATTACAAAAACAGATGGCAGACAAAAAAGTCAATACTGTGCACTGTGTGAGAGAGTTATTCACATTCTGTTTCAGATCAAAGTTCAGCCAAGAGCTACACCCATAACACTCACAACTAAAGGCTTCTATAATGCACTCAAAATACTAGGACAACCAAGGAAAACAAAGCGCATAAGCATCACTCATGACAGCAAAATACAGATGATATAAATGTAACTAAGCTTCTAATAGTGAAAGTGGTTTAAAATAGGAATAAGACTGCTTCAAATATAGCAGCAATGTAAATTTCTCAAAATTTAAACTAAAACAAAGACGGTTCTACTCACCTCCACTTTGAACTCATTTCTCCAGACCGCCCACCAGATGACAGAAGATGCAGCCTCAAAACTTCAGTCAGTGTTATTGAATCCAATGTCACTTTACTAAGTGGAACACCCTGGTACAGCTGACACCAACCTGCTGCAGCTGTTGCCAATTTGATGGCTTCTGATGTTGTAATGTCACCAACTTCATCGACGAGACCTACTAAAAGCACGTAATACATACAACACCTATCTTACAGTGTGATCACTACCACTGCATTCCACTTGAATCAACTAATTATCAGCCACCAACATAACCAAAACTACATACATCATCCCTATTTTGTGAAAAGGGGACAACCCACTGTATACCAAATATGTAGTTAGCCCCTTTTTTTACAAAGCAGGGCAATAAATACACATATTTTTATTTTTAGTGTCCATCCATCCTACTCTGCACATCAGAATCTAATAACAACAGTGGGAAGTATAAATACAAAGAATTAGTTTTTGGAAAGCAAACTCAAAGAAAATGTAAATGTTTCTGTTGCACGCAAGAAAAACCGATCACTTGGAACTCTCCCAAAACAGCAGCATTGCTAGGAAGTTCAAAAAGCACAAAATAGCTGTGATACTTGGATATAAAGAAACCCACTTCAGAGTAAAAACACACACACACAAACCAGCACCACTGCTGGGACAATGGAAAACCCCCACACAATTGCTTTCACACTGAGGGAGAACCCGTAGTTCCGTTACAGTTGACTGATAGGATATGAGAAAAAAATGAACTATACAGTCACTCAGGGAAAAACCAAGATTGATTCTAGCACTGTTGCTAAGGAAAAACACAAACTATTGTCCTCAAATTGCAGGGCAGACACTGATGCATGGGCACATCCATGTATCTCCCGTTTGACATGCTGCAACACTACCGTTCATTGTAAGGATCATTTTACTTTAATGAATGAATGATGTGCCAGTGCAAAACAGTGAAATCCACACCCACATTTTGCCACGACTACTAATCACAAACAAATGCTTCCACAATGATGCCAACTCACCCTACTTCACGGTGTGCATGACTACAACATGTTCAGATTGATGAAATTTATAACAGTGACACTCTAACAAAAAATAAAAAACCAATATTCTAACACAAAATAAGACAAAATCCCACAACTAGATCCATGAGTATCATGGATTTGTTTGCAATATTTGTTCAATTGTGCCACACCTAAAGCAATGTTGGATCATGGCATTCCAGATTAAGAAGGTGCAAACTGTGTAATATTGATACTGCATGTGTTGTATCTGACAGCTGTAATATCTATGTTTACAAATTTGACACCATTTTTCTCCATAAAAATTTGACACTTGTTAGTACATGGACCGTAACAAGATCAACTCCAGTTATGAAGCACACCATTATGCAATGGATATCAATTTTCATGTTTATATGCTCCAGAAGCAAGGACTTTACTGTGCTTAACACACACCTGACGTCTGGTTATCCGTCTCCAAAATTTCATCATCTTCTTCTTCCTGCATACTAAACAGTGCTGTTAGGAGCAGCTGAATTATGTCACTGAGTGGACCTAAAAACAGAATGCAAAGTAAGTCATCATAAATACAGAATTATTTTTTGCCACTCCTGAATAAACACTTTTAAAAGGACAAAACTGGTCAAGCTTGCATTTCGCCAGTATACAAAGACAAAACTGTAAGGCTAACAAATAAAATTATATTGAGTGAGTGAAGAAGCATTCTTCGTATCATATTGGGGAACACAACAGGATATCATACACCAGGATTATACTTGTTAGTCATGCTAAAAGCACCAAAATATACAAGAAGGAAGGGTTTTTTTTTCTGTAATGCTAACATACATTTAAATCAGCAGTTTAGCAAGAAAGTTTTTGCCCCAAAATGCGCAAGAACTGAAACTGGGGACATGTCCCAAGCAACTAATTTGTATAAAGGAAGTTTGAAATGCATAAAAAAGACAAGCCAAGATGTCTACATATAAAAATCAAAGTCTTAATCAAAAATTACATCAAACACACACATATGCTGCTACAGAATGAAGTTAATGGTACTTAAATGCAGATTCAATTAATGAGAATCTATATTCTGAATTAAATGAAAAATGTAAGATTTTTAATAACAATTACTTTATTAACAAACAACACAGAAAAAGTAAAAAAAAACCAAAATTTTTTATTGTCCAGTCTTCAACAAAACTAAAAAGTTTATTAAAATGAAAAAAATTACCCTTCTTAAAAAGGAGTAAAAATAATCTTCATTACAAACCAAAAAAATTGAAGAAATTTGGCCTTAGAAGCACTTACTGCTATTACTAATCTGCCTACACAATAACATTTTATAAGACACCAAGCAGAATGAACTATTAACCTTTTGGCGCCAGAATTATATTTTTAATTTTAGCACACCCTCTATATAAAATGTGAATAATGCAGGAACCAAATACGTTAGATTTATTAAACTGCATTTTGAAGAGGAAAAAATGGAGAGTATACCATGTTTAAAATATTCAGTACCTATATTTGTTGAAAAAATATACAAAATGCAACGTTTAGAGGTTAGCGGCGCGGTGCGACCACTATAGTCGTCATTAGGCGTCAAAGGTTTAAGAATCTATATACACCTCACAAAGACTTCAGTCATTTTAATAATCAGTTAACCTTGACAAAAAAAGAATTATCTAACAAAGTAACCATGAAAGCTATAAGGAAACACATTTATCACATTAACACAGAATATCAGTGAATGATACATGAATTAATAAGTCATCATTTTTCTTTATTAGTAACACATTAACAAATATTTTCAAACAAAGAATTAGGAAACATCTAAATTGTAACAACATAATAATACCAAAAGGTTATAAATGGAAGTATATAAACTTAAATCCAATCTCACCATCTATGCCAGGGTTAATTAAAATTCATAAACAAGACACGGATTGGTGGGCGGGTGTATGGTTGGGTGGAAGGGTACACAAGTGAGTAAGTGACTGAGTCACCATCCCTGTTCAATAATAGTGTTGTCATCCGTTAACAGAAAATATAGTACAGTAATTCTGGTCTTAAAATCAGACAAACCCAAACACACATACAATGGAGCAAAATTTGATCAAAATATTACACAACACAACAGTGTAAGTTATATCACTGTCACTAAGACTGCCCAATTGTTTAAAAATTATGTAATAATTTCCTTATAGTTCGAGTCTGAAACTAGTAGGGCTAATGAAAATGTCTAAATAAAATCTATTGAGGAGTTCAGGTAGGCAAATATTTGTCTGAGATGTTTCCTATTATGAATGGTGAAACCAGGAGATGCTTTATCGCAATTGCTTCTCAACTTTGCTTTAGAATATGCCATTAGGCCGATTCAGGTAAATCAGGAGGGCCTGAAATTAAATGGTACATATAAGCATAAAGTTTATGCTAATGATGATAATATAATGGGTGGAAGCATATATTTCAAATATTTGGGAAGAAACATAACAAATCAAACTTCCATTCAGGAAGAAATTAAGAGCAGAATGAAGTCACGGAATGATTGTTGTCATTTGCTGCAGAACCTTTTGTCTCTCAGTTTGTTTTCCAAAAATATGAAGACTAAGATATACAGAAATATAATTTTACCTGTTGTTTTGTACATGTGTGAAACTTGGTCACTCACAAAGAGGGAGGAATTTAGGCTGAGGAAGTTTAAGAATAGGGTGCTCAGAAAAATATTCGGGCATAAGAGGGACAAGATAACATGGGGGTTGAGAAGACTACATATCAAGGAGCTAAATGATCGGTACTCCTCACCACGTATTATTCAGGTGATCAAATCACGAAGAATGAGATGGGCAGGGCAGGTAGCATATATGGGAGGAGAGGAGAGGTGCATACAAGGTTTTGGTGGGGAAACCTGACAGAAAGAGACCACATGGAAGACCCAGGTGTGGATGGGAGGATAACAGTAAAATGGATCTTCAAGACATGGGATGAGGGGACATGGACTGGATTGATTTGGCTCAGAATGGGGATAGGTGGCAGGCTCATGTGAATGCAGTAATAAACATTTGAGTTTCACGAAATGCAGGGAATTTCTTGACTAGCTGCAAACCTGTTAGCTTCTCAAGGACTCTGCTACATGCCATTAGTTATGTTATTTAGTTAGTTTCCTGATAGTTCAGCCAGCTCACCTGCCACTTCATTCACAGACAGTGCTCTTTCCACAACATCAAAAGTAATGCCATTAGGAAAGAAGCTTTTGAGGGACAAAATATCACCAAAGGAATGCAGAAACTCCAATACTGACATCAAATCCCCAAAATATTCATTCGGAATAGCACAATCAACTTTTGTAGGAACAGGCAATTCCTGTAACAAAACATGAAATGTTAATGAGATCACAGCAATCCAAAACATTTTCAACTGGATGGTGAGGGGAGGAATGATAATTTAGTTTATATATACAAAGAATTCTGAGCAGAAATCATAAAGTCTGCTTTCCTACTACAAAGAACTTTAGTCCCAGAGGTTCACCACCATTACCATCATTACATCCATCATCATCACTACCAACATTAGGTTTTATTTTCATCACTTGCCACTCACTGTACACACCACGCACACCTTTTTTTCTAAAATATTTGTTTGAAAGAACAGATGCACATCACATAATTTAATTTTGTGCTATGCGTGAAAACATGTAAGATGCAGTAGTAGACAACATCCTTTCCACCCATTGTACTATGTCATGCAAGGATCCAACCTTCAAAGCTCTCCCTTTTCCAAGTGGAAGGTAGTAAGAAGTTAAGAGTGGATAACGTCCTCAGCTGACATGCCTATATTTGTGACACTGTTCACTGTGGGTTAATCCTAACTACATAAAGCTGTAACAAATTAATAAACCAGGTGACTGATGATTCTGCCCTCTTTTCACAAATGTCTGTAGCAACACAACCATAACCTGCAGACTCAATAATTTATGGGAGAGCTCCAAATGGGGCAAAAGGCCCATGCTACTCAATACACTTCCATATTGTTGCATTTTTGTCACTAAGACACGCACGTTTCTGTGGATTTCTAGAGGAATAATGGTCACACTTTATTGTTCTGGTATTCAGTAAAAGATCACCAAAAATTTTTCTTATAATCAATATAAAAAATTTGGGTGCACATCTTATTTATGAACATGTGGTATTTCAATAAATATGGCATTATGTAAGTACAGATGTCTATGTTAAATAGTTGGATACAACCTCAAATTTTATAAAATCACAGTACTTATCAATGTTGACTTACAAAACATATTCATATATAATATGTAGGTTTGTTTATGACTTATTTCCAAGCCAAATTTCAAACTACTCCTCCAAACAGTTCATTACTTAACGCAGGAAACCAAAGTTAAAGAAAATGTTTGCAAAGAAACAAAAGTGTCATTTTACAACCTCCAAAAAGTAATTTCACCCTTTGAAGCTGGAATTAAGGGCCCAGTGTACTCTGCAAAAGACCCAAGACTTAAATGGCCACCCATTACTTTGCATGTTCTTGGCTGATGACCTTAATAGAGGTTAAATTTTCTCAGCATTGGAATGCATGCTGACTGTAGTTGAATTCCAATGCCAATGGGTTAACAAGAGTTACACATTTTGAGAGATCTAAAACTGCACATGATTTTGAAATTCCAAAATAAGTGGCACTTGCCTTACTTCTTCCTCACAACCTCACACATCTGCCATATTACCATCACTGACTGTACAAATCATGAAATACAGAACTGAGGTGGTCTGGAATGGCACAACATTCATACCATGTGGTTTTGTGACAAAAAGTTGACTATTTCAATAGCTGAACAACACGAATACACAGTGTAATGTCCTTGTAAGCCTACTTTCTTTCTTACAAAAACAAAGTATGCTGAAAAAGGAAGCAACAAATTAATAATCCTCAGGGATGCAGTAAGGTAGGTAGTTGATTGTAGGTGTTCAAAGTTGTGGGGCTTGGTCTGTAAGAACAGATACACATAAAATCACAAGAAAATGATTTGCCTTCAAAGTAATCTCCCTCGACTGCAACATGCTTTTTACAAACGTTGAAAAGCTGCACAAAACTCAATGATGATATCAAAGACTATTTAATGTGGCACTTAAAATCTTCTTGATGTCTCAACATCCTGAAATCTTCCTCTGAGGGCGGCTCTTACTTTAGGAAATATAAAAATGTTGGCTAACATGAAATCAAGTAAATCATACAGGTGACTGATTCCCACTACACTGCAATGAAGTCTTCAACAGTTGTAATTTTGTCCTCCCTTTGCTCATTCATTGGATAGTATGGAGAAAACTTCAAACAGACCTGTCTCTTTAAATCTTCAAGAATCTGATCTTTCAGCTCCCCGTTAACCTTTTGGAGCCAGAATTATTTTTTTTTTAATTTTAGCACACACTATATAAAATGTGAATAATACAGGAACCAAATAAGTTAGAATTATGAAACAAACTGCATTTTGAAGAAGAAAAAACAGAGAGTATATACTGTGTTTAAAATATTCAGTACCTATATTTGTTGAATAAATATACAAAATGCAATGTTTAGAGGTTAGTGGTGCGGTACGACCACTATAGGAGTCGTTAGGCGTCAAATGGTTAATGTTCCATTAATCCTACATCAATTTCAGAAACATCTGACAGTCTCTGGGATCAGTTCACAAAGTTTCACCAACTGTTCAGGAGTTTGAGTAGGTAACAGTTGCCCATTCTTTGGGTATCTTCAATGTCTTAACAAATGTCCATGCATCTTATAAACCATTCAAAGACTTGTACACAAGGCACAGTTTCACTTCCATGAACATTTTCAAGAATTTCATGTGTTTCTTTCACTATCCCCCACTCCCACCTCCCAAAAAGTTCACTGCTCCATCACAACATAAACAAACTTGATGGATGAGGCTGCTGCAAATGGACTAATGAAAACTTTCTTTTCACTAATGCCTGGCAGTCATTATACGAATACACAGGAATTGACTAGAATTGGTTTATGCTCCAAACCACACCTGCATGATAGTGTAACAGTCCCAAAACTTAATGTTTGACTGCATACAAAACAAGCATAAAAGGTTGAAGATCAAAACCAACAGTAATTCATTGTAACATTTACCTTTTATTGATAAAACACAAGCTGCTTTGATTTCTAACAATGCTTCGTGTTTTGGCTTGTAATAAAGCAGGCCATCATCAGGCAGTTTTTGGCTTGTAATAAAGCAGGCCATCATCAGGCAGTTTTTGGCTTGTAATAAAGCAGGCCATCATCAGGCAGTTTTTGGCTTGTAATAAAGTAGGCCATCATCAGGCAGTTTTTGGCTTGTAATAAAGCAGGTCATCATCAGGCAGTTTTGGCTTGTAATAAAGCAGGCCATAATCAGGCAGTTATTGTAAAAAAAAAATGGGAACATATTAAAAAATGTTTTTTTAAATTATACTGAGATCTCAAACCTCACAATCATGCATAAAGAACTATGCATCCAGACTAAAATGTACCATGTTATACTGTATTACATATGACAGCTTAGGTTGTAGCCGACGGCTCTCAGCAAAGCTGTTAAAGAAATGGCATACAAGGTTTGTTCAAAAAGTATCCCAACTGACCACAGTACATGAAGTAGATAAGGTTTTACGGGGTTTTAACCCTAATTGTCTTCAACATAGTTCCCTTCTGCAGCTACGCACTTTGCCCAACGTTTCTGCCACCGTTGGAAACATTTTGCGAACTCCTCTTTCAGGATGTCTATTTGCGTCTTCATCGAATTTCGTTTGATGTCCTCCATTGCCTCAAACTGGTGTCCTTTCAGAACTTTCTTAAGCCTTGGGAATAGGAAAAAGTCCCACGGTGCGAGACCTGGTGAGTATGGCAGCTGCTGCAACTGAGTGGTGCCATGTTTGGCCAAAAACTGCTGCACAAGATGTGAAGTGTGTGCGGGCGCATTGTCATGGTGCAGGATCCAATCGTCATCCCACCACTTTTCCGGTTGTATTTGGCGAACTGATTCACGCAAACGTCGCAAGACTTCCACGTGGAATTCCTTGTTAACTGTTTGCCCGTCGGGAGCGTACTTGCTGTGTACGATACCCTCAGAATAAAAAAACGCCAGTAACTTGACCTTTGTTTCGCTTCGCGCCTGGCGCCCCTTCTTGGTTGCGGAGACGTGGGACCCTTCCACCGTGATGATTGCTGTTTTGTCTCCAGGTCGTACCTGTAGACCCAGAACTCGTCATCGTCACAATGTTCTTAAGAAACTGCACATCTTCACATGAACGCTCAAACAAATCACGGGCAGTTGTCTGACATTACTCATGTTGGTCATCTGTTAGCAAACGCGGCACAAACTTCGCGCACACACGTTTCATGTGCAGATCGTCAGTTAAAATTGCATCGCATGAGCCCAAGGAGATCCCACAGTCACCTGCTATCTCTTGTACTGTCAATCTCCTGTTATTGCGAATGATTGTTCTAACTTTAGCAATCATTTCCTTGTTTCTCGATGTTGACGTTCATCCCAAGTGGTGTCGCTTTCAACGGAGGTTCTACCCTCTTTAAATTGATGGAACCAGTCAAACACTTGTGTACGACCCATTGCATCTTCACCGTACGCTTGCCGCAATAATTGATACGTTTCTGTTGCAATTTTTCCGATTTTAAAACAAAACTTGATGCAAATGCGTTGTTCGGTACTTTCACACATCGTAAAAATCGCTATGACATAAACGCACGTGTTACTTCTGCAACCAACTACAGCCAACTGAGCAAACGCAGCAACTTGCAACTTGTGTCATGAGTTGCTAAGACATGTACGAACATGTCAAGACTGGTTAAAAACACATCCCACCCAGTGAACAACGACTACAATTCCAATCCGGGTACTATTTGAACAAACCTCATAAATTCTAATATGAATTTAAAAAACAAAACTGTTAAGCTATACATATTGAGAAACTCTGCATGTAAGCAGGTACAACATGCACCATAATATATAATATGTACAATATAATACATTATAATTAATATTATAGTCTGAAGATAACCTATTTTCAAAGAAACTATAATCTCCTCTATACATTTTTCATGTCAGTTATGTCAGTTATGCCAGCTATGTTGCTCATTTGGCACCACCCAGGAGGCACGTACAGCTTAAGGAGTGCTGCCGACGCGAGCAACGTTGCCCCGGAGGAGTGAAAACCACACCAATCCTCGCACTACAGCTGTACACAGGACACCTACCAATCACCTGGGAAACAAAACAACAAGCCGCGGTTTCCATGACAAAAATGAAAGCTCTAACACAGACCACTTGGATAACCAAGACATTAGACCAACAGCACCTCAAGACCCAGCTACCACCCCTCAACGCAGTTCAGTCATCTCCAACAATTAGAAATACCTACCAACGTAGAACACATACGCCCAACAATTGCCCGCACGGAATACCAATCATTTCATACCAACCTATCCCTATTATCAGAAGTGAAGAAAAACGATACCCCCACCACAGCCCTACAACTGGCACTAGCGACCATCAACGAAAGATACCCCCCAGAAGAATACCAGAGGATATACACCGACGGATCACTATCAAAAACAGACGGAAAAGCAGGAGCAGGAATCTACTCTGAACTGTTTTCCTACTACATATCAGCTGGAAGCAAGAGAACCAGCTTCGATGAAACTGCAATAACCAAGGCAATGCATCAACTACTCCTCAGACCAACGGCTTTCAAAAAGGCCGTTCTCCTTGTGGACTCTAAAGCTGCCATCCAGGCAATAGTTTCGAACAAACAGGCCACATCCCAAATGGTACATGAAGCAAGAAAAACAATAAAACTTCTTAACAGACAGGGCAAAACAGTTGTCTTTCAGTGGGTCCCCTCACATATAGGAATACATGGAAACGAAACAGCAGACCTCTTAGAAAAAAAAGGGACCTCACTTTACAACAAACAAACTCCACCTAACTACAAAACAATTAAGAGACTTATAAAAAGAAAAACACAACAAAAATTTTTTCAGGAAGCCACAGCCTCATCTAGAGAGACACAGTGGCACAACATTAAATCTGCATGGGAACATAACAAAAACAAACCTAGAAGACAGGCAGTCACTAACTTCAGGCTCAACACAGGTCACGACTGCCTCGCAGCACACCTTTATCGCATCAAAATATCCAACCATAACTACTGCACAATATGCAAACAGAAAAACACAATAATGGACAAAGAGCACCTACTGAAGTGCCCAAAACTAGATAACACCACTAGAGATCTAACAAAACTGTACTGGGATGCCAGAAGACTAATGGAATAAACCCAAGATCTGCCATTAGACAACAACAACATTTTTCATAACAAATAACCTGATGGCTTTACTGTAAGTTGACACATGTAGTTATATTCTAAAACAAACCAGTCTGTTTTGTCAATAAGAAGTTGTGATGGACTGAATTAATACTGCCTTTCACTTTGTACCACAAAAACAACACAATTAACTACAATATGAAAACAGAAAATTAAATGTGAACTCCAATTTTCAGCTTTTATCTTGCATGCATTTAAAAATAATGGATGCAATATATATGAGACAGTCTCATTTTTATGTAGTTTCATACTTAACACACCATATAATTTCATGGCACCCCTACACACCAACAGAACATTTACAACACAACTATTAAACAGATGCACACTATAATTTTTGGCCTCAACAGGAAACCAGTCCAATGGCAAACTATGTTTGCTAAACCACCCATTGAACGCTTTCTGAAAATAAATTTATAAACAGTTATATGCTCTTTAATCAGCAAGATATCTCTGAATTCAAAAGGGTAAACATAACTGATAACAGAACAAGGATACTAGCCAGGATAAAATACATTGAAAAATTGAACTTGTGGCCAAACTGTTCAAGGCATGGAAATTTGTAGGACCTCTGAATTCAAGATGTCCTGCTAACCAGTGTATAACTGATCTCTTTCTACACATGTCTTACCTTCAGGTCCTCACACTCCAAATCTTCTCGTCGACGATTCCACTGTTTTAGAAATTCTGCCAAACGCAGTTTTTCTTCTTTCAGCTTTGCTTTCTCCTTCATTTTTTCTTCCACCTTTTTGCGCTTTTCTGCAAGAGCCCTTTCTTTCCTCTCCTCCTTCAACTTCTTTCTTCTGTCCTCCTCTGTTAATCTTGAAAAATTACAGAAAAAAAAATTACAGCATTCACGAATAAAATCATATCAAGACATACAGTTAACTTCAAATTGCATTTTATGCATCCAGTGAAAAATTAGTGCATTAGGTTTTTGACATTTCAGCAGCACCATCTGCATTTACTCTTATAAATGTGTAAATTAAAATGCATGTGTACAGCCTATCACACCATAATTTTCACATCTGCAGCTCATAGTCAAATACTAAGAGCTACTCATTAATTTTCCAATCACACAATGCCGACCTTAACACAAAGTTGCTTTTAAAAACTCGGGAATCTCAACCTGTGTAACACGAGGTCACCTCAAAATTCTGTGCTGCCAATAGGCTGGTACTGCTCAAGGTAAAAAATGACACAAAAGTGGTATCACCTCCAATGCTTCATCACCATTACAACCCCCCCCCAAAAAAAAAAAAAAAAAAAATTCAAAAATCCCCCATTAAAAAAAAAAAAAATTT
>Ga0123355_10013063_pt1 | contig 12898 bp, 6 predicted proteins | sample TergutEmb28metaG_3_FD_89872 | JGI IMG/M metagenome (GOLD analysis project Ga0123355, IMG submission 89872) | Embiratermes neotenicus P1 segment gut microbial communities from Petit-Saut dam, French Guiana - Emb289 P1 | ecosystem: Host-associated > Arthropoda: Insects > Digestive system > Gut ... | reverse complement strand
GTGGGGAGGGAGTAGGGGGAGGGGGGGGGGGGGGGGGGGGGGGGGGGGGGGGGGTATGGGCTGGATTTGTCTGACGCAAAAAAGAGATCATACATAGGATGTAGTCAACCCGGTAAAAAAATTTCGCTTTCCATAAAATGCGGGGAATATAACTGAGAGAACATTGGCATCTCAAGAAACTCTGGTTCATGGTGGTAATTAGTTTAGTCAAACAACATAAGTAGAGGGTAGGCACTGCTATCTGCAGTCGTGTTAATGAAGCTGAATAGCTCAGTCAGTACAGTGACTAGGTAATGGTATGCAAAATCGCGGATTCGGGGTTACATACATGGCTGAGAAGAAGATATTTCTCTTCTGCACAGCTTCCATACAATTTCTTTGGTACACCCAACCCCATATTCACAGGAGATCGGGGCTCTTTCTCAAGCAATAAATAGGCTGAGGCGTGAACTTGATAACAAATCTCCATCTAGTTTCGAGATTAAGTCTCGTGGAGCTATACTTCCACTCATACGTAAGTCTCCATGGATTGGTTCTGCAAGCGTAGGAATAAATTTACATCTTTGTTACAGATATAGTATCTAACTTCTAACATGAGGGAAAATCACAATCTGCCTTCTTCCGAAAGGTCAGTAAAGGTCTGCCAGACTATATTGTGTCACGTCTTAGAAGACTCATACCCAGCCATATGCGGTTTACTCACACTGAACACACATCGTCTTGTTGTACTCTGCGTAGTAAGGCAGACAGGAGCATCGCCCTGTCTGACAGCGGCTGTAGGTCACATCGGCCAGACACTCCTGGTCGTTACTGCACTTCGAGCCTAACAGTCGGAGGTGCCCTGCAGAGAACGCCGAGAGCGTGGAGACCTGTAAATAATGAGTGCAGCTGTTAACCGCTCGTCCTTGATGAGGCAGTTTCTGTGTGAAGTATGAGGTGAAGATTTATATCGTGGACTTGTAGTATAAGGCAAATGGTTACGCTTCTGACTTACGTTCAGGCGTTTCCGGTTTGAATCTCAGTCAGGGTAGGTCTATCATTTGCAATTTTCTTCAGAACCTACCGCCAAATATCGCGAAAGTACCTTGAAGTACGTCATGATACCTTCCTTCCACGTCCTTTGCAATGCACTGTCGTCCAATAATTCGAAACTATACCATTAAATTTCATGATAATACTATTGTACAGACCGCAGATACAAGAAATCATGTTGGCTGGAAAGTGGTTACTACCCTTGAGGAGGATACCCTGTCCCAACCTTTAGTTGATTTATTCTCCTCCGAAACAATGGGACATGTTTTCCGAGCTTCACAGAAAACTACAATATGAAATGTAATAATGAAGTCCTATGGTGAAAAATTACCGCATAATAGTATCGCTCGCTTGTAAAGACATGGAATATAATTTTTAATGAATAAGCCTATTGGAATGCGACCTATGGGGACGGAGGAAGTAAATAATAGGGAAATAAAAATAGCAAATAATAATAATAATAATAATAATAATAATAATAAAGGGGTTTAAAGTCGGCTTTGGAGTTAGAGTTGTGTAGTATAGATTGTCGATTGTAGGATGATGAGGGAATAATTAACTGGAATATAGCCTATGTGTAAGGAAAAGTTCTTGGTCTATTTAGAGGTAGACCTACTCACAAACACGCCGCACACTTTGATGGATGTTCTATACCGTTTACACACTCGCAGGAACTAAAAATAGTATTTTGGACATCATGTACGGAATTTTAACACAAATCGATGAAAAATATGGAAAGTTCAGGCAATATCACATGTAGACCTGAAGTAAAATACATTCGGTTTTCATTGCAGCTAATTTCTTGAAACTCACAACTGATCAACGGTGTTATTTGTGGGTAGTCTACACGGAAATTCACCCAAATATCTCTATAAGTATTAAGACATTACGAATGGAAAACTAAAATTTGACTCTCACTGAGCCCATTCTTACAAAACTCGCGCTTGCTCAACACCTCTCTTAAAAGAACTGCACCTTCGGCAAGCGCTTGATTCGCTGATAACAGGTTACAGACAGACAGACGGACAGATGTGGTTTCCGCATACGACGTCTTTAATGGCGTAGTGAAGATGCGGCCAAAACAACACGACAGAATAAGATATTCTAACTCCAATAAATATTTGGAATATAATATTAATAAAAAGAATAAATATAGGTAATTATATATTTTATGGCGATGTATATCTGAACAAGTGAGGAATAAAAATTATATGATTTATATTATAATTAAATCTTGATATAAAGATGGGTATTTATTAATTATAAAGTATGTGCGTGAGATTTTACAAAACTTTAAGTAAAATCAATTTTCGTAAAGTACAACCAATGGCTGAAGCAATTGTATAATATACCTAACCTTGAACTGGTATTAAGAATGAAGCTTGTCGGGCTGAATAAATAATAGATTCAGTAATGTTGGGTTGCATAGGTAGTATATCTGTTGAAAATTCGATCATTTGCACCCGTACCACTTCCAGAACTGCACATGTCTTTGTCAGCCTGCTGGAAGATACTGTCAGTAATACAAATCACTGTGTGCTTTGTCACGTAGGGCTGTTCAAGAAGTGAGGTCAAAATTTCCATTGACCACAAACGGCTGAATTTTTACACGTCTGGCTGTGTGCGTCACAGAGAATACGTGGGTAACGGCCGAATGCTATAATTCTTGACCTACACCAAAATTCGTACTCACCTGACACAAATATACGCAACAGCGTACCAGAATTAACCGCTTAATCACTTAGATTGCACAGGATTATTTCATTTCTAGACATATTGGTCTTTAGCACAATATTTCGGCCTCCAGTTATAACTCCATTTTGTCAGGTTTCCATCAGAATCTGGCAGCTGCTCAACTGGTCAAACAAATTTTCCCCTTTTATGAAAACACAAATATCATTATCTTATCCATAATTTCCACTACTCTTTCGAAAAATAAAGAAAATGATGAAAACTAACGAACAAATAAAGGTAAAATTAAAGTCTTTCTGTGTACGCCATGACGAAATAGGGAAGAGTGAAGTTGAAGCTCCACTCATCTTAACCTCGACACTAGACTCAGGTGGGTGGTCTGCTTCATTCTCCGAGCGCTTTACCCCAAGGAAATACTGTAGCCATCGGTGCCACTGAATAGGAAGCCAAGTGGGCCTTAGATTTTGTTTGGATGCTTCGAAAAAGAGGAAAACTACTTGTTCCTGCTGAGAATGAAAAAAATACTCCTCGGCTACTAGCGTGCAGACTACAGCCACTGAATGAAAGATGTCATCCTAGCTACTTAGCCCTTTAAGACACATTTCTATATATCCTAGCATCTATGCGTAGCATTTCCAAAATTCAGTTAGACTCAAGTCATTCGTCCAAAATTTTATACGCGTCTCTTTGTTAAATATCGACTGCGAAACAAGATACAGCAATTTTTAATCAGATTTTGACTGATGGAAAATATCTACTACAGCGAGGCTACATTTATTTAGGAAAAAAGATGAATTTTGGTGTCTGTCAGAGAACATATTGTGGTTTTATGCTTAAGCTTAGGGTAGATAAAATATGGGGAAAAGTAAACACCATTATAATGGTTCTTTTCCGTCGAAAATTGCATTACTCGACGTACACTCAACAGAGGAATCTCTTCCGGGTTACTGAACATACATTCTCTTGCACTCAGCAACGAATCTTCACAGTCAGAAAACGGTTAAGACCGGTCTTGCTCACTGTTATTACACAATAATGATGTTCGTGTAAATGGAACCTAAGTACCGAGCAAGGTATTTCAAGTGGTAAAGCTTCTTTCCTGAATTTGGGAGGTGCCCGTTTCGAATTTCAACCTTTCGAGGTCTCTTCAGTGACTCCAGGTAAGTGCCTTGTTAGTAAATTCAACCAGGCCACGACCACTCTATTGAAATTATTTGCGGATAATTATTTACTCTTATCGCACCCAAGGTGCAGACGATAGTGCTGCCCCTTTGTATTCGGAAAGTCCAGGGTTTAAATCTTAGGGCAGATACTGGTAATAATGTCTGAGATTTCTCACGGCTTTTCTCAGTGTCTTCAGTCATATTGCAGGATTGCTTGTCAAAGAAGCTTTGAAAGAGTGGAACAGTTCAAATATTTGGTAACTGCCCTAACAAGTCAAAATCGCACTCATGAAGATGTACTGTCGATGAGAGGGTAATAGAAAAATGAATCTTCAAGAATTATGATGGGGAAACATGGATTAGATTTATCTGTTCCAGGGTAGTGATATGTGGTGGGCTTTTCTGAATGCTGTAATGAAACCCCAGCTTCCACAAAACGCTGCTTTTTCCTAACTGGCTGAGGACCTGTTAGCTTCTGAAGAAGGTCTCTGTTTCATGGAGCAACGGTGGTGGTGGTAGTAGTAGTAGTAGTAGTAGCAGTAGTAGTATTAGTAGTAATAGTGATAGAAGTAGGTAATGGTATTACTTCAAGTTACGCCACGACATTCGTAATTCATCTTCACCAATAATACTATTACTCGACACGCTATACTCGCTGCTGCTGACAGACCCATTAAATAAGCTGTGTAAATACTAACAGAACAGAAACCCGCGAAAACCCAACAAAGTCGTGATACGTTGATGCTCTGGCGACTTTTTCCTGAAGGGTTTACCGGATTGTCTGGAGTTATTCATTATCCGCTTTAGTTCTCTGATTTCCTGGATTTTGTTTCAGCTCTTGGAACAGAATAATATTAAAATGGATCTTAAAGAAATATGTGGATCTCTACACTGTTTTTCACGGAATTGGATATAAGCCAGTAGCGTGCTCTGTTTTACAAGGTAATAACCATCCGGAAGTTAATTGCTTGAGCGACGAAGCAACTGCACCTCCTAGAATGACCACGTTACGTGGATATAGTTCCTGAACCAACTAACGTACTTCTAGTATATCAGTCTAAAGTCATTCTTTCGAAAGTAAAATAAATTTCTTGGTTGTTTTCCAAGAATATACACGGCCCAGCCTTTAGTAATTTAGTTTTTGCAAGAAAGTATTTTCCTGTTTGTATTAGTTTAAAGCCAGCCTGTTTCTCTTCCTGCTGAAGTCCATACTTGCACATCTCAATACCTTCTCGAAACATTATTGAACTATCCGTGAAACTTCTCAGGATTAGGAAAAGCTTTCCTTATTAGCTCTCGCATAATATTTCATGTTCAGGTTCATTGAACGGAAGTATTCGGAGCTGTGACACTCCACTTCCTCAGACATGATTAATTCTTCTGCTTAAGGTAAGAAATTATATTTACGAGATCACCATGCATCTGTGTGAATGCCTGAATATCATGGCCTTTTAACCTCTGACCAATTTTCGCGACGCTTCGTACGAATACCAAAGATTATCACAGACAATTCATACGCTTTGATTTCCTTTGGTTATGAAACTTTTAAAGCCTTGTAGTAAATATGTGCACCAACTGCTGCAACATTTAGAAAATCTGCAGACATCCTGCTTGGTGAATAAGTATGTTCTATATGATTGTCACAAAAAGATGCTATTATTTCCCACCGCGTCACTAATCGACTGATCTTTTTAACTGTTACAGACCCTTCTCTGTGGCATATGGGCTAAATTTTTAATATAATTTAGATTAAATGATCTCCGAAAGGCTAAAACCTTTATTACACTTAAGAATTCAGTTCTTACCGCCCAGTAAACAAAATCCGCCTCGGCTTATGAAAACCCGTAACTTAATATTGCTTAGTGAATTAATCGTTGTTTTTTTGAGAACCATACAAAACACACAAATTCGCTATATAGGCGGGAAGTCAATTTCTTTTATTAGCAAGTGTGCTGCTCTTACTAGAAATTCAAACGTGCGAAGCGTGGTAACCTTCCTTAGGAAATCGGAGAACTTTAGTTAGAAAACTACTTCGAAGTTCATTTTTGGACAGATATTCAACATCAGCAACTGTATGTGATGTAAAAATACTTGTCTGGTGTAAGAAAATTTTCTGTTGCTTCCAGTTTAAGGACGCTAACCTGTGATCCACTGGATATAAAAATAACTTATTAAAATTAGTGTGGAGAACTTAGTTGCAAGACAGGCAATGTATGTAAAATGTAACATTAAGGCGCGTTCGTGCAAATACTGTTACAATGGAAAAGCAATAAGTATTATATATTCTGAGTGTCTAATTGTAGCTTTAGGTATCCAGCATGCAATGCGCATGTGACACGTTGTCTTCTGTGGCCTTCCCGGCACTACAATATTTTTCCACGTTTTCTCATAAATGGCACGATTTCCGAAGACACGGTATTAACTGTATTAACTGGTTAGTCAGTGCACTTGAGAAGCACCGTGTTCTCTGACAGATAGAAAGTTATTTCCTTGGTGAGCTTTTGTACGAAGTGGTACTGGGAAGCTTTGCCCTCCGAGTACTTCTTCTCGTGTCGATATCATTCCACAAATGCTGCTTACTCTTCTACATGTACGTGGGCTCTTACCAGAAGGACAAAGGGGCGAAGATGGGAAACTTCGGAAATCGTGGAGCCTCGAATAGATAATTGCTTTCACTCCTTTTTCTTTTAGCTGCTTGGCCGTGCCATTGCTCAGGTTGTTATTAGCCGGTCTTTCACGGCAGAGCCATTTCAAGTGAAAATTTTGGTAATCAAAATGGCACTGTAACAGTGCTTTCCCCGAGAACTTCGCTATCCTCTTTTCCGTATTATTCCAAAAATGCTCCATACTCATGTTCGTCATAATACTCTTTCTGATAGAAGGAGAAGAAGTCAAAGCCTGGAAAACTAAAAAAAAAGTGCTTGAATATTGGTGAGTAGTATTTTCAAATAATATCACTTCTACACAAAGGCACATTTCGATGGTTCTTACTTCAAAATACTTTCACATTTTTAGACCGTTACTCCTCGTCCTCTCATCGCGCAGATCCGGGATAGTTTCCAGACAATTCATTGTGAGATTTATAACGGAAAAGAGGCACAGGTACAATTTTTTTTTCGAGTGCTTACGCTTTTGCCTGTCAGTATCATTTGACTGTTGCTCCATACTCATCTCCATCTAAATTCTGCTCCTAACAGATGGACAATTAAAGAAATTCTGGGAACCTTAAAAACAAGCAATACTCCACCGGATACTACGGTAGTATTGCGCAACAAGTTTCTCATTTTTAGATCTCAAAGAGCTAAATAAACGTCCATGAAATTTCTTTGATTCAGGCTTGAAGCTTCAGAGAAATAGGGTGGAGTTTTGTGAACTGGATTCATATGGCTCAGAACAGGTACAAATTGCAGTCTCTTTCGTATGCCATAATAAACCCAAGTTGTGATGTCATGGCGACGACTGTTTAGATACTGTATTCCTAAAATGTGAAGCGGTGTCGTTTGGTAGAGGGGGGGCAAGGAGCAGAAATTTCTCTCTCGCCACCACGCCTAGACCACTTCTGGTACCCACCGAACCTCCTACGGGGTAGGTTACGGGATATTATACATGTGCGTCAAGCGGCCAATTCTTAGAAATGATCCACGTGCATGTGTTGTCGAAGTTCGTAATGCGTGGAGATATACACTTCCGTTTCCGGACAACCCATCGGTCCCATTTTCAAGGATCAAGAATCCAAAAAAGGACCGATAGGTTGTCCCGAAACGTCGGTAAGAAATTACCACTGCTCGCTGTGTAATAACCCAGAAGAGCGCAGTTATCATCAGTGTTTTTATTTTAAAATGTCTACGCATTGAAGTCCACTCCGTATTAATGTCGATGTAGCTTATCATTCTTATGGTGAGTGACATGCACACCACGTTACAGCCTTTGCAATAAAATCGTCTTTATAAATCATTAGAACTGTCTATAAATAAGCATGTGTAGTAGTGTAGAACACTGCCGTCAAAATTGTCCCTATGTAGTGGCACCGCTTATTCTAACAAGACAGCGATTTTATAGCTTCCTTCTAGAGCTTTATGTTTAAGTGTAAATCAACTGAAGGGCTATTATGTGTAAGTATAATTCAATTGAAAGCATATTATAGGAAATCATAGCCAGAGACGTGATTGGCCAACATTTCATGTTGATGTTATACAAGACTCGGTAAGCTACAAGTTATCAATGGTATATGGATATTGCTATGGATACGCCTGGAAATGTCGCGTGTCTCTTCCGTTCCTCGAGCTATAGTGTGCCAACCCTCTATCAGACAGCAAGTGGAAAGGTTTTTTGTTGTGTCCTGCTTCCCATTCAAGGAACTGTACAGCGGCTGCGCGTTGTGCTATATCGTCGTGACAAACAGAATTGAGCCAGCCTATTGTTATGTCAGGTCACGGCATATTGTTTTGCAAATTTGGGAGCATGCAACTTGTAACGGGATCCCATACCAAAAACAAAGCCCCGTTCTTTACGACATGAAATTGTGCTCCATGGAAATTCTAATATTCAAAGTACTGTCTGCTCTAAACTTCCTTAAAATATCATTACAACCGTTAGCACGTGGAATCATTCAGATTAGTACAATTCATGCCGAAAAAAATGACAAATTCCTACCTATGCCTGCAGATAAAAATTATTCCACTGACTCAGTTGTGCATATTAGAGTCCTTGAGGGACATTCATATAATATATAATATATATTCATATAATGTATTATATAATATTAATCTTTATGTACAATATAATATAGTATATAATACTGTATAATAAGTATGACCAATCACGAAGGATCCTCATAGCAATAGACCTCGCATATTAAAATTAATTTTGCTGGAAGGTGTTTCTGTTAATCTAGAAGAAACCTAAATCTAATCTACCACACGGAAGCGTTGCGAAATCTTACAGAACTCTTTAACTTGAAAGTGAAGTTTACTATGAGTTTTTCTTTTGTAACCCATAAATCCAATAACTTCTTTCTGGTCTCTTTCTAGAACACTCTCGCTCAAGTGGCTTTTATAAACACAGTTTACTGCCGACAATGTTTCTTCAATAAATGGCGCATTCAGCGCAGCTTCCTGTTTCCCTTTATAGTGTAATATTTCCTTTAAAAACGTAGAATTAAAACTCGTCATTCCATAAATATCCACGGTTGCAATTCTACACATGTTCTCGTGTGGTACAAACTACAATACAAGAACTCGCATAAACTTTCCACAAATTTAAAACCACAGTCTTCTGAGATGTGTAACATAGAAGGGGAAAGCAGTGAATTGATTAAAGAATAGAAGACTTACGGCTTGAGCTGTAATTAGATTGAATGTGGCTGTCTGTAATACTGAGAGTGGAAACCCTAAGCACTAGGAAGAAGAAACCTTTCCAGTGCCCACCATAAAATGCAAGTAAAATGGGACGTTATGAACGTGCAGCTTGGTCGTTAGGTACCAAAGTTTCGGTGTAAGTCACTGACTCCCTCTTCAGCATCAATGAAAGAAAATTCTGAAAATTCCTTAAGAGTTGTTACTAATTCTTGCGTTCTTATCTGTTCATTGCGACAGATATCAATCCTGACATTCGCCTTCCTTTTCTTTGTGAGGCTCTATAAAAGGAACCTTTATTTTTTTTTAATTTTCGCGCCCTGTTGTGTTTTCTACATTAATAAATAAACAGTGCTTTATCATTGTTGACACAACTTTTATTACTGACACAATTCGAGTAATTTATCAGTTATTTTAACAAAATATTTCGACTTATATCCGTCATCTTCAAGCTAATATAATGGGTGTAAAAATGTAAACGTCTGAATTTTACGAAGTACAGACGTCACGTGCCATTTTATGGACAGAGATCTCATCCCTTACAAAAGAGTTATATAAATATTAGAAGATTAAAACTTTGCTCTCTCGCTACTACTCGGAGAGTAATTTAACATTCTCCAGTCTGATAATACACAAATGTCAATTAACAACTTTGTCGAAGTCATTCCAGTAAAAGAATCTTACATCCTCACCTGGTTTATTCAGCCAACGCGGCAGACAAATGCGACCCAAGGCCTCTAATTTTTCGGGGTTTCAATTTTATTCGCTAATATAAGTTAGGAGTTCTTGGATGGAGTATCGGGCCGTTGCAAGGACTGTAACTACAGAAAAGACACAGAATAAACGCGGATATACCTCTATAAGCTGGTAATTCGAATCCAGAATCCTACATCCGAGCGGCTGAATGAAGTATCTCCCAAATCGAGTTTCCACTCCTGTGAATTACCTGATTTATCGTGCCAAGCTTTTATTACCTGGGGTAAGAGAAAGCTAATTTTATACGGCATTTGGACCTAAACAGCGCGTTAAAATATTAAAAACACAGAATAAAAGCAGTCAATGAAATAATGGTGCCCGAAATGCTTGAAGGCATCTGGGCTCAGGCCTAATGCCTTATCGATATCTGCCGCATTCCCACACGTATACTGCAGTGTAAATGTGTATCTTCTTTTGCTCTTTCGTTTATTTCAGTCGTATGTGCCATGTTAACAAAATACAACTTTGAAAACCCAACACACTTTCAGGGCATTCAGTACATCTCACGTAGTCCTTATAAACCTTCACGTACTCACCTGAGAAAAACACATTTCTCAAACAGAACACCGTATTCTTTAGAAAGCCGATCCACGTTTTATGAGGTTTTTGTCCTCTCAACGTACTTGATGCTTATGGCAAGTTTACTGGCTTCAGCAGCTCACACAAAAGGTTAACAAGTTTGTACAGAATCCTTAATGCGAAAACTAAATATTGGATGAATGAGTTTGTAAATCCGCTCTGTTCATCTGGGAAACTCTAATAACGTAAAGTTTTCAGTAAGTGTGTCCTGTGATTGATGTACGACTATTATTATATTCCACTAAGGGAAAGAAAGTGTTGCAAGACAAATCATTAATTACCCCATATATCACAGCGCTGTGTTTACTGTTTTGTATAACGTCACAACACTCTGAAATTTACTTACATGTTTGCTTTATGTGGGTCTCATAACATTTGAAAATTATTTTTCTAAACTAAATTAATTTATTAGTGTTTAAATTGAAGTAGCAATGTATTTAGTGTAAAGTATGTAATACATTTTTAATATTATTCTGACGATTTCCGTGCTTCAAAGAGATAAGTAGTACCGCTTACAGTTTAGTGGATTGAAAAGTGGAGTAAAATTTAGTCGAGTCGAAGAATGTAAAACAGAATACCTGTACTTTTTTCCGAACAAAGCACATTATTATTAGTATTTCTATGCTTATCCTATCAAGCGAACGTTCCAGAAATGTTAAAGTCAGAACCGTGCGCGTTCAGCAGAGTCCTTCAAGAGTTACAATGTGTGAATGAATCAATCATGTGGAACTGTTGCTAGATGTGGGTATCTGGCACATCTGTCTCTTGAGTACTCGACTGGTATTCCAGTAGTGTTGTATACTCGTACATAATTAATGAACGGGCAGAAGGGTTCATGGTAGACCTTTGAAGAGACTTCTGGGTACGTGAGACAGGAACGGGTCAACAAGTGGCCCAACTCCATGAAAGATATATGATGATGATGATGATGATGATGATGTAATTAACCACGCTGTCCATAGTAACTAGAATTTGCTGGTCATCCGCTATCATCTGCCATCGTCACTTTTGACTCCAGACAAAATATTTTGGAACTAAGCAAACCAAATAAAGCACGAAACAAGGAATCTTTAGGCAAAAAGACAACACTCCGAGCATAAAATGAGCATTTTTAGAATAAAATGTGACTGAATGAGCGCTTTTCTTGGTTATTTATTGGCGCTGTCAGTATCTCACTTTACATAATGTCGATGGTAAGATGTCGAATGATAAGTTGGAAAGGATTTGGAAGAAGGTGGTCGTGGCTTAATTGAAGTACTTTTGTAGCACATGTCTGGACAGACTTAAGAAGACAAGAGTCTTGAGCCAGAGTAACTGGTTTCCTAATTAAGATAAGGATCGGGAACTTCTTAATATAAATCTAGTGCATTATACTGCTAAACCAGACGGTTCAGTCGAAAAATTTCACAAAATGAAACCTGAAACCCCCTAATTAATTCACTCTATATCCTAATTAAACCCAACCTAGTGCCATGAGATAGGCAAGAATTATGTCACACCTATTAACAGTTGCTGCAGCAGCAGTAGGTTTGTTACTGCTACCAGTAGTGGTAGTAAGGAAGGTGTATTTTCGGCATATATATATATATAAATTAAGGCCCAGGATGCTCAGTCCGTATAGCGATTGGCTACGGGCTGGACGGTCCGGGATCGAATCATGGTGGGGACGAGATTTTCCGCCCGTCCAGACCGGCCCTGGGGCCCACCCAGTCTCCTGTAAAATGGGTACCGAGCCTTTCCTGGGGCTAAAGTGCGGCCGGGGCGCGCTGCTGACCACTCACCCCTTTTAGTGCCTTAGTGTCGTAGTCATGGAAGAGTAGAGCTATAACTCTACCCACCCTCTGGTCCATATATATATATATATATATATATATATCTATCTAAACCAAGGAAATTTGCTAGAAAATTAAAGCCGGCCGCTGTTTAGTTATCAACAGTGGCTATTATGGCCATCACAATCATCACGCTAGACATTAACTTATTAACAAACCCTTTCTTCAGGAAACTGTCTTAGTAAGAATAATTATCATTGGTAATTAAAGTGTCTACCCCTCGAAAGCAGAAATATAACGAATCTTGTTCGAAAACAGGGTGCCGAAAGGAACGTTTAAGCACAGAGGAAAGGTAAAGATTTGCGATGGGAAAGCGTGCATAACAATGATTTTCATAACTTGTAATTCTCACCAAATGTTATTAAGGTGGTTAAAGTGAAGAACAATGAGATGAGAGAGTAAATGCATAAAGAAATTCTTGTCAAGACCGTAAAGGTACAACTCAAACTTTTCTTAACTTCGGTATCAGAGGCAAGTGAGTGTTCAGGCC
>Ga0123355_10013062_pt1 | contig 12899 bp, 15 predicted proteins | sample TergutEmb28metaG_3_FD_89872 | JGI IMG/M metagenome (GOLD analysis project Ga0123355, IMG submission 89872) | Embiratermes neotenicus P1 segment gut microbial communities from Petit-Saut dam, French Guiana - Emb289 P1 | ecosystem: Host-associated > Arthropoda: Insects > Digestive system > Gut ... | reverse complement strand
TTTGAATCCCCCGACGATGTAATAGCTCAAGTCGATTATTACATACATGCTATTAGCCAGTATGTCTCCCGGCAAAACTGGTACGAACGTCTTATGCTGTTTGACAACACGCCCCATGTGGAAGTGCGGATGACCAGTGGAATTTCCCGGGTTTCCCATGGCGCTGGAGGGCACATCATATATATCTTTTTAAACCAAAGGCTGTTTGAACACGACCTGGCCCCCATAGCCCACGAGGTCGCACATGTGATTGTTCCCTCCCGAGGCTCCCGCTTTTTGGACGAAGGGCTGGCATCATATCTGCATGATCGATTCGGACAAAATCCAACTGTCTTCAACTGGGGGCTAGACCCACACATACTGACCAGAGGGTTCCTCACCTACGAGGCGGAAATATTTAATGCCATGCTCCCTGTTATGGCCACAGGTAACGCCTCAGAAAATACATTTGCTGATGGAGCGTTTAGAAGTATATTTTATATTTCAAGTAACTCCTTTGCGACATATCTGATTGATACTTATGGTATTGAAAATTTCATGACCCTCCATGCATCAACCAATCTGATTAACGATTACTATACTGTTTTAGGAAAATCTCGTGAAGCAGTTATAGCCGGATGGCTGGAGGTTGTAGAAGCTGCTCCGGTTATGACCGGGGAGGAAATTGATGATTATATGGATGTGCTGCTTACAAGGCATGGCATACAGCAGCCTGGATGATGTGCATTATATAGATTTGAGGGCTAGGGAAACACTTTTAGTTATTTCACCGGATACCATTCATATACAATACGCCCGACATCCCCTTCATCCATCGGATCAGGATTCCAAAGCCTGCCATTAGGAGTTGCCGTAAACGACCCGGAGATAATCCCATTCCAGGTATATCCCAACTTTGGGCACACAACATGGCCATCAAAATCATCGCCTTTGGCATATTCAAAAATCAGCCATCGTGAGGCATCTATCTTTTTGATATACAGATTATGCTGCATAAATGCGTCCACATCGGTGATATCCGATTCCGCAAGGCAAATCGTGTACCGCCAGCCGCCTCTTATTTGAGAATCCAAATCCATCGAACCAAAGCCCAGTACGGGTGCATCAGGCTTTCTGTATTTGTTCAAGATATCCAGCCGGCCATCATTTCTTACTTCTTCAATAAATCCGTCAACGCTCGCTTCTCCGCTTATTATCTTCGTAAATCCCATAATCCTGAATTTATTTTTGGTGACAATACTTACCTTGTAACCGCATTTCTCCAAGCTGTCGGGTATCTCTTCCAGGGCAGCTTCATCTTCTACTATGATGTAATCCTTAATCGGCGTCAGGAAATCAATTTGCATCTCAAATCCGGGCTTTTGGAAATTATTGAAGTTAAGCACCTCGGATAAATCCAGATGCATACCGCCAAAGCTGTCAATCTCCTTTATCGGTGGATCGCAGCGCATCAGGTTTTCGTCATAATCATATTGATATTTATCGCTTTCGTTAACCCAATCCTGCAAACCCAGGGCAACTTCAAAGCCGTTATTATCCAGCACATGCGCCGCATACTGCCCGCCAAGAAAACGCTTCTTAACAAAGCCCTCCGGGATATCCAATGCATCAGGGATTGAGACCCACGCCTCATCCCCAAAACTATGACCCGTTGCATTCTGATGTGCAATCTTAAATACCCGCAAATCGGGCTTCATTTCCAGCAGATTGCTTTCCTTCACGAAGCTCGTCAGTGCCTGCCATGCGCTTTCTTCGGCATCTTCTCCTGTGTAGTAGACAGAGGCAACTGTCATAGGCGGTACATATATCACCCGCACATTTTCCAGCTTATTTAAAATATCTGCGGCTTCAAATAACTCCTTCATAGAAGCATCTCTGTTACCCCGGATGTTCTTTTGGATCAGGGTGAGAGAACCCGTTAACTCCAGCAGGTCATCACCCTTTAAAAAGCCAAGGTTTAAATCAAGGCTGGCCGCCTCCTGAATCTCATTTGCGAACCGTTCCAAAATCCTTTTGATAGTGGACAAGGCCGTGATTTCGCTGTCCAGCTCCTGTATACTCCGTTCAAAAATCTCAACCACCGTTGCTGCATCGGGATTGTTTAAGATAATGCATATCTGCTTTACCGGGATTTGCAGCTTACGCAAAATAACGACCTGCTGCAACCGTCTGAGATTGGCCTCATCATAAACCCTGTACGAGTAGCCTGCTTTTCGCTGGCTTTGGATCAGGCCATTCTGCTCGTAGTAGCGCAGCATTCTGGTGGAGACACCGTATACTTTGGAGACTGTGCTGACGGTTTGCAGATTCATGCAGCCATGCCCGGCTTCAGCATGACAATTAATTTTTTAATATGCGCCAACGTTTTGGCATCGGGATTTACAAACATCAGTGGGGAATGGCAAAGGCTTTCAAACGTTTTCCCAAAAATCGTCCGCTCGCCGCCGCCGCAGGTTGCCCATCCTTCATGACAGCGGCCACAATTGCCCGTATGGGCCCAGACGGCTTCTTTCAAATCCTCATCTGCCAGCTTGCCGTCGCCAAAATCGCAAGTATTGAACCAAACAGTCCAAGGCCCCGGTATTTCTTCCACGCCATTAATCAACATAAAACCAATACTGTCACCAACAACACCGCCGACAGCCCACCCTTCCCCATCATTGCCGTTAGGGTCAAGCAGTATTTCGTTCGCCTGCAAAAAGGCGGCAAAATCCAACGCATTTTTTTGCGCATCACCGCTCAGTACATCGTGGATCTTCTCCTCAATAAGTGGGAGGGGCTTCTTTTGTTCTGACATTTTTATTACCTCCATGAATTTAGATTTCTATGCTAGACAAATTATAAACTGCGACATCATGTCTTAGTCAAGGAAAACATAGCAATCCAGGATAAGACCCCGCTAACCACTATGCTATACTAAATCCACCGTACGGGAAAGAGGTGATTTGATGAATCACACCCAAACACTACAGATGACCCTCAACTACATCGACGACAATATCAAAAGCGAACTGACGGCAGCGATGATAGCGGAACAATCCGGATATTCCCCCTATCATTTTAGCCGGGTATTTACCAGGACCATCGGCACCTCGGTCATGTCCTATGTCACTTGGCGCAGGCTGCAATATGCGCTATACGATTTGTCTCGGGGCACAAAGGTCATTGATGTGGCCATGGAATATGGTTTTGAAACACATGCCGGGTTTACAAAAGCCTTTGTCCACTGGTTTGGCTTCCCGCCATCCCTTTGCAGGCTGCGGCTGACGGTAACCCCGCCCATGAAACCCATCGTCGGCATGCTGACAAACAAATTTTTAGGAGGTAACGCCATGCATCCACATATTATGGAACTGACACCCTTTGCTGCGGTCGGCTATCCAAGCCGCCATAAATCAGAGAATATGAAAGAAAAAATCAATCCCGCAACATTTTATGACTCAGAAGATATGGACTATGTCGCCATCCTGACTAAGCTCCATGATACATTCACAAAATCCAAGCACTTCGAAATCTGCATGTGCTACGATATCAACGAAAGTACCGGCGAGTTTACCTATATCATGGGAAGAGGCATTGATATACCGGAAGACCTTGCTTTTATCGAACCCGACATGACAAAGGTTGATATCGCAGGCGGCCTGTATGCCATCTTCTCGACCCCACCTGTGGACGGTGCGCTGTGGCTTCAAGCCTATCAGGATACGTTTAACGAAATATTCCTGCACTGGCTTCCGCAATCCGAGTTTGAGTATGACGATACACGGAGAGATTTTTCGTATCACGATTACAGAGAGCATGGGTGGTATTTTGGTGGTAAGGAGCAGGTAGACATATGCATCCCTATCCGCCAGCGGGAAGAGGAAATGCGGAAGTCTCAGTTGCGGGCGGGACAGTAGGGGACGCCGCCCTCGGCGTCCCGCAGGCATATCGGTTATTTACGGGATGCGCAGGGGCGCATCCCCTACCTCAAATCATCTTACCCCGCCACCTTCAATACGCACACACCGGCTGGCCACCTTATTGATAAAATACCGGTCATGCGACACAAATAGCAGCGTCCCCTTATACCCGGCCAGCGCCTCCTCTAACACTTCCTTGGCGGCGATATCCAGGTGGTTAGTCGGCTCATCCAAGATGAGGAAATTGACATCCCGCTCCATCAGCAATGCCAGCTTGATAATCACCCGCTCGCCGCCGGACAGTTTATCCAGCCGCTTGTGCACCGCATCACCATAATAAAAATATCTGGCCAACATGTGCCGTGCTTCCTTTTCGTGCACGGTACATTCCCTTTTAAACATCTCCAGTACCGTCTCTTTTTCATTGGGAAAGGAAACCTCCTGCTCGATATAGCCCAGCTTCACGCTTTCGCCTCGCATAACCTCACCAGCATCCGGCGTGAGATTACCCAGCAAAAGGTTAATCAGCGTGGTCTTTCCGCTACCGTTATCCCCCATCAGGCACACCCGCTCCCGGAAGAGGATTTCCAATGCGGCATTTTCAAACAGAACCCGCTCCCCATAGGCAAAACACATATCTTTTATGGTCAGCACCCGCTTGCCGGAACGTGCCTTCATTTCAAAATTGATCTTTAGCTTATCCTTTTCCGCAAGGGGATTATCCATGCGCTCCAACCGATTGATACGCCGCCGGAGCACATCCGTACGGGTGCCCCGCTCCAGCACTTGATAGCGCTTGATGGCCGCCTCCATGGCCTCAATTTGCTTTTGCTGGCTCTTGTATTGCTCAAATTCCGCCAGCATCCGGCGCTCCTGTTCTGCTATGCTATAGGAATAATTGCCCCGGTATATTTCTGCCCGGCTGCCGGGATTGTGGGCGCCATCCCCTTCCAACATGATAGTCTTGGTGACCGTCTTATCCATAAAATACCGGTCATGAGAAACCATCACCACAGTCCCCGGATACTCGCAGATAAACTGCTCCAGCCATTCCAATGTGGATATGTCGATATGGTTGGTCGGCTCGTCAAGCAATAGAATATCCGGCTGCTGCAACAGCACCTTAGCCAGCTTAATCCTCGTCTTTTGCCCACCGCTGAGGGCATCCCACATTTGCTTCAGCATTTCGCTGCTGATCTTAAAGGCGATGCATATGCGGTTAAACAACTCCTCAGTCTGATAGCCACCCATGGTTGTGAACTGATTTTGCAGCCGGTCATACTCGGATAAGATTTTGCTGAGCTGTTTTTCATCAGCTTCCGCCATTTCCCCTTCCAGCGTGCGCATTTTTACTTCGATATCAAAAACGGGCTGTTGGGCTTCCTTCAAATAAACTTCGACGGTTTGCTCAGCTTCCGCCGCATCAGATTCCTGCTCCAAATACCCCAGCCGCATTCCCTTTTGAATGGTTACGGTGCCTGCGGTTACGGATTCCAAGCCGCAAATCAACCGCAGGATTGTCGTTTTACCGGAGCCATTGCCGCCGACGATGGCTGCCTTATCACCGGTGTTTATTTCAAAGCTCACATTATTCAATATTTTTTTAAAGCCGAAATTTATGTTGACGTTGCTTAATAGAATTTTTGTCATGCGATTTTTACTCCTTTACAATAAAAAAACGCCAAAGAAGAATATCTCCTCTGGCGTTGTAAGGTCGTTTTAATCAGGCTTTTGCCAGGCCCCGTTACACCTCAACCCAAGTGACAGATACACATCTCCGTGATCGTTCGTTATCCGAAAAAAGGACGGACTCCTCCCTTTTCCACGCAGATGTAAATGAAACGCCGTGAGCATGCGCCATCCAATAGGTGTAGGCACTGTTACGGTTAAGTGGTTGCATTCTGTCACCTCCTTTAGGTGTTGGTTGTAGTTAGTATACCGCATTGTTGGGGTAGTGGCAAGCAAGGGTCAACTGGTCGAAAATATCGACCAGTTGGTGTCGCTCCATAACCAACTGCCTCCCGCAATAATCACTTCTTCTTTACCGGGAATAGAATCGGTATGATGAATGGCTGTTTCCCATTTGCACATTCAATATGTTCTTCAAGCCCTAATCTGTCGCTGTCATACATCCATTCCCAATCGCTGTCATTGCACAATGCATGTACTTTCTGCCATCCATAACTGGGATCACCACTATATGCCGCTCCGGATATCACCGCATATATGCCGCCCGGCAGTTTCATCTCATATAAAGGCTTGGGAATCTCCACCTCATCAGGAACGGTCGCACAAACACCAAATCCATATACCGGATTGTCATCAGATGGATACGGCTCAGTATTAAACCCAAATATCCGCATGGTGCCTTCCAATCCATTTTCTACAATCCAGTGCTTTACCGGAAAATATGCCTCGTCCTCCGGCTCTGTTCCCACACAGGAAAATGCCGCCGTCCGCATAGGGGGCATCTTAATGATTTGAACTTCATCAAATTTGCTTTCAATATTTCCCATAGAAAATCCTCCTTGTAATCCATGCTTGCTTACAACATGCTTCTTCCGCTCCACAGCCACAGGATGCAGGATGCTTTCCAACGATGAGATAGTCAACGCCTGCTGCTCATGATCCAACATTGAGATAAGCTCAGCAATCGCTTGTCTGCGAGTATCCAAAACAGTGCGTGTTTTATCAAGCCGGCCCAGCTGCTTTATCAGCACATCACGCAAAGCTTCCGGCGTCCGCTTTTCCATAACTTCCTTAATATCTTTGATAGAAAAATCAAGGCGGCGCAGTAAATCCGTTATACGAATGCACTGCAAGGCCGCTTCATCATACAATCGCCAGCCGGATTGGGCATCCCTGATACTTGTAAAAAGCCCGGCAGATTCCCAATAGCGCAAAGTACGGCTGCTGATATTCATACTTGACGATACTTTGGTTATCGTTATCAATTCATCCATGCTTATCCCTCCTTTCGTTTGTTTTGGCTGCAAAGCATCCTACAAGGGGATTTTATCAGCTGACATCACGTCAATTGCAAGGGGTTGATAAAAATAAAAACGGACACTTTAAGTATCCGCTTTTTCAAATGCAAACTGCACGACTGCTTTCCCTGCTTCGGCTGTTCAGTAAATACTTTATTATTCCTACGTCTGTTTCTGTAATTGATTAACAAACTCAATCAACCTTTTTTCGTCTAATAAAGATAATCTTCCTATCCGTTTTTTACTATCAACAGCAGTCAGCGGCACAGTGATCGTATTATTTGTATCAATATATGATTGCCTATCAAGTCCCGCTTGCTGCCAATCATTAATAATAAAATATTTTGCTCGTATTTTTTCGTTTTTATCAAAATAGTGTGTGGTAATATTGAACACAACTGCGCCTCCTGCATTTTTATCAAGCACCAATACAGGGCGGCGCTTCCCTCCGCTCCCCCATGAAACAAAAGCGATATAAATATCAAAGATATTCATTATCCATTTACCGCCCAGTCATATAATTCCGGATGCTTCTCCTTATCGATAAGTGCATGGCCATTTTCATCAGCTGGGAGTGTAATATTGGAAATATTCTTATGTTTTATTGCCGCAAGCAACTGCTCCCCTGTTGACGGCAGTGGCTCTGGCTGAAATGGCAGTGTCCTGACTGCAATTATTTTACGGTAAAACATGTCAATGGCTGTTGTTTGATCTAATCCCATCCGATCAAGGAGCAAAGCTGCCGCTTCTTTTACATTTGCATCAATTTTTACATTTATCGTTGACTTTACATTTTGCATGATTACACCTCCAAAAGCAATATAGCACAATTTCATTCTACTGTCATTACGATGGCGTTATAACTTCCATTAAAAAAGGGTTATGCAACAACAATCCAGTAAACTGTTACTGCATCAAAAGCAGTCTTTCACGTTAATCAAATAACCTGTCATATTAACATCATCCTGTTTATTATACGTATACTCCAGCACACTGCCAACTTCTACAGCCAACTGCCTAAACAACCCACAAGCTGTAAAAATAGCACCCCACAGATTATCATAGTTTGCATCAGCATATGTTTTAGCATAAGCCTCATAAAGCTCAATCGGAAGATATGCTTTGTACCATTTACCCCACATGCCCAAATTCACAGAAAAATCATTGTGTGCCCCTATATACCAGCCAATCATCTTTTCAAGTTCCATATGGACGACTTGGACATACATATTCATTGCATACGTCAGCTGATCACGTTTTATGCCTTTGGCGACATTTTGCAAGCACCACCAAAAATTGTTACAACAACTCACATATTGCGGTTCAGTTGGCTTCTCTAAATAATAATCAGCATCAGTAGGCAAAGGAAGTTGGGGCAGCCTGTTATCTTTATCCAACAGCGTAACAGTCAGACTGTCATCTCCGTAATCTGTCGTTACTGTCTCTATATGCAAATCAATCCTATTGCCATCTTTAAACAACATCATCCAGCTATATGATATGCTGATATCCCGGTCTTCACCATTGGCTATATCATTTTTATCCGGTTCCTGCATCATAAGCAGTTCTCCAAAAGCAGAAATCCAATCTTTGTTTTTGTGAAACCATTCCATCTCTGTCACAACAAACACAATATCATAATCCTGATATCTATCTTTGACTGCATTGGAATTTGTACGTGATCCATTCATATAAACCGCTCGGATCCGATCATTTTTATTGGCTACGGATAAGATTAGGTTAAGCATTTCTTTTTCGTTTCTCATATTAATCCTCCCCCATGGCATACCGCTCCAGCCGCTCCGATAACGTCCCCGTATGCAGCTCAAACAAATGATTATCAAAATCATAAAAATATACAGACCGACCTTCCCCCTCTACCCGAGAACGCTCCGGCCTTATTTCAAGCCCCATATCTTTTATTCTCTCAATGTATGCTTCAATATCTGCCTCAGCAATCTGAAATGCAATATGGTTATAGGTTCGCTCAGCAAGCGACTCCCCTTCCATGATAGCGATCCAAATATCATTGATCAGGAAGAATTTTTCTCTTGCAATTGAAAAGGTCTCATCCTCACTGGAATAGACTTCCCTTGCATCAAATATTTTCTCGAAAAAATTCGTGCTTCGTTCTATATCTTTTACCATGAAGGTGATGTGGCTTATGCCTGAAATCATACTGGCTCCTTCTAAATTTTTAATCTGAGACCCATCTCCACCCAGTAAAATTAAAAACCTGGCTGCCTCCGCCTCTATATATGCTGGGGTACATATAAAGTCTGGTATCTCCTTCCCATCGAAACCCTTCTATATGAAAAAATTCCGACCAGCCACCACTGTGTATTTGTACAGGCCTGTGCTGAATTTCTCCGATTAGCAGATTAAAACTATCCCCCTGCCGTGTAACCGTAACAGTGGTATTCCCTCCTAATGCGCCTTGGCTATATTGAACCGCTTCAAGCAAATAAATTCCATTTGGAGATAACTCAGAAATCCTGTTTACTTCTACATTTCCTATAAAAGGCACGTATAAAAAAAATATACTTCCTAATACAAATAAAAAAATAGGAACCAATAAGATGCCATATAATCCACCAAGCAAATATTTAAAAGTTACCTCGCCAGTGTCATAGAAGAACACCAACATACTACACAAAAGCACTACAATAACCAATATATTAAAGCTTAAAGTTTCTGTATTTGTTGCCATCAATCTTGATATGATAAAGAAAATAGCAATTATTGGAGAAAATAAGTAAAGAACCTTTACAGGCTTAGAAGATAACGATTCATCTGAAACGCAACCCTTTATCGTTAAAGCAATTATAATTGCAATCGTAAAATAATTAATAATTTGCGATACAAAAATGAGCCTCAAACTATTGATTAATATGCATAGTCCTCCTGAGAGCAGCAGATACATTGGAAGGTTTATATAATTATAAACACTATATCTTTTTAACATATTATGGCCTCTTTCAAAATCACATTGTTATTAATGAGTCAGATTAAAATTACAAAAGACGGATACAAAAAAACTATCCGCCTTTATTTTCACACTTTTTGTTTAATCCCCGCATCCTTCAATATTCCGTTTGCGGTATTCCGTCTTTTCATCTTATAATTTACAACTACAATGCGATTTGTGATAGGACTATACCATATATCATGATCGCCTTTACCATGGCGGAGAAAGTAACACCCATTATCCGATAATATTTTTTTGACACCTCTATTATAATCAGCCATTATGACACCATGTTAACTGGCTTTTCTGCCTCCAGCATATCGATTCTATCAACTTTGAAAGATAATTTTACCGGGCCGGTATAATTACAGTTGAACGCAATCAACTCTGGCGCAGTCATACGGATGCTTTGCAACAGCGCATCAAAAGAGCCTGACTCCATCCACAACCCAGGTATATCGCTGGAATCTATATACCAGCGATCTAAATCGCTGTCCCATTTTAAGCTTACAGCATATTCCATGTCATTCTCTCCCTTAAAACGTTCGCTTTATCCTGATTATATCATATGCAATGCAGCACACAAGTCCATCTTCGCACATCATACTTCTTAAAAGCCGTCACCTCAAACCCGCACTTCCGATAAAAATCCACTGCGTCATCATCCGTCTCGGCCTCAATGGGCATTTTATACTGCGCACGCAGGGCCGCTACCATTTTACTGCCAATGCCACGCCCTCTGGCATTTTCTGATACAGCGATGTGCAAAATCTCCACCCAGTCAGTATGCACTTCAAATCCGCATACCCCAACAATCTTTCCGTCATCAATCCAACAACGCAGCTGCCACGATCCATGCCTGTGATACTCACTTACTTCCCTGGCCATGCCCTCGGGGGAATTATCGTATACACAAGCCGCTAAAATATCCAAAATAGCCGGATCATCCATTTTCGCTTTAACATCAACAAAATTTATATTATCAATCACTTCACACAACCTCCGCTCATTATCTGCAATCATTATATCTTTTCCGGTGCCTCAATGCCAAGGATACTCAGCCCATCTTTAATAACCCCGGCAAGCACAGATGCCAGAAACAGCCGGGAAGCCTTCTGGCTGCCCTCCGCACTTTTTACCGGGCACTCCCTGTACCAGCGGGAAAAATACTGGCACAACTCAAATAAATAGCTGCATAACGCCGAAAAATTAAAATCCTGGGAAACACCATTCAGCACCCGACCAAATGACAGCAGCTTTTTGACCATCTCCCATTCCAGCGGATGTGTCAGCATGAGTACATCATCTATCCCCGCATCCAAACATTCGCCCCGTAACAGCGATTGGATTCTCGCATAGGAATACTGAATGTAAACACTGGTATCCCCCTGAAAGTTTAACGCCGCCTCCCGGTCAAACACCACATTCTTCTCATTGCTGCATTTGAGGATGGAGTACTTTATCGCCCCATAGGCCAGCTGTCTGGGAAGCACATCATCTGCCAGCAATGCCGCCGAAGCATCCGCACTGCGATGTTCCACAATCGCCGCCCGGGCAAACTCGACCGTCTCACGCATCACATCTTCCAGCAGCACCACCTGCCCCCCACGGGTAGACATCTTTCCGTCAGGCAGCAGCACAAACGAATAGTTGACTACCTCCGGTCCTTGTACCCCCAGCAAATGCAAAGCCGCATTAATCTGCTTGCCATACAATCGCTGATCCTCCCCCAGTATGACAATATTCCTGGCGGCGTCATCCCCGGCCTTATCCAGATTATAGCAAATATCCCTCAGCGGATAGAGCGAAGTCTTGTCCTTTCGGGTAAGGGGAAGATACGGATGCTCCGAGTTAAGCTCAAACGCCTCCAGATTGAGTACCAGCCGCCCCTCTTCATCCTCAAACAGGCGTCCCGTTTCCCTCAGCGCAGACAAAACTTCGTCCATCTTCCCGGACTGGATGTACTGCGATTCGTAATCATATTTATCATAATGGATGCCAAAGGCATTAAATATCGCCATCTGCCCTTTTATACAGATATCCACCACACGGGCAAACTCCGCAAATACGTCTTTGTCCCCGTTTTCCATCTGATTGAGCAGCGCAAACACCGCTGCTTCCAGCGCTGGATTATTTTTGATCCGCTCGTTGGCCTCCACATATAAGCTCAGCAAGTCATTAAAATCAATCTCAGCGATATCCTTTACGCAATAAACCAACAGCGCAATCTGCTTGCCAATATCATTGACAAAATAGCGCACTGTGACATCGTGCCCCAAATATCGGAGCAGCCTGACACTGGCATCCCCTATCATTGCGTTTCTTGCACGGCCAATATGGGGCGATGCATTGGGATTGATGCTGGTGTGCTCAATCGTTACTCGCTGCTTGGCTACACCCAAACGGTCGCAAAATGCGACCGTTTGACTCTCCTTTGCTTTGCCAAAAAACAACCTCAGCACCTCGGCCTTGTTCAGATAAAAGTTGAGATACCCGCCGATGACCTTAACTTCCTCAAACAAACCCGCAGACTGGGAAATAACCTGCGCACGCATATCCTCAGCAATCGCCTGCGGCGCCTTTTTAAGCACCTTCGCCAGCGAAAAACATGGGAAAGCCACATCGCCCATTGTGGAGTTGGGCGGCTGCTCCAGCTTTTCGTAGATATCCGAAGCGTCCATATCCAACACCTTGGCCAATTCAACGGCTGTCATTTCAAATAGCAGATAATTCATAATGCATCCTCCTCTATCTTGAGAAAATAAAAAACGGCCAAAATCCGGAAACTGCTCGGACTTTGACCGTATCTTTGCGTAGATAACTGTTTGTTAAATCAGCTTATCGCTTCTTTAAAACAGGTCGACAAAAGCCCGTTGTGTATGCAGCACAGCGGCCTCGCCGGGTGTTTATCAAAGCGATGTTTAAACTATGCAGCATGGCTTTTGCCTCCTTTCAGTGATGGGGTCATTGTAATCTTTGGGGAAGGGAAAGTCAAGTAGGGGCGGCAACCTGCCGCCCGTGGGCATATCAGTCATTCTCGGG
>Ga0123355_10013060_pt1 | contig 12899 bp, 6 predicted proteins | sample TergutEmb28metaG_3_FD_89872 | JGI IMG/M metagenome (GOLD analysis project Ga0123355, IMG submission 89872) | Embiratermes neotenicus P1 segment gut microbial communities from Petit-Saut dam, French Guiana - Emb289 P1 | ecosystem: Host-associated > Arthropoda: Insects > Digestive system > Gut ... | reverse complement strand
CTCATGGAGAAGTTACTTAAGAGGATTGATCCTTAAGTAACTTCTCCATGAGACTTGTTATTTCCTCCCTGATGATGGTCCAGAGGTGGACCGAAACATGTTGGAGATACTAGGAATCGAATCCGAGACACGCACTGTAATGGTGTTTTAAGGTGTTTTAATAAACAAGTGCAATTTGTTGGTGTATTTTTATCAATCTTAACGTAATAATTGCACGGGAGAAAACATGAAAATTGTTTCTACAGTTTTTTGGCTCCCAAGTTGAAGAGAGGCAAATTTAAAAACATTGGAGAGAGAGTGGGGAGAAAGGGGCTTATGTATATTAAAGACTGGTTGAAACCAATATTCTCCCTGTTTCTTTTGTGACTAATTGTAAAGTTCCTAATACCCATGGTTGATTTTGCCCCTTCAGTGTTATCAGCCAAGTTACAGCTATGGAATCGGGCATTCATTTTAATTAGATAATTGACTTTAAACATATTTACATAATCAGGAATTATGGGGAAATTGTTTCTGCTTCTTCTCTATTCTGGCATCTGCCACTACCGCACAGCTGACTGCCCTAGGAATTCTACACAATCATCTGACATTACTACTGCTGGTAGACCCCTCTGATATAATGTTCAGTAATCATTCTCACTTTAATCAACACTACATCATTTGCCCTTAGTCTCAAAGATTTAGCAGTGTACTTTGAACTGGGGCCTACCCCACTGATTGTCCCTTGACATCTGGTATTTGTAAACATTCTTCCTGTTTTGATGGGGATTTAGTCAAACCTAACAGCTGAGTCCTCAAAAATTAAACTTTTGTTACCTCTGTGTAGTTTAGTACTGCATTCTTGCGCAACGTGCAGAACGGGGCAACGCCTCTTGATGATAACCAATCGTCTACATGTTGGCTGATTGTAATATGCATTATTTCCTGGTTTAACTATGACAGTTTTATAATCTTTGGCAGATCACAACTATAATGTGTGTACCATATCACCCAGCTGCCAGTTTTTATGTTATGTTTGTTTAAAAAATGTGCTTGACGGCATGTGCTACTATGAAATGGCCAGTTGGTGTTCACACCGAATGCCACATTGTCATACTTTAGAAATATTTTTTGTTTCTCATACCAGTAACGTTTCAATTGCAAGCACATCGTTAGTTGATGACTGTGATCTGTTATTTATACCTAAGCATTATACTGATGTACTTGCAGCTGTGGGGCAGTTACTTCAACCTAGCAGTGGCATTCTTAACGCAACCATCCTTGCAGTTAGAGAAGTTCAGTGAGGTGAAACGAGAGAAGATCATTGAGAAGTATGGTGACATGAGGGTTGAGATGGGATTTCAGATCCTCTCCATGTGGTCCAACCTTGGTGCGTAGTCTCTGTGCTGTGTGCTGTACATAATGGCATTTTGTTTTCACTGTCTTGAACCACGGTGAAAGGTTTATTTACTGTACAAAGAAAGTTATCATAAGTATGACTGATGCCAAACATAGAATGTCATGTAGAAACCTATGCAATAAATCAGAGAGTATTACCTCTTCCGTGTGAATGCATACCGTTTTTTCTCAAATATAGGACACCTCTACTTATATGACAACTCCCCTTCACTGTCTTCAGTTGTCTGGAAAATACCTCTACAGAACATTTTTAACTTTGTGTGTGATTGTAAGGCAACCCGTAGTTTTTCAGTTGATGAATTAGGAAAAGATTCTCTTCAGCCTGGAACATTGGTGGCACAGTGGTTAAGGTGCTGTACTACAAATCGGAAGGTCGCTGGTTCAATCCCAGATGGTGTCATTGGAATTTTTCATTGACATAATGCTTCCGATCACACTATGGCCCTGGGGTCAACTCAGCCTCTAACAGAAATGAGTACCAAGAGTATTTCTTGGGGGTAAAGGCAGACGGTGCATAAGGCTGACAACCTTACCACCATCCTGTGCCGTTGTCTTGTAATCTGGGAACCTTAACTTTCTGGAACCCTCTGGACCACTCCAGGCCTGTAACAGGACTGCTTTTACTAGTTGTCTACCCTGTTATAAAACTTACTCTCTGACATGCACATCTTGTAACACCTGGTGATTGCTGCAGTGTTAATTTGGAACAGTATCAGTTGAAATCCTGTACAGTATGAACCAGTTTAAGTTAAGAAGACTGAAGTCTCCTGGGATGTTATATCATTTCAACTGGTAAATAGTTTCTGAGGTTATGAACGAATGTTGCTTGATCATGAAGATGAAGGAACTGTGTTCTTTTGAAACAACAGTAACTACCAGTTACCACAGCGTAACATCCCACCAGACTTGTATCTTCAGCAATACCACTATGAGAACCTGAATTCTTTCAGTTCATGTTACATTTGTAAATTATTCCTTTTTGGGTAATTCATTGTTACATTTGTTTCCTGATTCAGGCGAACACAAGATCAGCTTCATCCCATCAATGGTGGGTCCATTTTTGGAGGTTACACTGGTTCCAGAGTCTGAGCTTCGCAAGGCCACACTTCACATCTTCTTCGACATGATGGAATGTGAGCAGAAGTACCACGGCAATTTCAAACAAGTTGAATCAGAGTTGATAGACAAGCTGGACATCTTGATCAGTGAAAACAAGGGGGATGATGAGTACCGACAACTGTTCAACACTATGTGAGTTCCTGTGACTGGACACTTTTTTGTCATTATCAGTGCTTACAAATTCCTACAAAGTTACATAAATTTAATTGTAATATTTGTTTCTGTTTTTGCGAACCAGGGAACATTTAAGCGCAGTGTGAGTAATCAATTCTGTATTGTAGTAGCACTATGTAATACTAACAGAGCTCTCACTTTGTTTCCCTGAACTTCCACTTTTAACACTAACTGAAGACTTAAATTCTGTAGGACGTACTGCACCCTAATACTAGCAGAACCCTAGTTGCCTAACTTTGTTTTCCTGAACTCCCACTTTGAACACTAACTGAAGGTTTAAATTCTGTTGGAAAAACTGCACCCTTCTCATTTTCTACAACCACTTTGTCATCTTTCATCTTTAGATATTTGGACATTGAGGTAGACTTACTAATTATGATTCTTATTATCCAACACGTTAAAGGTAAAGATAAAGGTAAAGCGTCCTTTACAGGCCTGGAGTGGCCCAGAGGGTTCCAGGAAGTTAAGGTTCCCAGATTTCATGACAATGGCACAGGATAGTGGTAAGGTTGTCAGCCTTATGCACCGACCGCCTTTACCCCAAGGAAATGCTCCTGGTACTCATTTCTGTTAGAGGCTGAGTCGACCCCAGGGCTATAGTGCGATCGGAAGGATTATGTCAATGAAAAATCCCAACGACACCTTCTGGGATCGAACCAGCTACCTTCTGATTTGTAGCACAGCACAATCCGTCATGTTACCCAACTGATTTTGATGCCCCTGCTGGTTCCTGCTTCCATGATGAATTCTCTGTGTGAACTGTTAGAAAAGATTAACTCTGTATGGCCATGCAAATGCATTACAGGGTACAAGTGATGCCTGTGTCCACTGTATTTTGGATCAGGCCAGTCCATTCTGATGTTAACCTGAAGCATTAAATTTGTATTTTCAGGAATAAGTGGAAATATATGAGATTTGAGTTTCCCACAGCAGTTGTGAGGAAGACTGAAGTCTTGTAGGGTGTTATGCTTTGTCAACTGGCATTTCCTTTGAAGTGTCACTAACTGTTTACCAGTATAACATTACAGGCACCTAGGATCTTAAAGAGAAGTTAATATTGTATTTTGCAACTCCAGTTTGTTGCAGAAGCTGCATCCCTTTCAAGCAAACTAGAGTTTTCAGTATACTGCTAGCTTCAGCACTTGCACTTTTAATCCAAGTTGAATGTTTGCCTTCAGTACAGTTAAACGTGTTTAAAACAGTCTGTCATTGTTTGCTTTGAAACATTTATCTGCTTGAACAATTTCCAAATCCTGCATTAGCCATTCTGTAGCAACATGCACTTGTAACACCAGGACGAGTCCGAAGAACCATTCACAGGAATTTTCAGCATTCTACACTCTATGTGAAAGATGCTGTTGCCACATAGAGACTGTAAACAAGCAGGACAGTGATGTTTAACCTTTAATTTAAAGCCTCATAAATTTGCACGTTTTTACCACAGCTGGACCACTTTTCAATTTAAATGCACACTGCAGGACAGCATTTTCCGTTTGGAATGGAAGTATGTACATCTAACGGAACAGCGTCCCATTTGTCCGCCGGGGAGTAAAGCCAGGCAGTTCCCAGCAGAACTTATGAAGTTTACCATCCTACTGCATTGATTTTTGGTCTTTATAATTATGTTTTGTTTACCCGATTCTCCATCTTCCAGTACTTAAGTACATAGTCTCTATATGTTATACTTTTCAGGTATAATCTCAGTATTTTTATATCATTGCCATGATTTTATATTGCTCACTTAGAGTTAAACTTTCAGTTCTAGTGTATGTTTATGGTGTATCTCCACACCATGTCCACCTCCAGTGTGAACATCAAACAGTATACCCTCCATGATATATTCCCCCTTGTTACCAGTAGCTTTATGTGATGTTGGTATCACTGCGTTCTTGTGACGTGTCATGCCGCGCTCAGCAACACTAAAGCTGGTGTTTGCTCTGTTGGGATGTTACACAGTGTTAATTGATAGTTGCTCATTTACACTGTGGCAGAAGCCTGCAATCACACAGAGCTAAAGCTATTCACAGAGTACAACCAACAAGATGCAACGTTTCACAATTTATTTATTTCTGTAAGACGCTCTACATGTTTCAGGTGGTTTTTCTGTCCATCATCAGGAGCTCAAAACTGCACATACAGCGTCAGGTATTGGTCGGACAAATACCTGACACTGTATGTGCAGTTCTGAGCTCCTGATGATGGACGGAAAAACCGTCTGAAACATGTAGAGCGTCTTACAGAAATAAATAAATTGTGAAACGTCACATCTTGTTGGTTGTACTGTGCGAATATATTAGCGATGCACGGACATATAAATGATAAATTTAAAAAGAGCTAAAGCTATTGGGATGAGGTCAGTGTTGTAATCAACTGTTTGACCGATGCCTGTAGAGCAGTGTTGGTGTCAGAGCTTCTGGATAGTGGAACTGTGTCATTTTGCTGGTGGGTCCAACTGGAGCAATTTCTGGTATCCTGAGTCCAAACTAAAAATCCTGACCAGTTGAAATATGTGCTATATTTTAGCAGCCAATTTGCCATTCTGTCCATTACTCACCCATTATAAGAATCATAAATAAACTTTAGAGTTGAAGTAATTTCTATTAGAGATGAAATGACAAGTGGATGTTACAAAATGCAGTAAGTGGAACCTCAGAAGTATTTTCTCCACCTGTAATTAAGCAACTAATTTGATATGTGCAGTGCATGTAACATGCATGGCCAAAGCAAGAAATAACTAGCATTCTGGTAGCATAACCGAAATGTTTAATGCTGAAGCTTGCCGCTGGATACAATCCATAATTAATTATAAACACCTCCATCCTCAGATGAAAGAAGATTCAGGTTTTTATAGAAGTGTCATAACACAGAACTTTGTACAGCAAAAGCTGTCATTTGTGCACCAAGTCTCCAATCCTGAGAAATCCTCCTGCTGGCTATCTGTGAAAGGTTTTTCAAAATATTATCAGCTTCCCACCTTCATTAATAGCCTCATCATAACTACCTGAGAAATATGTTCAGAATTTTTGTTAGGAGTTGTCATGGAAAGAGATAAATTAGAAACAAGATTCTTTGCTATGAGGGAAGGACATGAATTTGTAGTATAAGAAAAATGAAAACTAAAAATTGTTTTGATTTCATAAAATTGATTTAAGTGGGTGACAGAGAATAGAACTTACTGATGTAGTTTGTTATTTGCGTGGCTCATTTAATGTTGCTGCAGTAAATGAAGAACAAAATACGTGCAATTTAAATTACAATAATGGGGGGGTTATAGATGCAAGTAGATCCAACACGTATTATGAATGATCAATAACAGAAGTTTGCAAGGTAATGTATGAATGCATTGCAATAAGCAGAAGAAACACAAGTTGACGAAGGAAAATATGGAGAGACCAGCACCCATGAAGATGGAACAAGCCGGGGATGGATTATACCCAGTTGTTGATGATTATTATTTGGTGCTGCTAATGTGTTCAGATACAAGGGATTTTAATGAGATGTATGTGCAGGTTGGATGGAGGAAGCATAAACTGTATAGAAAATGTTGGTGCAGAGACTTCTCAGATAGCAGCCATTTATAAGACTGAGACTTAATATTGCAGTGGAATCTGAGGAAATGGAGTGGATTGAATCTGCATAAGTACTGTGTCTAATAGCAGGCCTTGGTATCAGTGATGCACAGTTGGACAGTTAGTTGCGTGTAAAGTAGTTGTTGTGGTAACATTAATGTATCTATTTTTGTTGAGTAAGTATACCATATTTACCCGCATATGAGATGACGCATGTCCATAATCTTAAGTTTTCAGGAAAGAACCTATACAGAATATGTTTAACTTTGTGCGCAGTTATAAGGTGACCTGTCATTTATCAAATATGAATTAGGAGCAATTTTCATCTTGCATTTAGGTAAATATGCTATATTAATTGAATGTTATTATCAGTAGCTATGGAACCTATCTTTGTCTTATCATGTGAGTTTGTTTTCTTTTGTTTATTCTGACATTAAGTCTGTACATTATCCATACGCATGTCTTAAATTTCTGTGTCACATTCTTTAATATATGCAAATGTGTTGGAAAATCGTTGCTGATAGAGTTGTCCCACAGCTGTACTTAGAAATGTTGATATTTGAGTGAAACTGAGGTAATGTGGAATTATTTTCTCTGAAAGCTATTAAACATTAATATATCATGTTATATTCAAAACTAAATTCTATGATATTTTTCCCTCACCCATTCACAAAGTCATTTGAGCAGACGGCAGTCATTTGATTGGTCACTAGTCACTGAAACAACCAAACAGCAGCCTGGCAGTAAAGTTAAACTGTCTTCCCTGTTTTGAACTGGGCCTCATGGATGTGATTATGAGGAATGGAAAATGTAAAAATATGAGAATATTTTATTACAAAATTTAATCTTTGCCAGTGAGAATAAATTTAATTTTAGAACATCTGCAAGTCATCTGTCATGTGTGTTATGTGTGTGTGTGTGTGTGTGTGTCAAAACACAGTAAAACACAAACTTACATTACTGCATTTTGTATATTCTGTGATTTTGCATGCTTTTTTCTTAGCCACATGCCCGTAAGAACAATGTTTCCCGTATTTTACACTTCCTTGGATTGTATGCCAATTTAGGTGGTCCCTATAGGAACTTAAAATAAGTGTTTTACTGTATTTGTGTACATTGTTGAGAGCAGTACCAATCTGTTTCCAGGCTGTTGGATCGTGTGCAGTCAGAAGATCCAGCTTGGAAGGAAAGTGGGGCGGCATTCATCAGCTCAGTCACAAGGCTGTTGGAGAGACTGCTGGATTACCGTAGTGTCATTCAGGGTGATGAGAACCGGGACAAACGCATGTCCTGCACCGTCAACTTGCTGGTATATATTGATGTGACCATGATATGCACTCTGGCCTGTCATTGTCAGTGAACAAAATACAGCAGTAAGGCCTGTCCTGCTGGATGTGCTGCTATCTCACCAGTGCTTAGAGACTGGTGTGCAATTGATTGATACTGTAGTGGCTGCTTATTGTTGTCTCTCTGTCATAACTCATTCTATCCAGGAAGTATTGCAGTGAAGTCCTGATGTCATGAATCTTTGGAGGAATGTCTTTTCTTATGACTCTATCAGGGTTTTTGATAAGTGGGGATTATGCAAAATTACATCGTGAAAGTTCTTATCTTACTTAGGCTTGCTGTACTGTGATAAAATAATTTCCTTACACACATCAATAAGGTCTTAATTATCGGACCAAACACAACCATACAGATTTGCGTGATTGTGTTTGGACGGATAATTACAACCCTGTTGATAAGATGTACGCAATGGGACATCACCCACAATTATCATACCTACTCTGGTTCATGTCATCAGTAAGTATAGGATCTCTGTGGTTATGTTCGGTTGGATAATTAACACTTTAATGATAAGAAATACATAACATGATGATGTCACCAAAAATTTCCCTACATGAGTCGTTAAAGGCACTGTATGTACTCAAATAAGTAAAACTCATTCATTCATTCTTTTGTCTTACTAAATGGCTGCAGCCTCTTCCAAAGCCAGTTCTCAGCAGAGTGCGATCTAGTGCTTTCTGTTTCATTTTCCAATAATTTCTCTTTTCCTTAAGGTCATCCAGTACCTGTTTATACTTCCTCTTCATTCCATCACTTCTATCCTTCCTTCTACCTTTCCTTCAATAAAGCATTTTAGAAGGCAATTCCTATACAAGATGTGAGCAACACAGTTAGCCCTCCTTTGTTGTTTTGTGTGTAGGACATTCCTTCTCTTCTTGATGCTGTCTGATACTTCTTTATTTTTCATATGATTGGTCCAACTGATCTTAACCATCCTTCTGCAACCACACATTTCAAAACTTTCCAGGTGTTTCTGATCTTCGTTTAAAAGTGTCCAAGTCTCAGCACCATACAAAGCTGTACTCCAAATGTAGCAAATTACTAGTTTCTCTCTTACATTTAAGTCCAATTTGCTGATGATAGAAGCCTTCTTCTTGTAGAAAGCTGCTTTTTCCGTGTCAATCCTGGGTTTAATTTCCCATGTACATCTTGCGTCATTTGTTATCATGCTTCCCAAATAGTTGAAATATTTCACATTCTCCAGTTGTTTTTGATGTACAGTAACCTTATTGAGGATGGTTGCCCTGAGATTCCCATCACCATAAGTTTTTTTTCCACATTCATTTCCATTCCATAGCATCTGCCAATTTCATTTAGTCTTGTAATAATGCCCCATAGTATCGCTGCTACCTTAGCCAATGACACAAGGTAATTTGCATATTGCACAATGCAAATTACTGGTCCTTCCATTTTTAAGTCTCCAAAGCCATGGAGAGCTTCGTTGTTATGGTATTCTCTGTATAGATTGAATAGAATTGGTGACAAACAGCGTCCTTGTCAAACTCCTCTTCCAGTCTTCACTCTTCTTGTCTGCCATTGGTCCACTTTTAGTTTGAATTATGACTACGTAATAGGATGAAATTATGAGGGTGAGTAAATTGAATACCTTAAAACTGCATGCAGCCTTGGGCACAGCTAGTCATTGACATGGCTTAGAAGCATGTACACTGTGTTGTTGATCTGGGACTGTGTTGGCAAGTGTCAAAGTTGTACTGAATGTCTCTGCACTATGTTTGTTGCTGAAAGAATTTTTAAACGTTTCATTTGACTCAACTACATAATTCCTAAAATTACTAATTACACATAAAGTGAACACTGGAACCACCTCACTTTATCATCAGAATAACGGGATTGTCACAAGTGGAATGACTTTGGTTTATATTCAATGTATGGCAGCATTTGTCTAAAATTATGATTGGGTTGTAATGATGTTTGGTACAGAAGGAATGTGAGTATGGACCATTGTTTTGAGAACAGTATGTTGAACTGGTTTATGAGTTTTTTTTGGAAGATCCAAAAATTTCTTACACGAGATGTGGGTTGGCCAATCCTGCTGACTGTGTGGTCAAAGTTGTAGATGTACAGCTGCTCAATTGCTAGGACTGTGGGTTCAAATCCCACCCAGGGCATATGGACATCTCTTGTGCTTGTGATGTGTGGTGTGGGCAGTGGCCCCTATGATGAAAGGACCACTCCTTCAGAGGATTCCTACCGTATGTGCATGCAGAAATGTAGAATAGTCAGATGAAGGCCACCTTCTACATTTTCTGTGTCAGTTACCATTATATTATGTAGCATTTTATGTGGTGGGATTCAAGTCTTTTGGGATTGACACTGTATCAGGTGAGTGACTGCTGACTTTTCAAGGGCCTGTAGTGCCTCTGTCTTCGTGGTCACAAGTGGACTGCTTGATGGTGAAGGCCCAATGTTACCTCAGTATATCAGGCAGGTACCACTCAGCCAGGAACACAATGTCACATACCAGAATACCTGAATCGTCAAAAACAAAGCTGTGATGACTGCATTATCCCACATACTGCACCTTTTCTTTCAGAACTTTTACAAAAATGAAATCAACCGCAAGGAGATGTATCTGCGCTACATCTACAAGCTACACGACCTTCATCTGCCGGCAGAAAACTATACAGAGGCGGGTTTCACCATGAAGCTATATGCTGACCAACTAAGCTGGACAGCCCGCACGCTGGTATCAGACCCACACTGTCCAGGACAACAGGAATGGCAGAGGAAGGAACAACTGTATCACCAGATCATCAAGTACTTTGACAGTGGCAAGGTGAATATAACACATCTTGTACAGTGAATTACAGTGCCTTTTGTGGAAAAATGATACCTGACATGTTGTGTGCTGAATGATTCTGATATTTAATGGCTTGAAATGCCATTATTGTTGTCACTGTTTAATTAATCTGCCACTCCCAGTTTAATGACCTGTCATATCCCATATTTTGCAGTGCTGGGAAAAGGGCATCCCCCTTTGCAAGGAGCTTGCGGAACTGTATGAACGCCGCCTCTTTGACTATGCCAAGTTAAGCCAGATACTCCAGACACAGGCTAAGTTCTTTGACAATATCCTGACTCAGTTGAGGCCTGAACCTGAGTACTTCAGGGTTGGCTTTTATGGGCTCAGCTTTCCACTTTTTGTGAGGGTGAGGTGCATTTTTATGCTCTGTACAACTTTTCATATTATGTTTAAGATTTTACCTACCGTCAGACATTTTTTTACCTAGCTCTGTAGATAAGTTTATTAATTAGTAGGTGCTATCAACAGGATTACTAATGCATTCTAATCTCCTGCAGAATAAACTATTTGTCTACCGTGGCCTGGAGTATGAGCGAATTGGTGCGTTCACACAGCGACTGCAGACAGAATTTCCATCGGCTCAGATCCTTATGAAGAACACTGCACCAGATGATGCCATTATAAATTCAGAAGGGCAATGTATCCTTCTGTTCCTGAAAAATGCATCATCCATCCAACAAGGCCCAACCTTTAAGAATACATGTTTATTTAACTCCATAGTGCAGACTTTCTTGGGCGTTTGATGCAGATAATTTAACAATTAAAAATCATTATGTGAGTTCTGAGGTTTGCACAGCTGTGTAATTGAGGATTCATGTCTCCTGGAATGTGACGCTGCATCACTGGGTAAGTGTTCCCCACTGTTTCAAATGAGTGTCACTTTCATCTTCAGAAGTTCAAGATCCTCATTTTTTATGGATGATCCATCAGCACTTTGGAGACCATGTAACCAGTGACACTGTCACATTCCAGAAGACTGGAATCCTCTAAAAAATTATTACATTATTAAAAATAGTTTGCCAACTAAGTGATTATGACTTTGCTAAAATGCCAAGTAATGACTCGGTGATATTCTGTAGCTGATGAGTATCCATCAATGATGCAGATGGATCGTGTTTTAAATGGACAGCTTCAGGGATAGATAATATGATTATGTGTACAAATAAACTCCACACCACCACTTTCACACTAAATTTGATGTGACTACTTATCATTTCATTGTTTTTCATGAATTGAAATTAAGTTACCGTGCAAACACAGGAGCATGAGAATGTGAATATTTTGTAACGTCATCAACAAAATGATAAAGTGAAAAGTATTTTGTCTGGTAGGCACAAAGGTCAATGAGTGTGCTTAGGTGAGTAACTGTAGACTCCAAGCAAGAAAAAAGTTATGAATTGTTAGATCTGAGGTTCTCACAGTGGTGTTGCTGAGGATTCATGTCCTCTGGGATGTTACACTGTGTCACTGGGTAAGTGGTTCCCATTGTTTCTAAAGATCATGGTACCTTCATCGTCAAGAGTTGAGCAATCCAAGGAGAATACTGTATTCTTTATCATACATATGTATGTATGTACTGAGTGTTCCTGAAGATTAAGGCATTATGTCCCTTTGCAATGCTGGACACCACTCACTCAGCGACACAGTATCATACCCCAGAAGACTTGAATCCTCCACCCAAAATTATGAATTTCCTTAACCAAGTGTTCAGACATCCAGATCTGCAATGTGAAACCAATACCTGAAGACAATCCACTGTTTGTTGAAGCTGGCACTGATATTCCAGAAAAGATTGCAAGCTTCTATCAGGTTAACGACGTCCGAAGGTTCCAGCTTGATCGTCCCGTTCACAAGGGACCTGTTGATAAAGACAATGAGTTCAAAGTAAGTGTTTGAAAGATGTGTGCCCTAGTGTACTCTAGTAAGGACCATCTACTGACAGAAGTTTCACTGGCCATTAGCAAATGTAATGATCAAAAACATGCAATTACCAGTTACCCAACACCTGATCATTAAACCCTGGTGAGAATCTTTCTGTTGCAAGGTAGAGAAAGTAACAGGGGGATGGAGGAGGATGCGATTGGCAGGGCATTCTGCATTGTATGCGTGGTAGAAATGGGAAGTGCATGTAAAATATCAGAAAACCTGGATTAAGAGATCACTGGAAGATTTTAGGTGAAAATGGGGAAGAATGTTAACATTTTGTATGAAGTTATGGGCTCGATTTGACTGACTCATTATAGTGTCCATTTTGATCACAGCTATGAAACTTCATGTCCCATAAGGGGTGGGAAGTATCATGACTCACTGAGAGCTATGAAAACCCCCCCCCCCCCCCCCCCCCCCAAAAAAAAAAAAAAACATACACAACAACAAACTATAAATTTTTTTTTCTTTTCTCTTTTACAACACAAAAAAAAAACACCCCCCCCTCGTTTCCTTTTTTTAATTTTCTTTTATGTGTTTTT
>Ga0123355_10013059_pt1 | contig 12899 bp, 4 predicted proteins | sample TergutEmb28metaG_3_FD_89872 | JGI IMG/M metagenome (GOLD analysis project Ga0123355, IMG submission 89872) | Embiratermes neotenicus P1 segment gut microbial communities from Petit-Saut dam, French Guiana - Emb289 P1 | ecosystem: Host-associated > Arthropoda: Insects > Digestive system > Gut ... | reverse complement strand
TTCTCATGTAGCCCTCCCGACTTAAATTTAGTAGTAACCAATTTCACGTTTGGTTTAAATGTAAAATAACCACTGCCACCGGGTGACAACCCAATTGCAGTTAATAAATATTATTATTATTATTATTATTTAAGTTTGTTCACAGATTTTCGAAAAATACTCAAGTAACAAACCTCACGAAAATCCGTCCAGTGAAAACCGAGCTGTTCCATGCGGACAAATGGACAGAAGGACATACGTGATGAAGCTAATAGCCGCTTTTCGCAACTTTGCGAACGTGCTTACAAAGCAGCGGCAGATTCGTCGGAAGTTCAATTACAGATTTAGAATTTCCAAGATTTGCCACATACAAACAGAAACATAACTGCTGACTTGGGACCGAGCGTTTCGAAAAATCTTTGTGAGTTTGTTGGATTAAACTGAAAGTAATGAAAGAGTGATGAAAATAAATTTGTTATATTTATAATTTAGAAATAAAACGAATTAAATAAAAGAAAAATTTATTAAAAAGTATCGTCATGAGGTCTCACATCTTGGGTTGGTGTTTGTGTTACATCCACAGGACAGATACCAACTGCTGAACGGATGGAGGAATAGGGTGGGTTGCAACGTTTACAAGAGGGTCACAGACATCAGCAGCACGCTAAAGTGAGTTGTAAAACACAGAAATTAACAGTTAATTATGCACAAACCGAAGAGGAACGATTTCTGTATTTGAATAAGGGAAGTTTAAGAAGTGACGGTATAGAGTTAAACGAAAATATTGCGTTTAAGTGAAAGACGCTCTAATCGTAGAATCCTTAAACATGGCCACGTACATAAAACACACATGTGTTTAGAGTTTCTCAACATTTCCTAAAAGGATTTTAATTACTGCAACGTTGGAAGGTTGAATTTATCACCACCAGATGGTACACAACCAATTAGAGTGGCATGGGCACTTGAAATGCGGCGCAGACTGCTCAGAAAATTACTTTCCAGCGTTTCTAAGGTTCATGTAATTATTTTTGATTGGCTAAATGTTAGATGGTCGAGGTACACTTCACGGTAGGGCCAGAATTTTTTCTCCATGCAATTACGTCTGTACCTGTTCTTTAGTCCATGAAATCTCATATCTTAACAAATGCAGGATTTCTGTACTTCGAAATAAAGCGGCTGGGGCTTGAAGCTGAATATTCACTTCTATCTAGAGCCAAATTTGAAAAAGCAGGGGGCGCTACCGACTCCCCGTGTAAACCTTCTTTAAGATTGTTCTGTAGCACAATGAATATTTTGCCTTTATACATCGGAAAAGAAAAGAACAGAAAATTATCTCTTACGTAAGTCCTAAATGACGTCATGTTCAAAACCAACTGTTTCATCTGGGCAAAAATTTTATAACACATAATATTAGGCGGCAGCCTATATTTTTCTTCACAATGGTTTTATAATGCAGCTGCATGAAAATTACAAGGAACACATTTGCAATTTCTATGCACACACAGGCATGCTCTTTTCACCTTCGTCTATAAACACTCATTAATGTAATAATTTCTTTCCTTTTCTTTCTTGCTTTCTTTCTTTTTTTTTTTAGTAAAGCATAGAAAGGAAATGTTAAACAGTCCTGCCAATTAACTAAGTGACCCCCTGCTTTCACGACCTTCGTAGCTTCACACTCCATTTAATAATGTTTGGACATTTAAAGCGAAGTAAGAATAGACGAGACAAGTGGGCATATATCACACATGGGAAATTTTAAATTCATAAAACGTTCATCTGGAAACATCATAGGAAGAAACCAAGCAGGAAAGAAAAAGGGGGATGGATGTTGATATTCAATTTGATTTGATGTTTGTGTGAACGTGCATCTCTGATACAATATTATAAACAACTAACTAGATGCAAAAATAACAATTTATTAGTAATTTCAATCAACTCAACATGTTTCGGGCGATAATTTCGCCCATCCTCAGGAGCACTTGTCACCAGCAGGCAACTTCTTCGGTGCATTATACCACAAGCTGTAAACACAGTCTAGTGCTCCTGAGGATGGGCGAAATAATCGCCCGAAACATGTTGAGCTGATTGAAATTACTAATAAATTGTTATTGTTGCATCTAGTTGGTTGTTTATAATATTGCATTCAACTTGATATTTGAGAAGTACGGCGTAAAATTTTCTATGGAATTTAACTGTATCAAAGTACAGGCAAATAGCGCGTTGCTGTGAACACTGTATGGAATATTCGGCTTCCTCGAACGCACCGTGAAAGCAGTACAAGCTCCTCTAAAGACACTTGCAGGGTAATTATGTACACTGGGTGTTCTCCTGAGTTTTGTTTACTACAGGTAAGTGTGTCTAGTGGCGAATTATTAGGAATGAATCAAGCAGGCCTAGAGATTATTTGAGGTAGAGTTCGCATCGGCATTAGGCAGGGGTGGGAGGTTAAGTTTCATGTTCCAATAGCCCGTATCTATTCGACGGGAAGCTGTGTGATGTCCGAATCTGGTCTGAAAAGAGTAGCGCCGAAAAAAAATTCCGTCCGTCGGTGGGAAATCTAAAAACTTCCTCTCTTGTATTCCAGACTATAACCTATCTCTGTGCATATTACGCCGCAATCGCGTTGCCTCACTCAGATTTATTGTGAGCATTCTTTTCGGGAAGTGACACATATCTTTCGGCATCACTTGGAAGTGTCACTTGTCTCGCTTCTGATCTGAGCTCCCATGCAAAGTTTCTAACCTGATGGTAGGTACAGCAGGCCGTAAATTCAACGAAGAAGACTGGCAGATACTCTTAGAAACCCTCAGAGAGACAGAAGTACCAGGTGCATTAGGGCAGTGACATGATCAAAGGGGAAAGAAAATCTTCAGATTCGTGAAGACGCAGAGCGCTCGGGACATGGGACAACATAGTCACGAAAGCAACAACATACTGCACAGCATTAGAATCCCTGTTGTTACTTGCAGTACCATTACAATGAAAACACACGCGAAAGATTCGAAAACGTTTCGGAAAAATTGACGAATTCCACTTCCTCTTAAATACTTCAATATATAGTAAATTGCGAGCTTAGCAGTAATTAAAAATTCGTAATGGTAACATTTGATTATCCATTTCTGTTCATTACATTTTTATACTGCTGCCAAGGAAAGAAATCCGTCTGTTCTGCCTGCTGCAATGTTAAGAGGATTCAGGTATTTTACAGTATGAGGCTGTTATACTCTATCCCTGCCTGGACTGTGTCAACCAGCCCAAAGAGCTCGTCGATAATAAATGTTTTAACGTGGCTATCAAAACCAACAATCGTGTGCAGAGAAAGGCTAGACAATAGGAGGGAAATACCAGGAATCACGCCACAAATAGAAGCGTGACATTTCGAATAAAGTGTGGTGACGAGTCGATCCGTGGGAATACTTTTCGTGCCCTCAGTATAGTACAATATACAGTCGCAATAATTTGTTAGCTATTACCTCCAAATTTCGTACTGTAACCATGTCTGCAGAATTTTACGTAAGAAAAAGTTCTATACGTATTTTTAGACTTGTTTTTTATCCATCTGCGTGCAAAATGTTCAGTAGTCACCAGCATCGGAAAAATGATATGCTTAAATTTGCAAACCGTCAAACTATTCTCCCGCATTCTAAAGAATATTGGAGCCAGGGATAGCATAGCCGGCGAACTGTCTAGGCTCTGAGCTGGAAAATGGAGAAATCGATTTGTCTTTGCTCCAAAGTGTCCAGCCCGGTTCTGGTGCCCACCCAGCTTCCTATTAAATGGAAAGACTGGGAACTTTCCTGGAAGGTATTGCGGCCGGGTCATGAAGCTGGTTACTTACCTCCACCTAATGCCAAGTCTGAGAATGAGAGGACCTGTACATCTACTCCCCCTGGGCCTGCACGGTTTGCATTAGGACAAGTTTATTTCATTCTGAGGAATGCCAATTGAATCCGAAATTTAACATTTTTCGTAAAAATGTTATCTCTCCGTTTGACGGCACAACACGACATGTAGGGAATGTCGCCACCACCTGAGAAATAAAAAGAATTCGAAAGTGTCGGTATGACTGGTGGGGAAATGTGAAAAATATAGATTGTTACATGGGCATGATAATTCACAAGTCTGCTTTTCTTGCAAATAGAGTGGACTATAGATGTCCGTCTGTATAGATTTGTAATTATTTTGTAATGAAATCGTATTATTATTATTATTATTATTATTATTACTAACTGCAATTGAGTTGTCACTCGATGGCAGTAGTCCTTACAAGTACCAACAGAGGAACTAAATTATATGCACTAAAACTTGTCTCTCATCAATCCAACAACATTCAAACATTTATAACTAAATTTCATAGATTACAATGTATCTGAAAATATCAACCCAAGCATATTTAATAAACGCTGACACAGAATTTCCGCCAATTTAAAAAATTATGGGAATCTGCAAACAGATGACCATTTTCACCTGTCATCGAGTTAGCTATAGTTTGGTAGCTTCTCTCAAGCGACAGTGACAATTTAATGCGAGATGAGCCCACGCAGGGAGCGCCGAGGCCGGGGGGTACCAAATAACCTAGTTACAAGTGCAAGATCTCAGGCTTTTGGCGTGCAGTATTTGAGAGGTCTTCACTCTTCTCAGATGTTGCGCAGCGCAGATTGGAAGTATATTACCGTAATTTTGGTATATCCTGTTGGCCCATCTTCTAAAGGCCAATATGTCATTCTTCTTGGACGTCATGACTCTCCTTCAGGAGCTGACAGTTGCTCAGCTTCTCAAAGAACTCCCCACAGTTTATGAAATAATATTACACTTACAGTTCGTAAAAGACCTATTATGTTGTTATGTTTGTTGTTATTGTAATAATAATAATAATAATTCATTATTTTAACAAAGTGACAATTATTCTGAAGGAGTTAAACGATATTGTTTGAAGTGTAATTTCTTTAGTTCCAGCATACAGCACAACCTATAATGTACATGATGGGCAGTATATAGCCAGCTTCTGCACGAGACTCCCCCTTTCGTATAAATAGGTAATGCAGTCCCATTACAGGCCTGGAGAGTCCCAGAGGGTTCCAGGAAGTTAAGACTCCCAGATTGCGTGACAACGGCACAGGATGGTGGTAGGTTATCAGCCGTACGCACCCGCTGCCTTTACCCCTAGGAAATACTCCTGGTACTCATTTCTGTTAGAGGCTGAGTCGACCCCAGGGCCATAGTGCGATCGGAAGTATTTTACATCAATGAAAAAATCCACTGACACCAGCTGGGATCGAGCACAGCACCTTAACCACTGTGCTACCGTGGTCCCCCCTTCCCTTTAGTATAGTCGAACACATTTAATAATACAAGTCTCCGTTGCATATGCAGTACTCGTAAACCGCCCCACAGTTTTAAATGTAACATAATCACTTTGTTCGGGCACAGCAGACCGTAAAATTACACTTTGTGGGCGTATTAGCAGAACACAGGGGATAATCCTGTTTTCAACGGCTAGTACGGAACGGAAAGCAGTCAGGTGCTTCCGCATCAAGCTGCTTTCCGCCCTCTGCGCCTGATCAATGCTCACAACACTCTTTGATCCACTTAGACGTTTACCCAGGTAATCGTTACTCAACAGGTAACAAGAAGTCAAGACGAAGTAAAGCTGTCCGAGTGTAAGCCGTAAAGTCATAGACGAAGCAGAGGTATAGCTCCACGTTTTCTTATATTCAGCACTAAATGGAGGTGAGTGATCAGCTTCACGTCCCGACCGGTTTATCCCTGAGGTAAGAGGCCCAGGTACCAACTAAATATGACTGTGGGTAGATCAGACGGCCTGAAATCTATACAGAAGAGGAAAATTTCTTGCTTCTGCCGAGAATTCAAACAGGAGTTGTAAGCTGTCCAGCCTGCAGCCTAGTCACTATACTGAGTATCCTATCTCCAATCCGGCACCAAAAAGTTCTCGGAAGAACTTGCTGTGTCCACTTGCCATTAAAAGCTTTCAACTCTCTGGGCGTAGAAGCTGACTGTAATTATAAAACACTAATTGTAAAATTATTATTTTATTTCCCAACATTGTTTCCTCTACAGTGCTGTTCTAAGACAGCAGTAAGTTAGCCCCGCTGTCTTACACAGATACATAGCATAACAAAGGGAATAAATCCAGACTGGATCTTACAAAATAGATGTTCGTTTGCCGTTAAACCGAAAGCAACAATTCATCAAATAGTCGGAATTTATAGTAGGTTTATGATATAGTGCTTTGTACTGGCATCATACAAATAGGACTTGGACACAGCACGCTGCAACATAATTGTTATTGCAAACATGTTAATAGATTAAACAGCTGCTAATGGGGCAACATGAAACACGTCTACTCGGCACAAGATATGCGTTATACAATAACGGATGAAGTTAAAAATAATTCTTTTGTCGTTTATACTAAAATTTGTGGGTCCAGTTTCCTTGTTGTCAAAATGTATTCATTGTTATGGGTGTTGTGACTAAGTGAAGGAAGAGCAGTAGTCAGCAGACTGCATCCAGGCCAACAGCAGGACAGCCATTGAAAGAAATTGACAAAGCGAGAAGCAGTAGCTGTGTAGGGAAATAAATTGCTTGAGGCTCACATATACAGTCCTTGCGGCTCCATAGGTGGCATCACCCTACCGCAATAAAATTCACTTGCCACTTCTCAGACCCCGGTATCAAAAGCCTTAACGTCCAGTCATTGAAACCCCTTCCTTCTCTTCACATGACAATTTATTCAATACTGCTTACAGCGGTTTTGTGCGCCCGAGTTTGTCGTAAAACAAACAGCACTGAAATAACAGAGTTGTTTGTTTATTATTACAAGCTTGTAAATATAAAATTCAGTTGACCATTTTCTGTTATTTGCTGATGAGATATCTAAGAGTGATAAGTTTATGAATCAAACAACTGTCAAATAACGGAACGGCAATGGGCTTAAACCACTCTTGCATTATAAAATTCGGCACCGGTACATGTAAATTATGCCTAACAACCAGATCAAAGAGGGTGAGAAACACAGCACTGTAGAAAATGCCTCAGATACCGGCAATGCTTAAATAAAGCAAATGAAGGCCTGTAGTGAAACAAATTAAACCGTAAAATTTTAAATATACAAGCTGCAATTTTGCGATATTTTTTCACTAACACACGAATTCATATAATGAATTTATCAGCAATAATTCACCAAAGGCGTAGTTATGTTTGTGCACGTGTGTAACACCTGCGGCGTTTCATTTATCCTCTCAGCGGCTTGTAATTACTGCAAACTCAACGAACCTGAGATGTAGGAATAGGTCAAGCCTAACCATCGTCATCACCACCACTATCATCATCGTCACTTCTGTGATGATCAAGGCAAGGAATTTCAGCTGCCAGTAAACTAGTCCCGAAAGACAAGAGTAAGAATTTAGGAAATATCCGATGGGTGTTACGCCTCTGGCACGTTCGCTCTGTTATTTTCCGATCCGTTCTATTATTCTATCCAAAACAGTAGAAAAACAAACACAATTTTATCTGCTTTTTCGCGTGGGATGATATGTTTATACTGCCAATAATTTCTTCGGCTTTTCTCTTTTGTATCCCTAAAATCGAAATATCATAGTTCTTGTACTCTTCTCGTAAATGGCGAGATGTCATGTTTATTGTATTTCTTCCTTAAAGGGTGACACGACTTTTCCTGTAACCCAATCGTAAATAGCGAGACCTTCATGTTGATAGATATTTCTTAGGCCCAAATTCGTATCTCATACCGAACATAGCCTGTCTCCATTGTCAGGAGTAGTCCAGTCCAATGTAAGTCGGTCCCCATGTGAAGCGAGTAACTACCGTCGGATTTTGAACAAAATCAGCAGGTTGTAACAAGTCTCAGTAAAAATCTGAAATAAGAAACTTCATAAAAATTCGTTAAGTGTGAGATGCAGAGAAACGGACTGATAGACGTACATGACGATGCTAGTTGTCGGTGTTCAGAAAGCCTCTGCGAACTCCCTGGAATTAACTCTCATTTAATTGCTTTGTGTAGAATATTTACCGAACATGCGTTTTTGAATTGATTTTTTTTTCATGTTTGCCACCCCGAAGTGTTTAACATATATATGAATATATAATGCATCAGTGAAACACAACAAATTTTAATGTGTTAATTTTTTATTTAGGGCAACAAGTTTCGACTCTTATAGAGTCATCTTCAGGCCCTTCTACGATAGAGATCCTTACTAACATTGTCTAAAATGCATAGTGGGATCACAAATGCCCTAAATAATAAAATAACATCTAACATTAAAATTTGTTGTGTTTGACTGATGCATTATATATTCATATATAAGTTTTTGAATTGATTCAAGAATTTGTTTGTGCTCAGCGAATGCACAGGCAGCTTATAATCTCATGAGGTACAAGAGTAGTCTCGATTCCCATAGCTGCTGATTTCCCATTAGGCTTGGTCGTGCCTACGGCTGTACTTTATGGAACACAGCAACAGCAGTTCGCGAGGTGATTCCGGTACATGCAATTAGACCTGTGGCACAATACCAAGTAGTTCTTACAAGCGCAAAACGTAATGTAATGAGGCGAATTATTCAATTAATGAGAAGAATTATAACTTATACATTTCTTCCTATAAAACATGTACCGGTACAACCAGATCTACAACCCGATTGGACGTTGTGAATTTCCGTACGGACGTATATGCGATTCTAAGTGTTCGGACCGTCATTTACCTCCCTCATGAACACATATACGACATTCGCTACACACCGTCTGTATCACGGCGGCTAATTTTAATGTACGGTCATTCGAAATGAGCCTCACTTCAAACTGAAATAATTTGATAAATTACGCGTGGGTCTACACTATTACGCTTGAATGATGTATAGAAAAGTTGAAAACCTTTTAAAGTGCTCACAGGCAGAGTTTGAATTTGGCTATTCGGAGCGAGTAATCATTATGTCCGTCCCTACCATAAATGAAGAATTTAAAACATTATAGTCGTTTATTACATTTCCCTTTATTTGAATTAATAATTGAACAATTTCTGAGCGCAGAAACTAAAAAAGAAAATCACTTAAATAGTCATTTGCCGCCCACTTTGCATCCCCTTTCGCTCTGCAGCCCTGGGAGACAGCACCGCTCGCCCTAACCTATCCACGCCGCTAGCCGTGATTAATTTAGCATCATGCCACAAGAAAGTAAAGGAAAGTGGGTGTAGCGTTTCGAGCATTCTTAGTCTTGGAAGCTGATAAATGTGACTAATCAGATTCACTCTACATTCGCTCTATCCCCGGTGCAAGGGGCCATGACACACATCAGATAGGCAGAGCTTGATAGGTTTCAGCGTCAAACTGGATGTGGTGGCGAAGAAAAGGTTTTTGCCCTGCCGAAAAAAGCCACAGACATTCCAACCAGCAGATAGTCGCTTTACTGAATGAAATATTCAGGATCTGCCTTCGAATTATAAAGACGTACATCTAAGAAGAATAAGAACCCAATTTATTAGCGGAATAGGAAGAACGCCTCTGAATAAGCACAGTAAGAGCAAATTCTAGTTCATGTTATTTTTTTTGAAAGAGGCTTCAGTTGGAAGCAAAGAAAATGTGACAGCATTGTGATTATTCACGCACACGAGTATGTGTGGTTAATTGAGAAAGACGTGGAAGGAAGTGTCCGTGACCTATTTTAAGTGTCCATTATTCTCATAATTTTCTGGTTTATATGTTTAATTCTTATGATAGTCAAATGTTTCTTTTCTACTGCAGTGTTCATACAACTTCAATGAGATTGAAAGATGCTTATGCATTTGCAAAGAGCTGACGGTTCGGAAGGAGAAGGACGTGGGATATTTCAAGTAACTGTCCCAATATTCGCATGAAATTCCTGCCATAAATCATGACAAACCTAAGCGATAACAGCAAGCTCCTCGCCGATATTCAGACAAGCTTCACACGAACCTTCCCCTGCAGGATTTATGGAAATACATGAGGAAAACCACAACAAACTTCAGCCGGGAGTGTCCGTCTGCCAATAGTGATTCGAACTAGACACTTCCAGAATAAAGTCCCAACTACTCCATGACTCGCAACAAAGCAATGCTACGGTGAAACAATACTGACGTAAAATAACGAAAGCCGAATTCTAGATAAAAACAGGGCTGGAGTTTATGAAAATGTAAGCAAGCGTAGAATTTAACTTGGCTGATAAATTGAGAGAGGCAATTAAATGAATGCTCTGTTAGAGAGGGGAACCAAGACATCTGGCAGGAGATTGATTTTAGAGACGACACTACGTTAATTCCGAGTAGGGTGCAGCGAGTGGAACAGCACTGTTGATCTGAACATCTAGGAAATTCCATCCACATGAAAGGACGGGTTCTTCCCCTTGGAGTAATCTAGTAATTTTATCGCCAGAAACAGTCAAGCTTCTTGCTTCCAATTGTGCCCTTGAGAAATGACAGATGAACGTTTGCCATAACCTTAAATGTCTTTATAAGCAATAACAGTGGTTAATTTCGCAAGAAGCCATCACAACAATTTTACCGTCAATGTGGAATAAGAAACCAACTAGATGTCACTTAGTATTACATTTATTTCTCCTTATAAGCTGCTCTTTATAAGTTGCTCAACATGTTTCGGGCTACCTTGTGCCCATCTTCAGGAGCTGACGACTTAGTGGTATGTTTTCACGTGTGGTGTAGTGCTGTAACAATGGGAAGTGTTATGAAAACAGACGAACATATCAACCCGCAAATACTATACATATATGGAAATAACACTGCCCGTTGTTACAGCACTACACCACACGTGAAAAAATACCACTAAGTCGTCATCTCCTGAAGATGGGCACAAGGTAGCCTGAAACATGTTGAGCAACTTAAAAAGAGCAACTTATAAGGAGAAATAAATATAATACTAAGTGACATCTAGTTGGTTTCTTATTCCACATTGAACTACGATGCACGGTCAACCACACATCAAATTTTACTGTCATCACTTAGAATTTTTTTAATCTGGTTAGAGTGCGTAAATCAAGGAGGATGAGATGGGAAGGACAACAGCATGATTTTGGAGAATGGTGAGAAGGCCAAGAACAAGAAACCATCCGCATGGAACAGATGTGGTATAGGAATAGTTATAATAATGCACTATAGTGGAACAGAAGAAGTGAAAGTGACGAAGGTGCCGGCTTTTGTAAAAAAGGTAATAGAGTTCAAGTAGCTTAAAGGCAGGTGATATTCTGGTCAGCTGAACAACTGCCAGTTTCCTGAGGACTGTTTTATGGAGACTGCGATAAGTGTTCTCCAGACGTAAGCGAAACTACGTAATTCGTAATTCGGATTAGTCTAGATTATGAAAACTCTCTTCTTTGGTCTCCTCTCGTTGCATAGAAAACAAAGAGAAAAATCACTGGAAATTTACCCAGACTAAGCATTACAAAATACCCTAACGAATTTCACACAATGTGATTTATAGAAATAAGCTTCACGCTAGGCATCTCATTGTGTTATATGATAATGTAAAGTCTTAGTATCGTCGACAAATCAACTGGGTAATATTCTCTATTACATTTTATTATTAGTCAGCACTTTTCCATAATCAAGGTTGATCGAAATATGTTGCCAAATAATAAAAACTACAAAAGAACGCCACTAAATAGTTGTGTCGCCAGTATTAAGGTTTACATTATAAAAAAAAAGCCATTCATTTCGAAAAGCAGTAGTAAATTCGTGCACAAAAGTTGGATACAATGCGCCAGCTATCACCTTCCATGTTACATTGGAATCTATGCAACCAGTGTCGAGAATTCACATTACGAACGGTCGTATTTGACAATAACATGTACTTAGGCCTAAACCAGTGTAAAGCTAGTAACTACTTCCATCCATCTGCTCAGATGCGTCGCTGGTCATTCATTTATCCTGCGTTACAAAGCACCCTAAAAATTGTTGTCATAAGTGCAAATTAAAAGTCGGATAAATTTTTCTAATAATTCTCTAAGCCCTTAAAATTATCACATAAAATCTTTTGGCCAAAAACCTGTGTTCTAATAAAGACTTAAAACTAAGTTACAGTGTATTCACATTGTGACGTAATGGATTATGACGCCGTGCCTTATGGTAGGTCTTTTTGAGACTTGAGAGAAAAGTCTTCCTCAACTTCTACCCTGAAAAAGGAAGGTAGCCGGTTCTTCCGCAACGTCAGTATCCACCTACCAGACAACGTGGTGTCACAATGCAGAACACCACTATGGGAATCTTCAGCGCCGTGCAAATGAGCGAGCTGGACTAAGCTCGAGTGCTTCGGATTTTTTTTCGAGGCTAGTGCGCTTGAATCTTGGTAGTGGCACCGAATATTGTGACTTCCCTTAGTCCTTCGAGGTAAATTTCGACATGATTCCTCAAATCAGGCCACTACCGATTCCTTCCACAACATTTCAATCCGTATTTCTCGACATTATACACACTGCATACAGTCAGGTATTGAGAACATTGATAAAGTAAACTTAAACATGATAGAAAATGCACGTACAAGATTACAATGAGGCGCCTTCGCGTAACCACTGATGTCGTGGAAAGTCGATAAATATTACATATTACTGTTGTGTGTCGTATTCTTGCCTTCGTTACCTGGCATGAAAATCGCTTATTTTACCGCCCATCTGGATCTACCACAATTTCCACATTATCTCATAAACAGTAAGATTTTCAGGTAAAATATTATTGCACATAAAATGTGTGTTTGTACATTCTCCACAATTTTTTTCCGAAATATTCTAAAAAGAATTATTGTACCCGGCCTTCTAATGGGCCTTCATCATCACAGGGAATATCGGGGGGGGGGGGGGGGGGTGGGGACAAAAAGGAAAAATGCGGAAAGGGAAGGGTAATAAAACGGGGTTTTTTTTTTTTGTGT
>Ga0123355_10013058_pt1 | contig 12899 bp, 4 predicted proteins | sample TergutEmb28metaG_3_FD_89872 | JGI IMG/M metagenome (GOLD analysis project Ga0123355, IMG submission 89872) | Embiratermes neotenicus P1 segment gut microbial communities from Petit-Saut dam, French Guiana - Emb289 P1 | ecosystem: Host-associated > Arthropoda: Insects > Digestive system > Gut ... | reverse complement strand
CAAGAACACACGACCAATGTGGTGATACAATAGAAAAGTCGCAAGCTCCTGGTGATGGATGTATTAATGTCCGAAGCACGTTGAGCATAGTAGAAGTGAAATAAAACTTAATAACCAGTGACATCAAGTTGGTCTCTTACTCTTCAACTATCGCAATGATGCACGGTTCAATATACTTAAGTCTTTTATTTTGTTTACCGTGCAATGATACCGTGTCTTTTGTTTTCCAAAAGAATAATAAGTGTCTTCTTAAATATGTACAGAATTCCTAAGATTATGCCTAAGCCAAAGAAGGACGTGTGTTTAAGGATAAGGTTTGTGATGATACTCAAGTTTTCTAGGAATAAATTTCTATAAAGACGATTTCACATAAAAGCTAACAAATTTCATTTTAAAATAAATATACGTCTATAACTTTGAAGCCGTTATTTAGTTTTGTGTTCCAACAGATAATGGAAGAGTGGGCCGGTAGTTCAGTCGGTATAGCGACTGAGCTACGGGCTGGACGGTCCGGGATCGAATCCCGGTGAGGACGAGATTTCCCGCCCGTCCAGACCGACCCTGAGGCCCACCCAGCCTCCTGTAAAATGCGTACCGGGTCTTTCCCAAGGTAAAATGCAGCCGGGGCGTGCTGCTGACCACTCACCCCCTTCTAGTGCCGCGGTCATGGAAGAGTAGAGCTATACCTCTACTCACACTCTGAGCCACACCGGGCCTGTAACGGGATCACTTTACCTTAAGAGATAATGGAAGAAAATCTGCTCCAGACTGTGCGTTGCTTTTTTCACAGTTTCCTTACAACAAAAAAGACCTGTAAGTTTGCCGTGCTCCTGTGCCCATCCGTGTCTCTTTTCTGCCTAATGTCTTGCAAACGTGCGAGCGTGACTTGTTTGATTTGTATTTTTTTTTTACCAAAAGGAAAGCCATTATAAGAAGTAGTACAACTTACTGACATTTTAAAAATCCCACTTCAAAATTGTACTTTAAGACTGCTATCATTTCTTTTTCTTGATTTTTGTCAGTCACCGTGAATAATATTGCCCAAACCAAGACAAATATTATCCTGAACAGTCAGCACATTTGTAGAGGATTACGCTCGATATGGTTTCACGTAAAAGGTATTATTCACAGTGGCTGACAAAAATCACCCTACCATACCAATGATAAATAGTTTGAGCTATAGACTACGTCATTAACCTTTTAAAGCCTACTAGTTACGTGATGCACCAACAGGTTTAACATTCAACAACTGTACGCTCTGCCCACACTGTATTTATATTTTGTATTTATCTGAGAACAAACAGCGACTTGTGCCACTTCCAGCATAAACTGATTGGTTTTTATAACCGCGATGAAATGTGTTTACAGCGCGGTACGGACTGGGCCTTTAAATAAAGCCATCTGACATTGGTCTTTAAAGGGTTAAATGAACCTTAGACGCGCAGTTGTAAATCCTAACATTAGTAATACTAATATAGCGGCTATGCGAATTTGTGCAGTAATTGCCAACTAGTAGCATTATGAACTTATAGGAAAAGATCTTGAACTGCAGTATGACATTAGCTTTCAAAATCTGAACCACTAAGTTTTTCTGTAATTTAATGCAACAGAAAGCCGGCCACGTGAAATACGCTAGCAATCAAACTCTCAGGCTGGTATCATCGTCAAATGCACAGCTGGAGCGGCACGAAGCGTAAGAAGATTGACCATGAATACAAAAAGAATTTCTACAGTTCTTTTGTGCATCCTATGTCTTCAGTTTTGTATACATTTCTTCAATATACCGGAACCATATGTGGTCGGACAATTAAGTTCGCCAACTCGCCACAGCGTGCTTGCCGTGGCAGCACTGGACAAAAGCCTTAGTTTGGTTTGATGACGTTGACATATCAGCGTTTCACAGCTGTGTTGTTATTGAGCTATGGCAGTCTCTTTCTGAGTGGCATCTATTAATGTCTGCGCGTGTTTTGGTGTGCCGTCGCCTACAGCTATTTTATGACAATACACAGTAATAGACCGCTGTTATAATCAGATACTACATTCGGAGCCACAGAAATTTGAACAGTGACATCGGTATTCGTGTTTCGTGAAACAGCATATATTTGTAGAGGGCTCTTATAAAAACAATTACATAAAAATTTATAGGTCTAGCATTCTTATATGTATTAGAGTCCAATATTTTAAAACATGGTGATCGTGCGCAAAATTAGAGATTTTATTGGTCAACTCAATGACTGACCACCAAGTTTTATTTTTATGGGTTTATTTCGAGTCTTATAACGTTTATGGAAAAATGTTTAGGAATTTACAGGTTATAAGTTCTCGCCGAGAATAAAATGTCGAGCAAGAGCAGCTGAGTGACTTGTACGGAGGAAAGGAGGTCCCAGGTTTCGGGGGGAGTGGGATGGGACCTTGCAGAATTATCATGGCAATTCTAAATACATCCAATAGCGTAACTGCATAAATATTTAAAATATTCCTAGATTAGTATGCGTTTCATATCTCGAGCTTTTTAACCGCACATCTCATTCTACACTATAACCATGCAGCTGAAAGTGACGTAAACCCCCATTCTTCTCAACCTACGCAACGCTTCCAAAATTTAAGCCACAAACCAATTCTGAGAGGGTCGTGACATATTTTCATGAATTTGCTAATAATTAACTGACACTACTTTGATAAGGGTATTAAGATTAGTATTTTTTCTAACTGTAGTGACAGTTTAGCGACGTTGGTTTGACCGTTATGCTACAAGAAAGTGACTCAGACCATTTATTATCATAGTTGTAACCGTCTGCAGTAAAACAACTGAAGCAGCCAAAAATTACCTTTTTTTTCACCGAATTGATCGTTTTGTAGGCAAAAAGTTCTCACTTCGAGGATTACCTCACAAAACAGAAATATTTAAATTTACAAAAACAAGAATGATAACTGTAGCTGTGTGAGCCGTAAGACGATTCAAAGTACTAAACATTTTCTCATACATAAGTATGTAACAGCGTGCATGTTGATCTTCATTTGTTCAAATAATTTAAATGTCAATTCTTTACAACAATTCGTGATTTTTACTTTCAAATTATTTTTATTTCTCACTACTGGGGCCGCGAGTAAAAGCTACTGGCTTAATTTGAGTCGTGACTCAAGGAAGTTGAGACAAACTGCGCTAACCAATAACAAAGCCACTGGTCACAACGTTAGAAGGCATAAATATCACACTTTGAACAAAGTATCCTTTGACGTCTTTCTTGTTGCGACTCTGTGTGGTTGCCTTTTGTGCAGCGAAATAATTTTCCTCTTCTCCGAATATCTATTCCTTTCTTCTCCATTTCCTTCTTTCATTGTTTCCTTTATTTCGCCCGTGTGTCCTATTCTTCTTCCTACGACATATGTTGTCACTGCCATTGCAATCCCGACCGAAAGCTTATATCTCGCTGTATTGTACAACGCCTGAGTCTCCTTTATTACAAACACAAACTTGATTACTTGAGGGTTGTTTGACCGTGCATCTTCATCATGAAAAAAAGTGAAATGCCAACTTGATGCAACTAGGTAATTTTATTGATGTATTCTCAGCTCGACATGTTTCGGGTACATACGCCCATCATCAGGAGCATTAGATGTTGATTTGCAGCATCTAATGCTCCTGATGATGGGCGTGTGTACCCGAAACATGTCGAGCTAAGAATACATCAATAAAATTACCTAGTCGCATCAAGTTGGCATTTCACTTTATTATCAAGTTGACATTTCACTTTATTTCACAAACTTGATTAGTTCATTTCTTTCACACATTTTTACTCAAACCTGTAATTTTTTTTATCTTTGCACTATTATTGAATAGGGTGTCATTTCGAAAATTATACCAGGATTATTTTGTAATTGTGTTTTGAAGTGCAGCTGATTTTTTCCCCTTAGTTTCGTGAATAAAACAAGTTAGGATTTTCCCACGGTGCTGTTTGCTAAGATAACCGGAATTTGGAAAGTGATATGTTGTAGTGTGGTGGATACGTTAGGACGTATTGCAGAAACAATCTGCCTCCTTCTTCACGGCAGATCAGTTTTCATCAGCAAGTGTCTGGGGAACGCTGTTTGTCGGCGACCTGCAACTAAATGGCCCTATACACCCTCAGTTAAACTGAGCGTCTTTTTAATGTGTGACGTCATACCTGACGGAAAAACTGAGTAAACTGCGTTGTTTTAACACGCAATGGCGCAGGCCTCGGAACTGTCCTTTCCAGTCGTCTTTCACACAGAGAACTGCGCAGTTCACTCAGGGAATCCCACACACATTCAGTTCAGTTTTTCATGTAGTTTTTCTTTTACGCAGTTAAGGAAGTTATTAAAATTAAAGTAGTTTTCTGGTTTGTGCATATTATAAGTGTTGCATATTATCGCGCGTTGGTCCTAAAGATTTCGCGGTGGTAGAAGTATTCAGAGACACCGACAGGCGATACGGACAGCATGTTCTTTATAGCACTTCGTACATTTCTACGTGAACAACGGGAGTGGTGGGCCGGGTAGCTCAGTCGGTATAGCGACTGACTACGGGCTGGACTGTCGGGGATCGAATCTCGGTGGGGACGAGATTTTCCGCCCGTCCAGACCAGCCCTGGGGCCCACCCAGCCTCCTGTAAAATGGGTACCGGGTCTTTCCCGGGGGTAAAGTGCGGCCGGGCCGTGCTGCTTACCACTCACCCCCTTCTAGTGCCGCGGTCAGAGAAGAGTAGAGCTATACCTCTACCCACCCTCTGGGCCACATCGGGCCTGTAACGGGATCACTTTACCTACCTTACAAAGGGAGTGACGTTTCCGTAATAAGAAGGTTATCTTCGACTTAGGGAGTACTCACAGAGTGAACGTTCTGGCACTTTCGCTTCGGTTTGTTTGGTTTAAAAAGAAGGTTGTTAATTGTAGCATTTGGAGACTGTGCCGAAAAGAGCTAGGCTGTTATCGTAACTTTTCTCTAAAAGAGTAAGACATAAGGAAACTATGTGTTTTTAAATAAAATGTTTCCTTAAGTTACTCTTATTTTCAATATAAATACTCGCATAAATGGGACACGCAGTACTGCTTTTTTTTGAGGCACTGTGCTACAAACTGGAAGGCCGAGGGTTCGATTCCCGATGGTGTCATTGGAATTTTTTATTGACATAATCTTTCCGGCCGCACTGTGGCCCTGGGACCGACTCAGCCTCTAACAGAAATGTGTACCAGGAATATTTCCTAGGGAAAAAGGCGGCCGGTGCCTAGGGCTGACAACTGTACCGCCTTCATATGCCGATTTTCATGAAATCTGGGTTCCTCAACGTCCTGGAAACCTCAGGGCTTGTCAAGGCTTGCACAGAGTTTGCTTTACTCACATAAGTACTTAATGAGTTAATCTCGACAAGGGCGTATATTTTGTGCATATTAGATTTTATGTATAGGGTCCTAAATTTATGTCAGATTCTAAATAAATATGGATGGTGTTCACTTGTTTTATGAAATTCGTTTAGTGTGACTCGGACTTTTTGAACGCGTAGACACACGGACGGACGGACGGAAGAAGCTATTTTAATCCCCCCCCCCTAGGGATGTGAAAGCGCCTAAAAAGCTCTGATATACTACAGGAATTTTCGGAAATGTAAATTTTCCATTTCCGTGTTCTGAGCTTTTGCGGTATTGCACCATGCAATCTGATATGTTGTTATCGATATTTCGAATGTCCATGCTTCCGCTTTTGTGCAGACTACCACTGTGGTAACCTCAAATTTCATGTTATATTTCCAGTGATGACGATTATCCGAAATGTGAGAAATGTCATTATCGTCAATAAACATACTATTTGTAACTTACAGTAAACCAACAGCAACATGAGAGAATAATTAGCAGCTTCCGGAAGTAATGGAATTTCTTCCAAAAATCCCTCGCCAAAATAGAGTGTTCAATTTGTGAGCTCCAAAATGTCTCAGTTGGAGTTCTTCGCAAGAGTAAATTATGACAGCTGATATAGGCCTCCTTGGTATGTCAGTGGTCATTTACTCAGCACTACAACCAAGAGTCAGGAAGGCACAGCTTTTGATCTGAAAACAGGAGACTGGCCTCTAATTATAAATTAATAAGTATTTGTACGCACAATGATAAACTGCCTGAAGACGACAGTAGTGACATCTGCAAAGCGCCTTCAAATCAGGTTTATCCTTTTCTAATGAACAATGTACAACACAGCTGGTAAAATGAATCAACGTTTCTTACAAATATTTAGAGTCTTATGATGTTTTATTCTAGCACTGCTTGATGCATGACGTACTTGCATTTTCTCCACGAGGTTTTTTTTTTTTTTTAAACACAGGTCATCTTTGTTTCACTCAGCTTCAATATCTTATCTTTCACTCTTCCTCTTTATCGAGGTTCGTCACAAGCGTGTAACCTACTTCCTCGTCTACTTGAATGGCTCCTACCAGAAAAGTCGTGTCCAGGCCATCAATATCCGTCACATGTCTACTCTTAGCAGGGTTATATGTTACGACACTTCAATCGCCTTTATCTGCTTACACTCTGTGAATAAATAATGCAAGGGTACATTCAATCTTCCAGTCAGCCCATAAGTACGGAATAATCGATGTCACGTGGCGCATCGTAGTATACTTACATGAAATATGCAATAAGAAAGCCTGAAATAAGGTCTTTACAAACTCTACCAGACAAATCAATTTTACGAGAGTTCATAAAGATTAATATAACATTTGTAAATAGTGAGGGTCTGTGCCGATCCCAATGCCTGCGCGGTCTGAGGCATGGGTCTGCGGCCGCTTAAGGCTCGTTGTCAAGAGGATAGTTTACGCGTCGCTAGTGTAAGCTAACCCGTAGCAACAGCTGCACTGTCTACTTTCTCGCTTACCCGGTTAGCGCTACCTGGATATGACGACCGGGCTACTTTACTGTCTTGTTGCCGGGCACATGATCTACGAGCAGGCATGTAGAACCCCGTGGCAACCCCTGCTAGCTCACTCTGCGGCTAGTGTCAAGGTTCGTGTTCCCCTCCCCCTCTTGCGTGCTTGTTTTGCATTGCTGTTTAATTGAAAATGGTGTCCAAATGGAGTAGTGAGGATGTCAAGTTTTTGGATGTGTATGAGGAATCCGAGGGTCTTTGGAATATCCGACATGCCGATTACAACAATGAAGTTAAACGCGATTCTGAGGTGTGCCATTCCCGTTGTGCGTTTAAACTATATGGTGAGGTGAAGTCAGTCAAAAAACAAGGAGAAGGGTAAGAAGATGTCAGACAAACCAATCCCCATAAACTACTACCCCCAACATAGGAGCATATAAGATACCACACCTGCATCCATAGGTTCCTCCTATCCCCACAACTACCAACCAATAAGATCCACATCCACATCCACACCGAGCTACCTACAAATCCATCAACCCAATTGACGTCCCACCAATTTAGCTTAAAAACAGCACGCAGAATGATGATGAGATCTCAACATCACCACGCGGTTTAGGCATACTATATAAAACTCTTTTAGCAGAAAATTGTCAGAACCTGAAGATGGCCACAATAGGCCGAAACATGTAATTTTTTCCTTGCTAATAACACCATCATTTAGCCATATTTTATAGTTGTGTTTTTTGACTGAATTCACCTAGCCATATAATTAAACGCGATAGTGCAATGCTTCCTCCTCTTTCCCTCACTAGTTCTCTAATTTCTTCATTTAAAACTAAAATAGCAGCATCAGTAACTTCGTCAATAGAGTTTTCCCACGATGTCCGAAAGTAACTGACAAGTAAACAGATTTCCAACCCTAGTGGCAATACAATCTTACCCGGTAACCTACATCCCACCTCGAACTACCAGCTCGTAAAATATCCTCGTGACGAGCCTTTCCTTGCTGGGATTGCAGGTTTGAATACTGCCAGGGGCATGGATGTCTGTTTCTTGAGAGTTTTGTGTGTTGTGATGTAGAGGTCTGTGCGCACGGCTGATCACTCGTCCAGACAATAACAAACCAGAAAGTCCTTTCTGATAACGTGGCTCCATTTTGGTAATGAGAGCGCAGGCAAGTCGCTGTTCCTTTGCACCATCACACTGGTTCGTTCTGTGTATGACAGTCTGTTTTATCAAACGTGATTGGAAACGAAATGCACAGAGGTAAAAGGCTGTATGTCCTCAGCACGATGCCACTTTTCTAAAATTCTTGCACAAGTTTAAAGCCTGTTTACTAATATTGAACAACAGATTTCTACATAAGAAGCTGCGTGTTGCACAAAACTCCGAAAACTCGAATACAAAGACTCGAAACGTTTGTTTAAGAATTCTAGAGAAAGATCAGAAAAATATTTAGTATTTTTTTCTGGTTCAGGAAGGGTTTCTAGGTTTTATCTGTTCAATTCCACGTTGGCCTGGCCCGTGTAGGTTACAATGGGCACATGACGGTGATCTTCTTAGCATATAAAGCCGCGCAACGTTGGTAAGTTCAAATTTCGAGGTGCTCCTTCTTGCACGAAATTCAATTCTTCATAATTTTGTTACCGATAACAAACTGGCAACAAGAAATTGTCGGTCATATCCGAATAGTAAAATATCCGATGTAGCATTCCGCTACACAGTCTGTGACAGATTATTGCTAATGCGAATCATGCTTCTGCCAGTGCCACCCGTAGGGTTGGAGTGTCTATGGGTGACAGAGCTGATATCCTTCAATCTCGCGACGCTGCAGTAAAACTTAGCTTGTCCAATACACAGAGTCTGTAATAATGTAACAGTTATTAATTTCCTGACTCTTATTTCCTGTTGTATGCTCCAGGTCATGTATTTCCAGAGCAAGAAAGAGTTCATCTCCCTTTCCTAATATTTCACTTTTTTTTCGCCTCTTGTGAAATAAAATATTGGCTTGCAGCTATTGCGTTTCAGTTCATTCGTTACTTTACCAATCAGACGGCAAGGTCAGATAAAGGATATCACTTAATTAATCATATCCATTTGTATGAACTAATACACGATGGGTCGTTTAAAATGTTATCGAAATTAAAATATATATTGTATTCCAATTTATCTTCGCTGAACGTTAGGTATCTCTGTATGCAAAAACCCCAGACCTATTTGTGCCTTATACTGAAGTGTTCAAAACAGCGAACAATGGAATTTGATAAAAAAAAACTAACGTTAGGAGCTTGACTTTGAATCTGGTATGTTTCTTTCGAAGCGTGGCCAAATGGTTAGTGTTTGTGTTCCAGACAATATTAAATATTAAACCAGTGTTATGAGTATTTAAACCTATTTTATACTTAATGAGATATAGCACACACTGTTGCATATTTTGGAATCGCTTGAAATTGATCACTATGTAGGTATCTTCATTCACAAGGAATCTACACTTCATGGTAAGCTATCAATGAATCTGTGAAATGTGAATGTTCTGGCTGCATGTCGATTAAATTCCGACATGCTACTTTAGGGAAATGTCGTCTATTACGGGGAGTTTTTTTTTTTAAACTGCTATTAAACTTAGGAAAAAGTCATAAAACTTTACAAAACACAAACATGACTTTATTTGATTGATGAAGAGACAGTTGTTACACAAACATCTAAATTTAGAAAAAAAAAAGTGTGTAAAATTCGTTTCCGTTAAAGCTTCATATCTCCAAATTAGGCGCACACGTGTTCCTAATTTGGGGAGGTGAATAATTTACACAGAAAGCACAAAGAATGGTTACAGAATTAAAAAAAAATACAAATACAAAGGATATAAAGCAAGAACAAAACAGTGTTTAGCCATGACAAGGTGGACAAACAGAATGTGTGCCGATCTGAAATGTTTCGCACAGCGTATCCATTCTTATCCACTGTGGTCTTCAGAGAAGCGACCAATACACAGCACACAGTCAGCATTTGGTTCCTCTTTTTCTATCGCATCGTCAGCGAAAGGAACAGCAAGGGCAGTGTTCGAATCCGATGGAATGTCAGACGGCGTTGGATCCCGGCAAATCCTTCTCTTCCGTCTTCTTGAAGGACCAAGAAGAGCATTCAACGCAAGCCAATTAGTTCTGGATTTAGTGGCCTGTTTGATTTTTTTTGAGTTGTCCCAACAAAATTTCTGTAAGTTGAACTCGTTATTTTCTTTGTTGTCCCACCACAAGTATTTGGCTGTAGGTTCAGGCTTGGCAAAGCGCTGATATCTGATGCACAGAGAGCCTCAGCAGAAGTGAATGGCGAAAAATTAGTGGAACTGAATGAGAGTTGATCGCGATCTTCACCAAACAGGTTGGTTCACGGGATCAGCATCTGTGTCCTCTGAGGTTAGAGGGAAATCGTGTGTTCTTAAGATGTTCTTGTCACAAGGAAAGAGGTCTGTCTCCCGGAAGTCATTAGCCGCTATCTCCTCTGTTGCAGCTTGCTTGTATGCAGTGCCGAATTGTTCGCAAATTTGGTAGACGGTGACCACTCTCCCGCCCTAGGTTTGAACGGAGCTGTATTTCAATTTCTTGTTACTAAGAGTGGCCGACTGCGGGTGTACACACCCGCAGTCGGCCACTCTTAACAAAATACCCTTACACAACAAGACATGCTGCCACAGAACCAGGATTATATAACGAAAGCAATCAGTAACTAGTTTTTAAAAGTGACTTTAGCAAGGAAATTGTTGCTCCCTGAGGATGATCCTTGGATCGAAACATGTCGGAGCAATTTTAGTGTTTTAATGTTGAAAAGTTTTATGTATGTGCATCAGTTGGTATAATATTAAATAATTCGACGATATGCACGGCGCAGCAACAAGAATATGTATAGATATTGAACTACATGGCAAGGATATACATATCTACGGAGTAAATTCATTGGTCATCTAATGCACGCGTCTTTAAGAACGAAATATCTTTCCCGAAACTTTGTTCGATAACATCAAAATCCTACCGTTTAATATAACTACAATTTTCTTAGAAAACTTTTATATGTTCTGATGATTTACCCTTAACTAAAGCGTCATACTTTGGGCTAAAATGGTCATCAAATTGACAATTTTTAAATAACACAAATAGAGGGCCTATCTTTTAATTCAATATAGGCTATAATTCCTCCTTAAACATTCATCGAACAAATTATCAGAATTAGTGCTATATCTTGCTTTAGTACCTTTATTCAAAGATTTAATCTTCATAAAGTTCAAAAATATCGTTTTAGAATTTTTTAGGAATTTTGAAAGTCGTTTTTTTCTTACAAGCCATACGCATTAAGCACATTTATGCAAGTATTTATAGCACATATTTCAACATTAATCAGTTGCTTGCCTTGTTTAGAGTTCGACAAAACTAAAATGCCGTCCGTACAGATGAATATCATAAGACAGAGATTGAAATAAATAACACATTTATAACATATTGGTTGCAATTCAGTAAAAATGATTTGTAAAATATTATGTACTTCGTGATTTCTTTTCGGAGGAAGTTTGTGATATACACTACTTTCTTTCTTTACCTCTTTTATTTGCTGCTTTATTCTTTTAGTTTTTATGTATATTTTGTTTCGTGTTCCTTTCCTTTGCTTCTTTCATTTTTTATCCATTTACTGAAAGCATTCATATTGAAGTACCACTACCTCTGCACGGCACAAGAAGTTAATTGAAGCACTTGGCTTCGTCAAACCAATTAATAGAATGTCGACTTTGTACTTCATTCTCAGTCTGGGACACCTGATAGATTAGATTGGTCTGCATCAAAGTGTTTCTTCTGCAGTCTCAGTTGTAAAGTCACTGATAGGCGTTTGAGTGGCCATCAGATTTGTTATAGATGTGGGGGGAAAAAAAGTGGACATATGCCCAGAATCAAACCCTGTTACCCAGTCATTTTACTAGCTGAGCTAATTAGGCGGTAACTTACAAGAGTTACATAAAACGTGTCTCTCGTCACAGTTCACTCGTGATCAGGAAACTTTTCCCGTAATTTCACAAAAGCGCACCGCTCCCCTCCCCCAACATTTTAAACCATTCATTAGTGACGGGCTTGTTGTACTGCAGTGTCAGATACATGTCATATTTTTTTTTGTCTTGTGTAAATATTATGAATGGAGTCTGCTTGTGCACTCTTGACAGCAGGTTGATGCATGTAACACAAATGTCGGTACGGAGCTCTGATAGCATGCAGACAAACACGTCTGAAAAACAAATGCAACTGTTGGGTTTACGAAGCTCAGCTCTGTTGGATATTGTGAATTGCAAAATTACACACAAAGACCCCTTCCTTCTGACAGTCCAAGGACTTATGCAAACAAACTAGAGACAGTCCGTTCAAGCCGTAGCTAGAGGACACTCTGTGGTCCGCAACACAGCGTGAGCTCGCGGAGGAATTTTAAAAGAGAAAACCTTTTTTTTTTTTTATCTTGTTCTGGAAAAGCCGAGATAAAATGACGAAACAATTTTGAAAACGCTGTTTACTTACAAAACCATGAATTATGTGACTAATTTGTTTTGTAACAAGGTGCTTGATATAGCGTCACACAAACATATATCGAGAAATTTCAGTTTTGTAATATATTATTACTATTATTTTTAGTATATTTATTGCACATGGCGTACAGAGAAATACAAGTGTAAAATGTTACATATAAGTATAATTATTCTTCCTCATTCTTCATTCTGTGTATTGAATTTCATACTTCTTGCATGCTAACGAACTTTTGCCAAAGTTGCCTGCACCACGTCACAGTTTAGGATTGATATAGAGCTGGCAAGGAAAATGGAAGTCTGCGTTCAGACCGGATATGTTGGTAGTTATGTGGGCAGCACTTAGGTGTGTGTGTGTGTGTATGTGTGTATGTATGTATGTATGTATGTATGTATGTATGTATGTATGTATGTATGTATGTATGTATGTATGTATGTATGTATGTATGTATGTATGTATGTATGTATGTATGT
>Ga0123355_10013057_pt1 | contig 12900 bp, 8 predicted proteins | sample TergutEmb28metaG_3_FD_89872 | JGI IMG/M metagenome (GOLD analysis project Ga0123355, IMG submission 89872) | Embiratermes neotenicus P1 segment gut microbial communities from Petit-Saut dam, French Guiana - Emb289 P1 | ecosystem: Host-associated > Arthropoda: Insects > Digestive system > Gut ... | reverse complement strand
GGGAACCTTAACTTCCTGGAACCCTCTGGGCCTGTCCAGGCCTGTAACGGGACTGATTTACCTTTACATGAAATCTGGGAACCTTAACTTCCTGGAACCCTCTGGGCCTGTCCAGGCCTGTAATGGGACTGATTTACCTTTACCTACTAATAATAATTATTCAATTATTCAATCTTTTAATTAAAGCACTGTCATCAACTGCAGAGTTTTCAGAGCATAAATAAGTGGAAAGATAACCATGAACGGTGTGGATTTGGAGGGAGGAACCAAGATTATAAACTGGTACCTGCCAAATACAAGTCGCAAATGGTACTGTTATGCCTATTAAATGTACAGGGGGATTTCGTAAATATGTTAATGAACCTCTAGGATCCATACTTAGCAGAGAATTTTTTGGCTTGATAAGCAATTACTGGCTTCCTAAGTAAGACTACGCTATACACAGTCACTTACTGCAAATTATATCTGTATTTATTTTGGCTATGAATATGGACGTATAAAATTCTGGAGGGAAGAAAGTCAAAGTAACTCACAGCTATTCTTAATTAGTGTTCATTCAGTCCATTGCTGACCACAGCCCACGCTGGTCTGTTTGTGGCTTTGATGACATCTGTGTATATAACTTAGTGGTGTACTTGAAAGCATGACAATCCCCCCCCCCGCAAAATGAATGATATGTAACATTTTCTACAACTATAGAATATTTCACAGCTTGAACATAGCTTTATAATTTTATAATTAACATCACATTGTGTAAAGAGAGACCAACTTGATGTAACTTGCTTTATTATTTCTTTATTTAATGCTCAACATGTTTCAGATGTTAACACATCCATCCTCAGGAGATTGCGACTAATTTGTTGAGTTATTTCATGGGTTGTATTGCTGTGGTTCGATGTGTGTTGGTGTTACGTTGTGGTATGGTATCCATATACAGGCTTCAGCCCGCATACGGATACCACACCACCCCAGCCATACCACAAGGTAACACCAACACATATCGAACCAGAACAATACAACCCATGAAATAACTCAACAAATAAGTCGCAAGCTCCTGAGGATGGATGTATTAACATCTGAAACATGCTGAGCATTAAATAATGAAATAATAGAGCAAGTGATATCAAGTTGGTCTCTCTTTACTCAACTATCAAGATGATACACGGTCCAATAAACATAAGACTAACATCACACTATTTGTCCATGATGGGAAGAAGTACAATGTTACACAGTTACTTTCTGGAACTGAGTACTCTGTAGAGGTAAAGGTAAAGCAGTCCCATTACAGGCCTAGACAGGCCCAGAGGGTTCCAGGAAGTTAAGGTTCCCAGATTTCATGACGACACAGGATGGTGGTAGGTTGTCAGCCTTACGCACCGGCTGCCTTTACCCCCAGGAAATACTCCTGGTACTCATTTCTGTTACAGGCTGAGTCGACCCCAGGGCCATAGTGTGATCAGAAGGATTTTAGGTCAATGAAAAAATCCACTGACACCAGCTTGGATCAAACCAGCGACCTTCCGAACTGTAACACAGCACCTTAACCACTGTGCTACCGCGGTCCCCCCAAGTAGTCTGTAGTACTAGTAATAATGAATTTGTAGACCATTATTAGCACTACGTGAGCCGGGTAGCTCAGTCGTTATAGTGACTGGCTATGGGCTGAACGGTCCGGGGATTGAATCCCAGTGGGGGTGAGATTTTCAGCACCTGTCCAGACTGGCCCTGGGGCCCACCCAGCCTCCTGTACAATGGGTACCGAGTCTTTCTGGGGGGGTAAAGAGCGGCCGGGGCGTGACGCTGACCCCTCACCCCCCTCTAGTGCCATGGTCAAGAAAGAGTATAGTTATACCTCTACTCCCCCTATGGGCCGTATGGCCTGAAGGGTGCACCTTTACCTTTTTACCCTATTAGCACTATACATGTTTTGTGAGAAATGTGATTACTACATGTCTTTGTACATATAACAATGTCGTTAAAACAAAGGAAGAAAGAAAGAAAATTCTACATTAATATTGTTGCCTGTTGAAATACTTGCAAAATGGCTATTCAGGTATGTTCATTAACTAATCACAATTCCATGACCTATAAAATTAACGACTTACTCTGGATTAGTAATGATAAGAACCAAACAGTTGTAAAAGAATATATTCATTATAGTCTGAAATGAAAAACCCAATCTAAATACTGCAAATGTATAAAACTGTGACAATGGATATTGCATGGTGGGAGCTTTTGTGGCATCACTGATGTGGAGATGATGGGAAAGTATTTCCTATATCAGGAAGTGAGGGGAGGTCAGGGTATTGTAGTTGGTATAGTGACTGGCTACGTGCTGGACAGACCAATCAAATCCCAGTCAGGGCAAGGTTTTTTGTGCCTATCCAGACTGGCCCCAAGGTCCATTAGCCTCCCCTACAATGGATATTGGGTCTTTCCCAGGGGTAAATTGGCTGGGGTGTGGTGCTGACTACCCACTCTATCTATGTGTTGGAGCTATAACTCTGCCTCCCCTCTGTGGCTGCACAGACATGTCATGGAGTGACCTTTACCTTTATTAGTAAGCGAACCCTGGCCACCCACTCTGTGTCTCATCACTTCATTAACAGAGTTGTGTCATAGGTGACAAATACCATCACAGTAAAAAATTACAGAGAACTTCAAACTGTGTTCTGTAATATTATAATGCCACCGTCCATTTACGAGACATTTTAGGGTTGAAGATATGTAAAACTGAAGTGCACATTGTGACAGCAAGTGAAACAAAAGCCAGGAAGAATGGAGACGAAACTCTACCATCCTGCTTCTGCGTGCTGCTTACCTTTTCCTGAGAACAACACGATGGACACCTTGGATGGACTTCTGTGATATGTATGGAGATTCAAAGTCCTGAAGTTTCCTTGAAACTGCCCAGGAAGGAAAAGGCAAAATAAGAATTTCAACAGAGGATATATTGATATGCATTAAAAATACATAAGAGTGAAAATACGTACTCCAAATGCATTCTTTACTATTACTCACCACCACAGCCCAAGGGCAATGTCAACACAGGAATATCCAGATGTTTATACGGCCATGTAAACATACTACTGATAAAAATTATATTGTAAAAATCATAAATACTACATTTTATTAACATCAACAACATAAATATTTCAATTTCATAATTTTTAACGACATTTTAATAATATAGAAACTAAGTAACTTTAACGATGTAGAACTTTGGAACCCCCGAGGATGATACGAATGTATCGAAACATGTAGGAGTGATTATAATACAAATATTGTTAAAATAAAAAATACATATATTGTGCACTGTTGGTTGAAATAACAACTAAGAAAAAAGCATTCTTTGCTATTTTTGTGTACCTGACTCATCCCCAAGTTCACTTGCTGCGTAACAACATACAACTCTAAAGCTAAGCATATTACAGGTAGTGCACCTCATACTGTCAGAACTTATCACTATTTCAATGGGAGAAGCCTGTACAGCTCAGTTGATATAGCGACTTAAGCTATGGGCCAGATACCTGAGCAAACACAGTTCGATTCCTGGCAGGGACAAGAGGATCTTCCTCTTGTCCAAAGCTTGCAGACCAGATTTATAGTCCACTCAGCCTCCAATTCAATGGGTAATGGGGGTTCTTTCCTCACCAGTAAAGCATTTGGGGCATAAAGCTGACCATTCATCTCCATCCAGTGTCATGGCTAAGAATGAACACAGCTATACCGCCACTCTCCTATATCTTCATGACAGAGTGCTTACCTTTTTGGTGCCGGAATTAATTTTTTTAATTTTAGCACACCCTGTATATAAAATGTGAATAAAACAGGAACCAAATACATTAGATTTATGAAACAAACTGCATTTGAAGAGCAAAAAATGGACAGTATATACCATGTTTAAAATATTCAGTACCTTTATTTGTTGAATAAATATATAAAATGCAACATTTAGAGGTTAGTGGTGCGGTATGACCACTATAGTCGTCATTAGGCGTCAAAGGGTTAAGTAAACACAGGAACTACTTCTTGGGTGCTCAGCTTTCAAATACATTCTTTTGTGGTGTACTGAATGAAAATGTCGGCAACTCACATAATACAGCATTAAATGACGACCTATACAACTTGAATGCAAAAAATTATCAAACTGCTAAGTATTAAAAACTGGATCCTAAAACCGTAATTAATTTTTAGGAATATAATGAGACATGTCCATGTGAAATGGGGTATGCGGTGGCACGGTTGGTTAAGGCACTGCACTACAAGTCGGAAGGTCATGGGTTCGAATCCCGATGGTGTCACTGGAATTTTTCGTTGACATAATCCTTCCAGCTGCACTATGGCCCTGGGGTTAACTCAGCCTCTAACAAGAATGAGTACCAGAAATACTTCCTGGGGGTGAAGGCGGCCAGTGCACAGGGCTGACCTTACCACCTTCATGTGCCGAGTGTCTCGAAATCTGGGAGCCTCAACCTCCTGGAACCCTCAAGGTCTGTCCAGGCCTCTAATGGGATTGCTTTACCTTCGTGTTTATGTGAAATATGCTAGAGCAAAATAATCCTATAGTAATGAATCGTGCACGAAAACCGGAGACAAATTATCGCTAACAGCAGAAATGCACTTCGTGAGAAGGCCTGCATGACGTATAGAAAAGAAATGGAGAAGTTTTGACAGAACTCTAAATTACACAAATAACAATTCTGCAGAATATACAAGATACTGTAGGAGATGTGATGGCATAATGAGCTGTCACAATACTAAATGAGATCTAAAAATACCACCCGGACTGATAAAGAAATATGGGAATGCCTTGTAGGCTTAACACTAGAAAGGAAAATGATGCTAGGATGATTACTGAATTGGTCAGAATATGGAAATAAGTGGTCATGGATTAATTTGTAACTCCTGTCATTTAGAAACACCGTAACTGAGTTTTCATTACACCAGCACTCAATGTACAAAGGAACTGGAACCGAACCCTATATGGCTATATGCATCTTCCTGAAATCAGTTGAAACCCACCTGTTATATCTCCATCCTCTTCTCGCTTTATCAGAAAGAGGGAAAAGTAATACACGTATTCAATAGGCAAGTTCAGTTGATGACAAGCTTTCTGCAACAGGCAAATACAGTCAAATTATATGAAAGAAAATATTATACATTAATATGATATAAAATCAAGTTATTTTCTATATAATAGTCCCACTTGTATGTTCTACAGAACAGCCCCATTCATGTTATGTTCTATAGAACAGCCCATTCAGGTTATGTTCTAAAGAATAGTTCCACTTATGTTATACACAATAGTTCCACTTATGTTCTACAGAAGTCCCACTAGTGTCATGTTCTACAGAACAGCCCCACTCATGTTATGTTCTACAGAACAGTCCCACTCATCTTATGTTCTACAGAACACTCTCACTCATGTTATGTTCTACAGAACATTCCCATTCATGTTATGTTCTACAGAACAGTCCCATTCATGTTATGTTCTACAGAACAGTCCCACTCATGTTATGTTCTACAGAACAGTCCCATTCATGTTATGTTCTACAGAACAGTCCCACTCATGTTCTACAGAACAGTCCCACTCATGTTATGTTCTACGGAACAGTCCCACTCATGTTCTACAGAACAGTCCCACTCATGTTCTACAGAACAGTCCCACTCATGTTCTACAGAACAGTCCCACTCATGTTCTACAGAACAGTCCCATTCATGTTATGTTCTACAGAACAGTCCCACTCATGTTATGTTCTACGGAACAGTCCCACTCATGTTATGTTCTACAGAACAGTCCCACTCATGTTCTACAGAACAGTCCCACTCATGTTCTACAGAACAGTCCCATTCATGTTATGTTCTACAGAACAGTCCCATTCATGTTATGTTCTACAGAACAGTTCCACTCATGTTATGTTCTACAGAACAGTCTCACCCATGTTATGTTCTATAGAACAGTCACACTCATGTTATGTTCTACAGAACAGTCCCACTCATGTTATGTTCTACAGAACAGTCCCACTCATCCATGCCAATGACAGGAAAAGTGACACAAATAATCTAAAAACATATATAATGGGCCTCATTCACATGTCACAACACCATTCATGTTCTCAATATCACTACTCTCTTCTGGATATCTAATCTCATGTTCTGTCTCCAACTAGCCCTCAGTTATGGTGACAGAAATTTAAGCAAAATTGTTATCGTGGATGGTTTCAAAGGAATCACACTACATACACACACACACACACACACACACACACACACACACACACATATATATATATATATATATATATCCGCAGCCTTTAACTTACCAAAGTGGGTATTTAAATTTTAGCACATTATGAAAAATGCATTATTTGGACCCCCCCCAAAAAAAAAGGATAAAATTATGAAACAAATGGCATTGTGTGGAAAATAAAGCGGAGATTATGTGGCATATCTTAAAAACCCAGTAAATACCCTTGCTGCCTAATATCTTAAAAACATATAATTTTAAATACCGTATATTCTCGAATCTAATCCGCACCCTATTAATGGTTTCCGAGGTCTAAAAAATCAGATGCGGATTAGAATCGCGGTCGTAAGCTGGATTTTGGAAAAATGATAGAGTCGCTGTACGTGCCGTAAGAACAATACAACACAATAATTTATTATTTATAATATTATATAATATTTATTATTCATCAGACTCGCCGCCATCACTCATAACTGAATCGTTATCCGTCACCCAGTCACTATCATCTTTATCTTCACCATCGTATTCCCATAGAATGTCATCTTCGGATCCGTCCAAAGCATTGCTTATGCAACGGATAACAGTTAAACATTGGTAACATCCAATATTATTCAATCAGTCTGCCTTGTAGGCAAGGGGCATTTGAAAAAAAATGCAGATTAGAACCACAAACTAACTTTTTTTCTATTTTCATTTTTCCGTGCAAAAGTCTATTTATGTGAATATAGCCAACTACTTGCACTTTTATTATGCTTTTTCTAAAATACTTCACATCGAATATCTTAAAAACATACAATTTTAATTAAAATTATATGTTTTTAAGAAATTTGATGTGAAGTATTTTAGAAAAAAACATAATAAAAGTGCAAGTAGTTGGCTATATTCACATAACTTTTTTTCGTTTAAGAAATCGGCAAAAACTAGTGCGGGTTAGATTCGAGAATATATGGTATATAAAATGAATTTACTGGGTCATATTTATAAGCAAATGCAGTCTTTAAAGATTAATTTCGCGAAAACAGTATTTTATGTAGTAATACATATCTAAAATCTAATAACTTTGCATTTGACTTCACCAGCCTTGAGAAAGAACATTTTTCTCCCGCAGCACATTCCACAAGCTGCAAATGTTCCATGGTGCTGGGCGCATTTACCGGTTCTAAGGGTGTGGAAAGTTACTGCATGAAAATAAAAATTGGACAAAAGGACCCTTATAATAGGTAAGTCATATTTTTAGGTACTTTAATCAATTTTATATAATTTTATATATGACTCGCCTAGAAGCTGCAGAGATGCGCTTTCTAAGAAGTGTTACAGGATACACAAGACTGGACACAATAAGAAGTGAAGACATAAGACAAGAACTAGAGATCTCTGGAATACAAGACGTGAGACTCAAATACAAACAAAACTGGATCAACCACCTCGAAAGAATGGACAACACCAGACTCCTGAAATACGCCCTCACCTACAAACCCTGGGTAAGAAGGGATCGCGGACGCCCCAGGAAATGATGGCAATGCGTCAATGCCGGAACAGGTCAAACGACCTAATCCACGGAGGAAGATGATGATGATAAGAATTTTGAACAGACAGAATCTAAAAACATACTGGAAAGAAGCAAAACATTAAAAAATAACGGAAGATCAAACAAGTAAGTGCTCAAGAATGTAAACAAAGAACATTAGTCTCAAGTTCAGAGCCTGAATTTTTGCTAAACAGCCGTCTGCAATCTGACAACATTCAAAGTTACAAGTCCAAGCTCTTAGACCAAAACTCTAACCTGAAATTCTGCACAAATTGCAGTATTAAAATATCTGTCAACAGTATTTCAAACATCGTTACCAAATATGTCTACATGATCAGCAGTTTAGAACAGCCAATCTTGCTATGTCTCATTACTAACTTTCACACTCCCATAGGTGTTTCCAATCAGGCATGTTGCCCAACCTGCCAAGGAAAAGTCACTGTGGCCATTTATTGGATGATTGCAGGCCATATCAAAGACAGGGCAATGGCACTCATGTAATAACAGCAGGGTGTATGCAAGGAATCTTTACATGTGTAAGGTCCCTCACACACACACCACAGTGTGCATACAAAACCCAGAAAAGCATTAGCAGCTACCAACCATCTGCTGCACAGCATGGTGCAAGTTAGTAGAACTGCCAAGTACAGGTACTAGATAAAGAAGATGAAATTTTATATTTACATGTATGCTCACATATTTGGGGAATGGAGGAGATTGCATAAGGAGGAGCTAAATGATTTGTACTGCTCACCCAATATTGTGCGGGTGATAAAATCGGGAAGAATGAGATGGGCTGGGCATGTGGCGCATATGGGTGAGGAGAAGGGGGTGTATAGGGTCTTGCTGGGGAAACCAGAGGGAAGGAGACCACTGGGGAGACCTAGGCATAGATGGGTGGATAATATCAGGATGGATCTCCAGGAGGTGGGATGTGGGTATATGGGCTGGATTGGGCTGGCCCAGGATAGAGACAGTTGGCAGAGGCTTGTGAGTGTGGTAATGAACCTTTGGGTTCCGTGAAATGCAGGGAATTTCTTGACTAGCTGCAAACCAGTTAGCTTCTCAAGAAGGACTCTGCACCATGGAGTAAGTAAGTAAGTAAGTATGCTCACATATTTGTGCATGTGTTTTATATTATGAGGATAATATTAAGATGGATCTTCAGGAAGTGGGAGGGGGTGGAGACTGGATGGAGTTGGCTCAGGATAGGGATAGATTGCGGGCGCTTGTGAATACGGTGATGAACTTTCAGGTTCCATAAAGTGCAGGGAATTTCTTGACTAGCTGCAGAACCAGTTAGCTTCTCAAGAAGGACTCTGCTCCATGGAGTAAGTAAGTAAGTTTTATATTACACATACACAAAATATCACCCTTTGGGCACATAATACCGATTGAAAATTACACTAATTAATAAATCAGTCATTAGATCAGGGGTACACAAATCCCAGGAGTCAGGCCACCTGGGCAAATGGATTTCGTATGGTGGCACCTAATATTTGTGGGACCTCACTATAGAACTTGTTTCATGTTACCCTGCTGGCACCTACAGTTTCCAAGCGGGTCTTAGATTTTATTGAAAATGTGTGAACCCCTGTATTAGATTGATTATGAAATTACATAACAAATATGTTTCAACTGAACAGGTTATATGACGTTGAAGGATAAGATGTTTATGAATAATCAAAAAGGGCCCAGAATGATGTTCCCATGATCTCATTTTATATGTGATTTCAGCATTTGCCAAGAACTAAAGAAAGCCATAAAAATCTTGAGTCAGGTTTTCCGATTTATGCGCCAGGATTCAAACACTGTACTTCCCAAATACCAGAGCTTATAATTAGAAACATCAATCCCACATGGCCCTCCTCACATGACATAAACACTGAGTTCCACAGAACACTGAGAATTACTGCCATATGGGTAAATAATACCCGTGGAACTCTCAGTTGCTCTGTCTGCTTCATGTAAAGACAGAACTGTAATTCCATGTACTGGCAATGAATAAAGCATGAAAACACAACTTTTCTGATTTACTTCCGATCATACCTCCAGAACTTGGTCAGATCTCTCAGTTGTCATAATGCTAAGTGATATCTTGTATCCACTCATGAGGAAGACATCTAATGGAACCTCCTGGCATTTCACGCAACTTGTTTCTTGCTGTGCCGAGAGCAAGAAACAATTAAATAGATCAGCATTCACTAGCTGAGGGTCTTGTCCAACTGTAAGCATATCAATAAAGATTCATTATAAACTGCCACTTAAACAATTTGAGTTTTTAGTAGACTCCAGTTGAAACGTGATGGCACACGATGATGCACGGGAGGGGAAGTGAAGGGGAAACTGGTGAATAGAGCAGGTAGCCAGTACCCTTCACACTGTCCTGGAACATGGCGTGTCCAGCATTGCTACCGCTGATGCGCACACCTCGGCTGCCAGTAGTCGACTGAACTGACGCCCCGGCATATTTAAATGGACTTGTCCCTTTCGCCGAAAGACGAAATCTGGTTTCTGCATGTGTGCCGTCACATTTCAACTGACCTGTCAAGATCAGGCCTCTGAAACAGCTGCAAGTCATAGAAGAAAGGCAGTTTGTGTGGCTGTCATAGTGGCCAGTATTAGGAGCATAGGAATGCCCTGTTTGTGTTCTACCAAATTCAAAAGCCAGCAGCTCATTCACTCAAATGTCAGCAGCTGAAAGATGATACCTCTCAACAAATCTGACTTGTGGCACAACAATGCACAAAATTATCCCAGTATTACGGAAAAGAAAAGCAAATTTAAAACTGACAAAACTTACTTCACTTGTCTCAGCATTATGGCAGTTAGTGAAGTAAGATCCTCTGCACAGAACTATGTGCTTCATAAAACATAACTCTCAAACACTGCCAAACATCAAGACTACATTCTGGAGTAGACAGGCATTGTACTACATCAAATGTGGCTGTAATATCAAAACTCACCACTGTGAGAACCTCATATTTTGCTGCCAAACATGTTACAGGACATACATAAAAAACATGGGATAGAATAGAACAGAATGATATATGGGTTCAAGCCCTTTTTCGGGCCCGATGCACTTAGGCCCTAAAACAGGCCCTTTGTGCCCCGCATTCTATGCTAGGTTAAAGGAGCCCTGTTGCATTACCAAAACGCCAGATGGCCCCCACAACAAGTGTCTTAATATCGTCTGGGTCCAAAAAGAAGGAACCCAGGTAAATGTACCTGAGTGAAGCCAAGGCCTCACTCACACTCACATAAAATGTGGACTGAGGTCTCCTCCTCCATACCACATTTCCTACACATGGGGTCATTTCCTATCCCCATTATACACAAATGTCTCCTCAAGGTGTTATGTCCCATAAGTAGGCCAATAACAACCTTGTTTTTGAGTCCCATTAAGGGACAACAGCCGGGCCCCTGTAGCCCAATCTGGACCCGGGATCAATTCTCGAGCCTGTCTCTGTGTATTACAGGTGCCATGGGGGGGGGGAAGGATAAAAACTAACAGATTCCATGACACGCTACTTTAAAAACTTGCACTGCATTTCCGACTGTTGCAAAATGGCTGTATGCGCACACACGCGTGCACGCACACACGCACACATATACACAGGTGTTGTCCATATATGAATCTATTAAACAGAGAGTACTGCTGGTTGGGCTTCCAGTAAAACAACAGTGCTACACCAAGCATCTGCATAATCTATCACCTGCTCCGTAAAATCTTAAATCTTTGCAGGACTCACACATTTAATGCTCACATAAATTGTGTAGCAGTTAAAATGGCAAGCTCTTTAGACACCGTTCGACAAACCCCAACAGCAGCTAAATTATACGCAGATGTTACCTGACTGAATATATTTTTCAAGCATTGCACGTCTGTCCTCCAACTGACTGGACGATAATGGAAGAAGTTTCTTTGATGGGAAGACAGGTAAATTGTTGGCACCATATTCTTTCTTGAGTTGCTCATGGAGGTTATGCAATTGCCTGTATCGAACTGTACAGTGAAATACTCCATTTATGTAAATGTTGTAGCCCTGTACAATATAAACATAACATTTCAATTATGCAGCAAAGTAACACATTAAACATATATACATGTGTATATATATTATCGATAATCAGAAAAATTCTCAAACAAATTCATATATATACTCAGTATTATTACAAGTAATAAGCACCATCTTCATAGAGCAAATGCCAACCTATCTTGTTTTCAGAAAAGGACATTTTATGTTGGTATCAAAATTTTCAACAGTTTACCACACAGTCAGTCAATCCTTAAGAATAAAAAGGCAATATTTAAAGTAGCCTTAAGAAAAGACCCAAACACACACTCCTTTTAGACCTGTAGATGAATTTTTTATGTGTAAGGATGATCTATAATACTGTTTTGTAAACTGATGATAATATTTTACACTGTAAAAATTGTGAATTGTGTATATATATATATATATGTGTGTGTGTGTGTGTGTGTGTATGTATGTGTGTGTGTGTGTGTGTGTGTATATATATATATATACACATACACACATATACATACATTCCACAGATCCATGTGCTACCAAGACAACAGGATGTGGGACAAGTCACAAATACACAAAACACACACAATTTTTCCATTGTAAAATACTATCATAAGTTTACAAAACAGTATTATAGATCATCCTTACACATAAAAAATTCATCTACAGGGTAAAAGGAGTGTGTGTTTAGGTCTTTTCTTAAGGCTGCTTTAAACTTTGCCTTTTTTATTCTTAAGGATTGTCTGACTGCATGGTAAACTGTTGAAAATTTTGATGCCAACATAAAATGTCCTTTTCTGAAAATAAGATAGGTTGGCATTTGCTCTATGAAGATGGTGTTTATTACTTGTAATAATATTGTGTATATATATATATGTGAATATGTTTGAGAATTTTTCTGATTATTGATAATGAAGTTCATTACTGAAAGTATATATGGACATGAAAAAGGTACTATCTCTAATTGTTATAACCGTCTAATAGGAGGCCCTCTAACGATACCATTATATGGGGATTATGATCAAAATTAATGAAATAGCCTAAAAATATAGATGTATTGACGGGACCAGCGGCCATCTGGAGGCCAT
>Ga0123355_10013056_pt1 | contig 12901 bp, 9 predicted proteins | sample TergutEmb28metaG_3_FD_89872 | JGI IMG/M metagenome (GOLD analysis project Ga0123355, IMG submission 89872) | Embiratermes neotenicus P1 segment gut microbial communities from Petit-Saut dam, French Guiana - Emb289 P1 | ecosystem: Host-associated > Arthropoda: Insects > Digestive system > Gut ... | reverse complement strand
TAAGTGTATTCAGCCGTGAAAGCAGCCATTTGTCCATTACAGATATGTCTTTTGCTTCGTGTTCGTATGGGTTGAATTGGTCTATTTCTGCATATAAAACGTAAAATGCGTACGTGTTCCAAGCAGTACCCATAAAGCGGCGTGCGCCTTCTGTAACAATATCGTCGGAATAGCGGAAATCTTGCCATGGTGCGGAGTTTACATACATAAACCAGCGCACGGCATCTGCTCCGTGTTTTGTTAGTGCGTCCATTGGGCTTACTGCGTTGCCTTTGGATTTGCTCATTTTCCGGCCGTGCTCGTCTAAGCCTAGGCCTAGTACAATTACATTCTCATATGAAGACTTGCCAAACAGCATGGTGGAAATTGCCATGAGTGTATAAAACCAGCCACGGGTTTGGTCTACGGCTTCGGATATAAAATTTGCTGGGAACTGGCTGTCGAACAGCTCTTTATTTTCAAATGGGTAGTGCCATTGTGCAAAGGGCATTGCTCCGGAGTCGAACCAGCAGTCTATAACTTCTGGGGTGCGTGCCATTTTTGCGGCGCATTTTGGGCAGTTTAATTTTATTGCGTCGATATATGGTTTGTGCAGCTCAATGTCTTCCGGTACGTTTTCACCTACTGCTTTTAGCTCTTCAATGCTTCCTATGCAGTGCAAATGCTCGCAGTTTTCGTTTTCGCAAACCCAAATTGGCAGAGGGGTACCCCAGTAGCGTTCCCGGCTAAGGCTCCAGTCTATTACATTTTCTATAAAATTGCCAAAGCGGCCTTCTTTCATATGGCCGGGCAGCCAGTTTACGTTACTGTTGCTTGCCACAAGTTTGTCCCGCAAGGAGCTAACACGAATAAACCATGCGTCACGGGCGTAGTAGAGTAGGGGAGTGTCGCAACGCCAGCAGAATGGGTAGCTGTGTTCGTATTTTAGCTTTTTGTATAGCTGGCCACGGGTTTTTAGTTCACGAATAATTAATGGGTCGGCGTCTTTTACAAATTGGCCTTTCCATAGGTATACGTCTTCTGTAAAGCAGCCTTGTGCGTCTACAAATTGGAGCAGGGGAAGGTCGTATGCTTTAGAAATGCGGGCGTCGTCTTCGCCAAAGGCAGGGGCTATGTGAACTATGCCTGTACCGCTAGATAGGGTTACGTAGCTGTCGCAAACTACGGTGCAGTATAGGTCTTCGTCTGTTTGCGCAAAATCAAATAGTGGCTCGTATTTTAGCCCTTCCAGGTCTTTTCCTTTGCAGCTTTCCAGGAGCTTGTAATTTTCTTGAATTGTTTCGTCTACTTTTGAAGTTTCAGGCCCCATAACTTCTTCTACCAAGGCTTTTGCCAGAATGTAAACTTTGTCGCCTTGGGCAACTTTTACGTATTCCTCTTTAGCATTAACACAAAGCCCCACGTTGGACGGAAGAGTCCAGGGGGTGGTTGTCCATGCCATTAGGTATTCGTTACTTTTGCCCGCAACTTTAAATGCTACATATGCAGAATCTTCTGTTACATCTTTATAGCCTTGCGCTACTTCGTGGCTGGAAAGAGGTGTACCGCATCGTGGGCAATATGGTACTACACGGTAGCTTTTGTATATCAAATCTTGCTTGAAAATTTCTGACAATGCCCACCATACAGACTCTATATAATTGTTATGGTAGGTAACGTACGGGTCGTCCATATCTGCCCAAAAGCCAACACGTTCGCTCATTTCACGCCATAGGCCTTCGTATTTCCATACGCTCTCCTTGCATTTTTGTATAAACGGCTCTACGCCGTATTTTTCAATTTCAGGTTTGCCGCTTATGCCCAGTTGTTTTTCTACTTCCAACTCTACAGGAAGGCCATGGGTGTCCCAGCCGGCTTTGCGTAGTACACGGTAGCCTTTCATGGTTTTGTAGCGTGGCAGCAAGTCTTTTACAGACCGGGTAATGATGTGGCCTATGTGCGGCACGCCGTTTGCGGTGGGTGGGCCGTCGTAAAATGTGAATAACGGGGCGTTGTCCCGTATATCTATACTTTTTTCGAAAATTTTATTTTCTTGCCAGAATTGTAGAACTTCCTGTTCACGTTCTGCGAAGTTTAGGTTTGTTGGTACTTTATTGTACATGGTAATTCCTCTTTTCGTTGGAGTTCTTATAAGTATAGTGTTTCCGTGTGTATAGTCAAGGGAAATCGTTTCGATAAAAGACGTCGTCGCTACGCTCCTTTGGTCTTTTATCCAGCTATAAGAGGAGAAAATCGACTGTTCGCATCGCTCCCGGTCGTCGATTTTTCATTTTGTGGAAATGAAATTCACAAAAAGACGTTGTGTTGGGATACAAAAAGTAAAAAAAATTCTTTCATGCATATGCCCTGTGTGAATTTGCGAATTATATTGTGTGAATCTCTAAAGTGTTGTATAATATGGATAGTTCCTTTGACATAAACTCGAATTGTGGTAACAGGGGGTAAGTTGTAAATTGCTAAAAAATGAACAAAAGCCATTGTGAATATTGCCGATTAACCGTCAATGTTTATAATGGCTTTTTTTATGTGTTAGGAAGCTGCTCCGCAGTTGTCCTGTCCGTTTGCAGAAAAGCACTGCAAGCGGTGCTTCACGACTGCATGAAAAAAGCGGCAGAGCTGCTTTCTTGTATAGTAGTGTTATAGTACTGAAGGGTAAGCGCATGAAGCGTTTGCACTGTGTAATACCGTAAAGTTGTAAGCAAACTGTAATGTTTATGATATAATCCGGTTTGAATATGTAGAAAGGGGTTTTAACATGTTAGAAATCATACCTATGAAACAAGAAGCAGCACCAAAATACCCCACTGCAATAGATGTGGGTTACGATTCAAGATTACTAAAAAAGTTACCCAATAGATGGCAGAAGAGCAAAGGAGTGCTTATGTGCCTTGGAACGATTGGTGTATTGGCATTTACCGGTTGTACAAGTGGCACAGAGCCGGAAGAATACTATTACGAAGGTGACGATATTAAAGAAATTATTTGCGACTGGTCGGATATGCACCTCCACCATGGCGGTGCAGGCTTTATGCCAATGTATGTAGCAGATTTTACAGAGCAAGAAGCACTAGCGATTATTCATAACAAAGCTACTGCCGCCGGGTTTAATTTTGTTGCAACAGAATCTGCACAGATGTTTCCTTTATTTGTTAAAGACGTTTTGGATAACTCAACTGATTCGGATGAAATTCTTGGGTATATCACAATAGACTATTTTGACGAAGAAAAAGGTGTTGCATTTGCGCATATTCACGATTGGTGGTCGTTAAGCAGCCAAGCGTGGCAAGTGCTTAGCCACCAAAGCGATATAATTACAATAACAACGGGCGAACTTTCGCAAGATGGTAGAGAGGTTATTGTTGCCGTGTTTGTAAACCCGGCGGGGTGGAGTGTGATTGAGGCATATAGTTCATATGAATTAGATGCAACGCTACTGGAAACAAAAGAGCAGCTTGCTGCGCAAGTGCGTGAGTTTTTAGAGTGGTTGGAAAATAATGAAGTGCATTGACACGCATAATACAGAATGGAGCTATAACATGCTGCAAGTCCACCCTGTGAAACAAAAAACTTCACCTAAGTACCCCACTTCGACAGAAGTGAACAGTAATTCAAAAGTGCTAGAAAAATTACCCAGAAGGTGGCGGAGAAGCAAACATGTACTTGTGTGCCTAGGGCTTGTAGGTACCATGGCTTTTGTAGGCTGTCAAATACGCTCTAACCACCATGGCGGCGAGGGCTATATGCCAATGTACGTTGCGCATTTTACAGAGCAAGAGGCTTTGTCAACTATTTTAATGGAAGCTAACGCAGCAGGCTTTAACTTTATAGCAGCGCAATCCGAACACATATTTCCTTTACACATCCAAGATATGTGGATTAGAACATTTGAACCGAACGAAGCTCTTATGTATATTTCAGTTGATTATATCGACGAAGAAAAAGGCGTTGCAATTGCTCATATTCACGATTGGATGCCAGAGTTACGTGGGCAGCAACACGCACAACATGTATTTTGGAACCGCAATGATGTAATTACAATAACAACAGACAAACTTTCCACAGATGGTAAAGAAATCATAATTGCCGTATTTGTAAACCCGCAAGGACATGTTGTAATTGATGGTTTTTCTCCCGACAATGCTGAAGCTAATGTGTTGGACGTAAAAGACCAGCTAACCGCACAAGTCCACAATTTCGTCCAGTGGTTTAATGTAGACCGTCACGCTAACCGCATTGAAAATATATTCGTAGCTACCCATATTAGCCCTAAAATTGATGATTACTTATATACAGCAACATTTTTTTCGAGGCAAAACGCACTTGACATTATTCAAAAAGAAGCCGCAACCGCAGGGCTTAACCTTCAGCCGGTTGCTACAGAACGTATTTTACAAACGTACGCTTTCAGATACAATCGCCAGCATGAATTTTCTGCTGTAACATTGCCGATACAACTTGTTGATGAAGCGCAGGGCGTAACAATTGCCTTATTTCATGAATGGGAAAAGTATAGTACATGGCCGTACTTCATGTCTTGTGAAGAAATTACTGTCATGCTAGAAAATATTACACCTCCAATTGGCAACGAAGCTGCACTGGGTATTCTTGTAAACCCAGTAGTTGCAATGAGGCAATCTTACGACGATTTGCACGAGCTTGAGCTTAAGTCTGAGTCTGATAAACAGTTTGAGGATGCACAAAATAAATTAATCACTCAACTCCACAATTTTATCAAATGGCTACAAGATAACGAAATAATAAACTAAACAGTAAGGAGCCACTCACATGAACCTAACCCTCCACCTAACCAACAGCTGCAACCTAAAATGCGAATACTGCTTTGTAGACCCAGGTATGCAACGCATGACACAAGACGTAGCCTTTGCTGCTATCAATTTTGCCATGCAAAACTGCACCTCGTCAGGGTTGTTATTCTACGGCGGCGAGCCGCTTTTGGAGCGCAAACTCATCGAAGGTATAATCGAATATTCCGGTAATATCCGCAAAAAAACAGGCCATGCTTTCTACTATAAAATTACTACAAACGGCACTTTGCTGGACGAAAGCTTCATTAACATGGCAAAAGAAGCAAACCTAATGTTTGGCTTTTCACACGACGGGTTGGCGCAAGACACTTGCCGTGTTTTCCACAATGGCCAAGGCTCATTTTCTGTTTTGGAAGAAAAAATCCCAATGCTTTTAAAACAGCACCCATATTCCGTTGGTATGAGCGTAATCAACCCATCAACTGTACACAGGGCGGCCGAAACAGTGCAATTTCTTTTCGACAAAGGCTTCCGCTATATTACACAATCCTTAAACTACTCCCGTTTTGCGCCATGGACGCAAAGTCACTTTAATATCTTGAAAAAAGAATACGAAAAAATGGTAAATATGTACCTCATATGGACAAGGACGGAAGAAAAATTTTATCTTTCCCCTATCGATTTGAAAATTATCTCTCACATAAAAGGCGAAAGCTATGCTAAGGACAGGACAGTTTACGCAAGAAATCAACTTTCCGTTGCGCCGGACGGCAAGATTTATCCCGGCTCAAAATATATAGATAACCCATACTTTGAAATAGGCGACGTGTTTTCCGGAATTGACGCAGTAAAAAGCAAAGCAGCATATGAAAAAATTGAAATAATTCCAGAGCCATGTTCGGAATGTACGCTACGTCCACGTTGTAATTATGTATATGACAGCATAAGCAGCAAAGGAGACGGCACAGTTCGAGATGTATCCCCTGTGCAATGCGCACACGAGCAGCTAATTACCCCAATTGCAGATACGGTAGCCGAAAAATTGTACAAAGAACGCAATGCCATGTTTATGCACAAGCATTACAATAAGATGTATTCTGTTGTGTCACTTGTAGAGGATAAGGGTGTGTATTTGCCGGAGATAATTTCGGCGTATGAATAATATTGCAGCACAGAAGCATGTTCATATCCAAAAACATTATTTATAGCTTCTTCCGTAATTGTAACAGTGTAGTTGCTATCAAAGTCACATGCAAGCAAATTACTTTCTTTATGCTGTATCGATTCCATTAAATTTTGATTTTGTTCCAAAATTGCGACAGCGGAGTCATATGCCGAGCCATAAATAGGATGAATGGCATCGGTGTACGAATATTGTGTCGATAACAATACATACACACCGAGAACTATAACAGAAGTGAAACAAAAAATTGTTAGAAGTTTAAATTTGCTGCTTTTACTCATTGATATCCCTCCATATGTCATCGGCTTCTCTGCAAATATTCTTGTTAATGTATACATTGTATATCATATTTGATATTTCATTTGACTTGTGCGAATTGTACAGTATATCGACCACATTATCAATCACATCTTTTCCTTCTATAATAAGCGGAAATGCAAAGCAAGGTTATAATTGATTATAACTTCATACAATAATCATACAATGCTTCAAATGTTTCAAACCGTAATATTTTGCAACCAACCTTTTCGCATTCTACTGCATGATTGTTTATTACTTTTATAAGTTCATCGTTTAATATTTCAGGATTATCGATATCAAAATACTGCATTATATCATATGCATTTGTGCCAGTATCTTCCGCAATTTCATTTAAAACAACTTGTGCGGTTCTTGCTGCATGCATTATATATGATTTATCACTTGATGCAATACTTGCAATGACTTTAGTTAAGCACCCCCCTAAAAGCGATTCGTAAGTGCCTGCAAGATTGTCGCTTGTCGGCACTGGTTTTGTAATATACTGCTTACACATCGCATCATAAAGCTGAGTTACACCACTTAACAATAACAACGCAGCGTTCCTTATTTCGCACACAGTTTTAGATTCAATAACGGATATATACTCAGAATAAAAATTATCCGGTAAATATCTATATGTTAGAACTTCATCAAGATATCTCTTGATACCTTGCTTAATACAAGTGTTGTTGAGGCTAACTAAAGTATTAACCAGATTAAATAGTAGGCGGCTGGATGCGTACCTGGCTGTTCCTAGGTCGTCTGAAAGCATAGTGATTGCATACTCTTGCTTGGCAAAATTCATATGTTTTTTCGCCCTCTCAAGAGAATCTTTATTTATAGGTTCTGCCATAAGCCTTAAAGCCTTTTCTCTCAAGCCATTAAATTTTTCAAGATATTCTGGCTTTGTGCAATAAATAATTTGCAAATCTGTTAGACCAGAAACACCGATACGTTCCAATGCTGCTTTGCTTTCTAAGTTATCCCACGAGATATAAACAAAGCTGTATGCTACACCATCGAATAAGAAGGTCTCCCATAGCTTCCCAAAGCTAACAGTATCATGCACGATACATAAATCCAAATCACTTTTTTCATAGAAATTATTGTGCGAGAAAGACCCTGTAAAGCCAATTAGCACAATATCATCTGGAAAATCCCTTTTTACACGCTCAATGACCATGTTAATCAGTTTTTCGTTTTTAGCCAGTAGCCTTTTCCTTGTTGCGTCATCCATTTGGTTCCTCCTAAAAGTAATAGTTGCGGCTATTATAGTTTGTGAGGAAAGGAATTATAAGTCTTATATTTTTGTTGTTTTTGTGTTACTATATGTATATAAGGTGAAAATGGCAGGTTCCCCAGTGTGGAGGCCTGCCATTTTTTATTTTATGCTAGGAAACTGCTTCGCAGTTTCGCTGCAGCCTGTCGGAAAAAAGCGGCAAAGCCGCTTTCTTGAGCTTATATAGTCACAAGGGACTGTTTTCAGTTCAACAAATGACTATACTCTAAACCCTTATTTTAAACACATACCGCATCATAGAAGCTGAAGCGTTAACATTGCCCCACACCACATCAATACAAAGCAGAAACACACCAGATTCCGTTGGTGATACAAAATTTTCTTTGGAGCTGTAGATATTATTAAGATTTTCATCATATAGAGTAAACATGACGGAGCTTGCATCGTCTCCGATAATAACCACACTAAAATCATTTGTGTATGCGATTTCTTGCAATTGTTGGGCAACTTCTTCAAGTATAAGTGGAAGGCCGCTTGCAGACATATATATTGTTACCTGATGGCTTAAATGCTCATATGGCAAGTGTTCTATGCCATTTGCAATAATTACAACTGTGCCAACTTTGTGGTGAATTCCTCCTAGTTCCGGAGGATGGTTGGATGTACCACCGGATGCGTTAGCGGAAAGAGAGCGTTCAACGTTTACCATTTCAAACAAACGTAGCATGGTAACAATACTTTGCTCTCTTGTATATGGCTGGTTTGGGGCAAAATTATTGTTGCCAACGCCACTCATAATACCTGCGGCTCTGGCTCTGTCCACACCTTCTACCGCCCAAGAAGAGATATATGCACGATCTGCAAAAGCGGCGGTTCCGCTTTGCAATACAAGCGGGAAGCTGTAGCCAATAATATCTGCTAGGCGGGTTGCCATAACTGCCGCCTGTTGGCGTGTAAGAATACCATGTGGGTTAAACCGGTTGTTTCCAACACCATGTATAACCCCCAGATATGCCATTTTTTGAACATTAATGTCATTTGTGTCCGAAAAAGTTCTGCGGCCAGTTATTTCATTATTTACAGCTTCGTACAAGCGAACGGCCAGAGCAGCAAATTCTGCACGGGTTATGGTTTGTTGGTAGCTGTGTTGCAAGTTATGTGGCACTAGATTTAACTCTATTGCAGTAGCTACATCCTGCTCTGCCCATAGGGACGGGCTTGCAAGCAACGTAATACTGCTTGCCGTGACTATAATTATAGTCAACATTATTGCTATTGTTTTTTTTGTGGTTTTCATTACTATGTCTCCTTTATTCTATAATTTCGTAAAGCATTTTCCAAACTTCTTCTGGTGGTATATTTGTTGCGCTAACGTTAATCACAATATTACCAAAAAGCACGCCAAAATTCATTTGTATACTGCCCCTGCTGTCTAAAGCTCTGGACTGTACTGCTTCAAGTGTTAATTCATGTGCAAGGAATACTGGGTTCATAACAAATTGGCTTAGCTCTGGTGGAACGGACTCTGCAAAGGGAATGGTGTATAGTGATAAATCAAATTTTTCACGCTGATTAATGGAAACAACGTTGGCAAAGTCGTGGCTGGTTGCTTCTCCAACTTGCCACCGGATAGACTCGAAACTCATGCTTATTGGTTTATACCAAAATGCAAAAATGCCGTTAAATGTTTGGTTCATTACCCTGCGAGCATAGTCAAACGAAAGGTACAGAGGGGCATTTGTAGGTAAAAAGCCACCGAAATTTGGGTCTTGTTTTGCTTCTTGTAGGGTTAGCCGTTCGTCACGCAATTCTGGGATAACAGGGCTATCAAGTATACTTAGGTTTGCTGCGCCGTTTTGAATTATAGTATCTACAATATCAACCAAACGATTCTGGCCATTGCCGCCTCTTAAATTATCGTGGAGCCTAATTTGGTAGTAAATACCGCTCAATTCGAAGGTGGCTTGGTACATCGCAACATTTTCGGCAGCCCCTAAAACGTTAGAGCGGCCAATAATTACGGGAACCCCTCGAATATATGAAGTTTGCTTGCCGTCATCAAAATAAATTAATGGGCCGCTGGGGGTACCTTTGGGGGAAATATCTATTGTGGTACGCATAAAAAACTCTTCAAACATGGCGGTATCGCCATTTTGTAATATCTCGTAGGCAGATACGTTAAACAATGTGCCATCTCCGCTGTAGTTTGCCACAGCATGAACCTGAAAGCCAAGCCCAGGCAAAACCGCTTGCAATTCATCTTGTGTTAATGTGTGCCAAAAATGCCCGTCTATAAATATCCTTGATGAGTCTGATTGCTCTTGGATTATATTCACGTTAATATCGCTTGTAGAAGGCGGCAGAGCAGGGATGGGGATTGTTGGAATAAGTTCACTTGCGTTTTCTGTTGCGTGTGGTAGGGTAGGCTGGGGAGTTGCCGGAATAGTTTCAAGCCTTGGGTCGCCAATGATGTTGGGGGGGGCGTTTTCGTCTATAGTTGGATTTGGCCGCTCTACTACTATATTAAAGTCCAGGTTCTGTTGGTTCGTGTTTATTATCGATGGTAGTATTAATATCACAAGTACTGCCGCTGCAAGGCCGGTTGCTATAGGTGCAAATATCTTCCATGGTACTTTTCTTTTTTCCGTAGAATGCGCTTTATTTTTAATGTTGCTTAAAATACGCTGATGGGTTGCATTGCTTGCGTTAATTTTATCCCATGCGTTAATTATATTTTTATTTTTCATAGTCACCTCCAAGTTTTTCACGAAGAATTTTTCGTGCATTAGAAAGATAGAAGCGGATTGTGGATTGGGGTTTTTGTAGGATTTTTGAAATTTCTACACTGTCGTAGCCTTCGTAGTAATATAGGTAAACCACGGTTTTGTATTTGTTGGGCAAACTCATTACGGTGGTAAAAATTTCGTTTTTTTGGGAAGCATCGGTTGTGTGTATGCTTTCGAAATCTTCCAAATTTTCTCGTTTGCGCCACCAGTGCCGTAGGTTGTTTTTGCATAAATTTGCGGCAACACGAATAAGCCATGCTTTTTCATGTTCATAGTTCTCGAAAAATATTCCGGATTTTATGAGTTTAACAAAAGTGTCTTGCACGGCATCTTCTGTGTCTCCGGTGTTTTTCATATATGCAAAGCAAATGCGATAAATTGTGTCTTTGTGACGTTCATAAGCTTCCGCAATCTCTTTGTCCGTACGTAACAAAGGGTTTGCCACATTCTCAACTCCCTTTCTATAGCAATTTGGTTTTTCGTAGCCTCAAACTTTGCCCGAGAACGCACCAGAAACTGTGCATTTCGGCCTTGCCGTTGGCGCACATGCGCCAACAATCGGACAACGAAAAATAAAATTGCTATAATTAAATGCTTTCACTTATAATACAATTGAAGTGGTGGAAACGTTGGTGGTAAATAAAGGATAGGATGCTTTTTTAAAAAAGGGTAAACAAAAAAGCCTGTGGGTATCCCTAGGCTTTATATTGTGTGGCTTCTTATTACATATTAATCACTTCATCAAACAATTCAAGAAGATTTTTATTATCTGCATGGGTGATAACAATTAGCGTTAGGTCGTTGTATGTCATTAAATATTTTACAATATTTATGGCGGTATCTGTATCCATATTAGCGGTAGGTTCATCTAAAATTAGCACATGAGGCAAGCGGTTTAATGCCCTGGCTAGTACAATGCGTTGCTTTTGGCCGGCAGAAAGATGTTCGCTGCTTTCGTTATCTTCTATGTCGTTACGGTTAAGAACTTCTGCAAGACCAAGGTTTTCTAGTAAGCCCGCATAGTTGCCTGTGCTGTGTCCAAGCTCTGTATTATCTTTTACACCTAGGTTAAAAAGATATGCGTCTTGGTTTATATAGCGTACTTTCATCCCATACAAGTCGGGGTTTGCGTCTTTTACCTCGATATTGTCGTACATAACATTTCCGCTGTCATATGGCAAAATACCTGCGGCAATTTTTACAAGAGTGGATTTGCCGCAGCCGCTTTCGCCTACTATGGCATAGCTGCGTCCTTTTTTAAATTCAATGCTAAGATCTTGTATAGCTGGTTTTTCTGCCATTGGGTATGTGAAAGTCACGTTTTTTATAGAGATACAGTTTGCAAATGGTGGTGCATCTATACCGCCCCGCTCTTGGTGTTCTACAAAATATTGGCCTGCAATTTTTTTGGCCGCTACCATTTCGCCCATTGCGGCGGCAACACCGGCAATTGGTCCAACCATTCCGTTTAAGAGCTGCACAACTGCAATTAAGGCACCTGCAGTAATATGGCCTTGCACAACAAAATATCCGCCCATTGCAAGAATAAAAATAAACGTGAGCGAGCCAAATGTTCCGGAAGTTGTTCCTAAAAGTGTGGATGTAAATGTGTGTGCGGCACGGGCTTTTTCTGTCTCTTTATTAAGTTTGTCATGCCGTTTTTGGAAAAATGATTGTGCGAAAAAGGACTTGATTTCAAAACGCCCGTTCATAGTGTCGGTTACATTGTCTATATATTCTTTAGATTTTTGGGAATATGCTTCTAGTTGCTGTGTTAACCGCTTTTGAAAAATGAGTGGTGCAATAATAGGAAGCAACGAAGCGGTGAAGGATACTAAAAATAGCCGCCAATCCAAATATATAACTCCAAAAACGGAAAAAGCGAACTGTGCGATAAGGTATACCATCATTAGTTTTGTTAGATAAAAGCCGCCGTATACTATGTCTGTATTGGTTGTGTACATAGCTATGTTATCTTCCACGTTAGACTCAAAGCCTTTAAGGGTGCTTGAATAAAGGCTGCTTTTGGACCTTTCCATAGCAGCTTTGGCGTATTTTAATGCGAAAATATTGCATAGTATATCAGCAACATATCCTACTACAATTGTGGCTAGTGCAACGCCAACAGCGATAAAGAGCCTGTTTACGTTGCCTTCTATTGCGGCGTCCATAGACCGCCCTAATGCAAGTGCAAATACTACCCCAACTGCTGCGCAGGCTACGCCGAAAATTGCTGCTATCCAAAAATTAGTGCTTGACCATGCTGGTTTCATTTAATTCTCCTTTAAATTGTTAGTTGGTTACTCCCAAATGGGTACAACTGTAAAGCCGCCAGGCCTCATTTGTTGTTCGATACTTTCTAAGCCAATATGTACCACCCATATATTGTTTATCTTCCAAATAATATATACGAGTGTTTTTCATAAAGTTCTATTTTCCAAACTCCGCTAAAGCTTTTTTTATATGGCCGTTGTGTTTTTCCATTATAAGCACCGCCTCTGGTCTTTCGCAGCCGGTAAGCAGTATGAAAATTGCAAGACTTACATTGTTTTCTGTTTGTTTTAATGCATTTGTTATTTCGTCCTCTGTTGCGCCGGTTATTTCTTTTATTATGCCATTGGCTCTT
>Ga0123355_10013053_pt1 | contig 12903 bp, 6 predicted proteins | sample TergutEmb28metaG_3_FD_89872 | JGI IMG/M metagenome (GOLD analysis project Ga0123355, IMG submission 89872) | Embiratermes neotenicus P1 segment gut microbial communities from Petit-Saut dam, French Guiana - Emb289 P1 | ecosystem: Host-associated > Arthropoda: Insects > Digestive system > Gut ... | reverse complement strand
GAAGTAATTGAGGATCATCAGTGTGGATTCCGAAGCAACAGGTCAACTACTGATCATATATTCTGCATTCGTCAAATACTTGAGAAGAAATGGGAATACAATGAAGCAGTGCATCAGCTCTTTATAGAATTCAAGAAAGCTTATGATTCAGTTAGGAGGGAGGTCTTGCTTAATATTATTATTGAGTTTGGGATCTCCAAGAAACTGGTAAGGCTAATAAAAATGTGTCTGACTGAAAAGTATAGTAGAGTCCGGGTAGGCAAGAATTTGTCTGACATGTTTCCTATTAGGAATGGTTTGAAACAGGGAGATGTTCTATCGCCATTGCTTTTCAACTTTGCTTTGGAGTATGCCATTAGGAGGGTTCAGGTAAACCAGGATGGCTTGACATTAAATGGTACACACCAGCTTCTGGCTTATGCCGATTATGTTAATATATTGGAAGGAAGTGTAGATACTGTAAAGAAAAATGCAGAAGCTTTAGTAGCTGCTACTAGGGAGATTGGTCTAGAAGTAAATGTTCATAAAACTAAGAACTTGACCGTGTCTCGCGATCAGAACGCAGGACGAATCCACAGTATGAAGATTGATAATAGTTCCATTGATAGGGTGGAAGAGTTCAAATATTTGGGAACAACGTTAACAAATCAAAATTCTATTCAGGAAGAAATTAAGAGCAGGCTGAAGTCGGGGAATGCGTTCTATTATTCGGTGCAGAATCTTCTGTCATCCAGGTTGCTGTCCAAAAATTTAAAAATAAACATATATAGAACTATAATTTTGCCCGTTGTCCTGTATGGGTTTTAAACTTGGTCGCTGATATTGAGCGAGGAACGTAGGCTGAGGCTGTTTGAGAAGAGAGTGTTGAGGAGAGTATTTGGGCCTAAGAGGGACGAGGTAACAGGGGAATGGAGAAAATTACATAATGAGGAGCTTAGGGGTCTTTACTCCTTACTCAATATTGTGCGGTTGGTGAAATCGAGAAAAATGAGATTGGCGGGGCATGTGGCGCGTATGGGAGAGGGGAGAGTTGTGCACAGGGTTCTAGTGGGGAAACCTGAGGGAAAGAGGCCATTGGGGAGACCCAGACGTAAATGGGAGGATAATATTAAAATGGATCTTCGGGAAGTGGGAGAGGTGGAGACTGGATGGAGTTGGCTCAGGATAGGGACAGATGGCGGGCACTTGTGAATACGTTGATGAACCTTGGGGTTCCATAAAGTGCGGGGAATTTCTTGACTAGCTGCAGTACTAGTTAGCTTCTCAAGAAGGACTCTCATCCATGGAGTATATAAGTAAGTAAATAAATAAGTAAGTATGTATCATGCCTTGAAAATTCATTTTAGGTATGTAATGTTTCTTACAAATCTTTAGAACGTGACAGAACAGATCCACATAGAAAATGAGTTAAAATAATGAAGAAACCACATTTAGATCTAAATGACCAATTGCAAACAAAACTGATATCTGGAGAGGAATGGAAGACTCGTTTCACAAAACCATGGTTCAGCCTTGATATTCAGGGGGAAAGGGAGGATAAAATGGGCGAAGTAACAGGCCATTAAAAAGAGAAAACAATGGGAGAATTAGAACTGGCACTGAAAAGGGGCAAAAAACAGAAAATCCCCTGGCACTGATATTTTACACGCAGGCCTTCTCAAGTTTGAAGGTACTTCAGTAAAAAAACAAAGGGTCACTTTCGTTCAACAACTTGTGTTCTAAGCACAAACTACCTAAAGACTGGGAAACAGAGACAATCAGCATTCACAAGAAAGGGCCGAAATACAAATGTAACAACCACAGAGGCAGAACACTACAATCGATTGCAATTGCGTTCAAATTATATGCCAGCACATTAAAAAATTAAATTGCTACGGTGAAACATTTGGAGGAGGAAGAGTGCGCTGTCCGAGGAGGAAGGAGTTCAGTGTGCACTTTGTAAAAAGGGGGAAAACCCACAAAATATCAATTTTTACAGGAGGAGCAAGGAGGTGGCTCAGTTTTAAAAAGACAAATACTTTGAGTGGAAGACAGTCGCCACCTCTCTTGGTTATTCTTGAAGACGGAATTGTCATCTTTCTACTAATTGTAAAGGACATTTAGTCGAAAGATTCGCTACACATAAATCAATTTAGCTCAGAGTGGCAGCTAACTCCTTTTTACAAAACACAGGCAATAAATAAATAAATTAATTACATATATAATTAATTATATATATTTGGGCAACATCATCTCGTTTTGCTGGTCAATCACTAGCAAATATTGTCCACACAAACACAACACATCAACTTTATATTCGCCTTTTATTGTCCTCTACATGTTTCGGCATACATATTGACCATCATCAGGTAGCACCTTTCCTTTTGTACCTGCATTCCACCTGATGATGGTCAGTGTGTATGGCCGAAACATGTAGTGGACAATAAAAAACGAACGTATATATATATATGTATGTATATATTGTATGTTGTATATGTGTGGGGGTATTTGCTAGTGGATATATATATATATATGTAGTATATACAGTCATCAAGGAATAGAAAGAATCCACGCACAATGGAGTTCAACTTCCTTCTAAAAAAATTTAAAAAATACTATAAACTGATGACGAAGTTTTAATAGTAAAATCTGAGGAGTAATTATACAAAGCGACTAATGAATTAAAATTGCAAGAATATACGACGTGAAAATATTCCCTCTCACAACTAAAGCAACAGGATTCTGTCATAAACATTCACATGTGGTGAAAATAAAAATTAAGGGAACAGCTGTGTAAGAATTTCCTACTTTTAAATTACATGGGAATTTTAATATCTGGCGGAGAGAGAGAGAGAGAGAGAGAGAGAGAGAGGATTCAATATAAACTACAAAGGCATAATAAAATGGATAGGAAAATAAGACGACATTTTTGAAACTGACAACTGACACAAAATTTAGACTACACAACGTAACTTTGGAAAACAGCTTTAACAGCTTTGTTCTGCAGTAGCGACATCTGGACCATCAACAGGAGAGATGTTCAAAATCGAACCGACACAACTGGGGGTTTTAAGAACGCTACTGAAATTGCCGAAGAATTCTAACATCCGAAACAGACTGAACGTAAACAATATAGTAGAATATTTGAAAGCGCATCAGAACAACTGGTTAGCTCATTTGAAACGAATGGACATGAATGGACTACCAAAACTGGCTATCCACAAACCAACCCAAGTGAAGGGCGGGACCCAGGGCGACCTAGACCATGGGTCTTCAAGCCGCGGCCACATTTATGAACTGCGCATATGCTACAAAAACTACACAATAATTCAGACGATTAGGCTTAAAACTTATGTAAGTTTGCCATGTGCGGTCCGCGAACCAGTTGCTAATACGTTGTGGTCCTCTGCCACAAAAAGCTTGGAGACCCATGACCTAGGTGAAGCTGGAACGTTCGACAACACCTTGAGGTGTAAAGAAACAGATGCTACGACATACAAGATAAGCACCTTCACGATGATGATTATGATTATATTTGTGGACAAGAATAGTTCAGTCGGTACAGAGACTCGCTAAAGGCTGGACGGTCCGGGGATCGAATTCCGGTGGGGCCAAGATTTCCGCAACCCTCCAGTACGGCTCTGGGGTCCACCCAGCCTCTTACAGAATAGGTACCGGGTCATTCCAGGAGGAAAAGCGGCCGGGGCATGGCGTAGACCACCAAGCCTCAATTGTACTGAGTATACATTTATACCTCTATTGCTCCTCTGGGCCTTCATGGCTTGATATAGGATGAATTTTACCTTCGTAATTTTATGATTATGTTTATTTTTGCCATAAATGAAAGCCAAAGTGAAGATGCAGTGTCTAGTTTTATGGTTACGTCCGAAAATATCAGGTAAGGAGGGGGGATCTGCCGTCGTGTAAATGACACTTATTATTAAGGTGTGTAATTATTTATGTGTTTCTGTTCCTGTGTATGGACGGAAATACACGAAAGACAATACAGGTCGTACATCTTCAAAAATTCTCCAGGTAACCCTACATTCTTATGTCATCATGATGTTCTATAATGCATAAATTACACAATGTTTTTTGGCAGTGTTTACTTAGTGGAAAAAAATTTACAGCCTTAAAACGAATTCATCGCACTGGACAATATAATTAATAGTTTACTGTCGTCAAAATTTAGTAGCAGTGTTTGAAAATGTGACTCTAAACAGCGTATTTTAGGGTCTATGACTCTACTTGAATGGAATAAAAGTAATTACGTTCACGTTATACATGATTTCATTGACTTGAGTTTTACGTTTCGTAATACCAGTAATCGGCAATTTGACTTTAGCTCTGACGAGAGGAATATTTCACCACTGGAAATGTAAGAGTGATTAAGATGCAATAATTGAGAAAATGATCTGCATAACTAATTCGTGTTTAACCCTTTAAAAAGGAATTTAATTACAAATAATTTAAAGGCTCAGTTCGTACTGAACAGTAAACACTCTCCCCCTCCATTGTACTAATCTGTTAATCTGGATAGGAAAAACCGCCTTTGTTATGAGATTCACACAAAGCACATTAAAGTAATCTGTGGGTATGAGGGGTAATTTTTAGGTGCTTTAACAAAATTGCGAAAAGCTACTACTAGTTCTGCCATGGCTGTCTGTCAGTCCGTCCGCATGTAACAACTCGGTTCCAACTGGACGGCTTTTCATGAAATTTTATATTTGCGTATTTTTCTATAGTATGTCCGTAAAATTCAAGTTTCATTAAAATCTGACAGGAATGACGGCTACTTTACACGAAAACCAATATACATTTTTGTTCATATCTCGTTCATTTATTCTCAGAATGAGAAATGTTTCACATGAAAGTTGTAGAGAAAATCAAAACACGTTTTATGTTTGTTCACTAATAATAACAGTAACCTTGCCGTTTATGAATTAATATGGAAAAATACTGTACAGCCGGACAGGCCACAGATGACAATATGGCGCGTGCGCATTGCATGCTGGTTACCTATATCTACAAACACAAACTAACTTCTTCACTGCAGTAATAATTACACGAACGCGTCTCAATGTTACTCCATACGCACATTTCCTGTCTTGTTCAAGTTAAACACGGTGGTATATACAACAGCCACTAGGCTTTAGGATGTGAAGCGACTTACGGGCAATAATCGTACATCTTAAATCAGATATGGTAAAGTCAGTCTGCGTGAAGATCACTTAAAGTAGGTCTGCTGTCCTTTCGCCTTCTTTAATCTCTCTGTCCCTAATTTCTTGCTTTCTGTTTTATTTCCTTTCTTACCCACATTTTCTCTTTCTGCCTCTCTCCTCCTTCTTTCCCCGTTCCTTCTCTTCTCGTTCTTCTGTGTTTACATCATTCTCGTAACTATGGATTTTTCAAACGTATAATTATTTTTCTTCCTGTGTTACGTATAGTTAATTTCCGCAGAGAATTTTTACATCCCAGTAACTCCCACCTTAATTTGGGTTATCGCAAACACTAGTTAATTGAACTCTACTGATATATTGTTGCCTTACAGTCCAATGCCATTTAACAAGAACCGAAGAAATTGAAATTGAAGGGAATTAATCAGAATGGAAATATTTTATTGCAACTTGAGGACTGACACGAACTAATCAACCTTTAACTTCCTCTCACGCAGAAAGGACTATAGAAATTTTATGCACAACACAACACAACACAACATAACAAAACACAACACGCCATGAGTACATAATACAGTACACATACACTAGACGTACTATATATACATAAATAAACGTATACATATTTATTTAAATGTGGAGAAGAGAGAATAAATGGGCCGTTGAGTATTGGCGAACAAATAATACATGGGGTCAAGACTGGTGTGTCATTCTGAAATTAAGTTTATTAACCAGAATAAATGGGAGAATAATCTTAGTGTGAGACAGATATAGGAAATACCAAAACTGTATATTTCAAAGAATGTTTAGGGAATATGAAATGAAAACTAACATCCCAGCAGACTCCAATCTCTGGTAGGAATTTTATTACCTGCTTCCAGCTGAGGGTAAAACGGCCCTCGTTTTCTTGAAGAATAAATTTGTGCTAAATGCCGCCAACTGTATAGTGTGTGCTTTATTTGGTTTCGTGCGCGAAAGAGAAAAGGCAGGGAAGTACCGCTTTGAAGTAGAAGTGCACGGGGCAGGTGGCCAAAGGAAAACTGAATTTCGAAATTTTTATGAACTGCAATCACACATCCTGTTCATTGCCATGACACCACTTTTGGAAGAATTTTTCGTTGAAAATATTTCACTTCTCCGCTTTTTTTCTGGATACGCTAATATTTAACAAATTACTTGTGAGAAGTAATTTGTCGTGTGAAAATACGTGCATAAGGAAGTGAGAGTATTGTAATATTAGCACCATACACCAGGCGGAGAGATGTCAAATTATTTTAAGAAATGTCTGGTACTAATTCAAACATGATCTTAAACGGTATATATTAAATTCGTCGCCCACAAATTCCTGTATTTTAAGACAAACGCATCTCGTAGATACGTTCCCAAAAATTGCAATTTGCTAGTGTATTGTTTATATAGGGCACTTATTTTATTCATTATGTAATTTGCTAGTGTATTGCTTATATATAGCCCTGAGTTTATTCAGTATTCGTCAGTTTTACATAAAGACTGACTTGAATGTCTTGGATCTAATTCTTCAAAAGTTATAGCTAATTCAACGTCTGTTTAGGTTTCTGTTAAAATTCTCCTTAGTAGTTCCATGTACTCATGTCAGTGTATTCGTAAAGCCATTTAGATTAATATTCGTCCCTGAAAGGGTGTAAGAAAGAGAGAAAGAGTGTAAATAGATGCTGAAGTAGACTGCCTGAGGAAGAAATATGTAGCTTGTACTTTGCACCAGATATTGTTAGCGTGATCGAATATAAAAGAATGCAGATAGGGTCAGACAAGTGACATGAAGGGTGGCAATGAGAATGAATCAAACCACTTGGAAGACATATGTAAATGAGACAGTAATATGAACACGGAAATGGACATTACAAAAATGTTCGAGTGGAAAGTGTATTGAATTGACTCGACCAGGGATGTACTTCTGTCAACGCACTAACAAAACTTAGGGATAATAGAAGATGGAGTATTTTTTAACAGATGGGTAATTATCGATTTAAGAGTAAGGAATCTGTTCCATGGAATATTAAACCTTGCGGTCCAATGTCGAGTTACACTCGACCGCATTTTCTGCTGCACCAGAATTAATGTCGATCTCAAATATTCATATTTACAGTGTTTTATGTTGATTTTCCCCCAGCTCCTGTTACCTAGTGGCTGTTTTCGAACTTTGAAGATTAACGATTTTATGGAAAATCAATTTGGGCCAGGCTATTGGAATGCACAAGAATAATTTGAATTTCAAATGGTTAAAATATTCCTCCTGTTTCAACCCCCCACCCCCTTTTGTCAGTAACAGAGCTTTCTGACTCTGCTTGACGCTGCTAACGACAGAAAAGTGTGACAATTAACGGTTTGGATGACATTAAACATGCAGTTTCAAAACAGCGCATAAAAGTCGACCTACTTTGCAGTGTGATCAGAGTCAGTTAATAGCCACTGTACTGTGATAATAGAATGTGCGCAATAGTAGTGGATGTTTATAGTGACATAAATGTCATGACATGCTTTGTGTCCGGAAATGTCAGATCAAAGCGCACTGAGACCACGTGCTACGTAGTTACAACAAGTATCACTGAAAGCACCGTGGCATTAGAACGCACACATGTGAGGAAGTCCTGTGTTCACTGAATATCGTGCGATGTGGTGCTGGTCCGTCGGATGAATTGACCAAACAGGGTAGTGTCACAGACCTTGAGGTAGGTAACAATAAAACACAACGTGGAGACATCTAACACTTCATAATTAGAACTGTCGTTTATTATCACATACGGAAGATGACTCGACGGCAATATTTTACTTAAGCGCACAGCCACGAAAACATTGCTTCCATTTTCTTCTTAACAATTTTTTTTACGTATTTCTGAGCTATATGACGGATTCTGAAGAAGACTGACATAATGATCTACTAGATGACAAATGCTGGATCTTTCCATAATATCGATTATAGGGTCCGAATTATAAATGTTGTGTAATCCAGACACTAAGATTACGGGACAATGGTACTTAAGTTACAGTTGAATCTTTTACTTTATGTTGCTTCAAGGTCAGTACTACTTCAAACCTAAATATAATATTTAAGCTTATATATTGGCCTGGGCGAAGAAAGGCTCGAATAAACTGCGTAGGCGTCAGTAAAATACGTTACACAAAGCAAAGTAATTTGCGGATAAAAGACATACAGGGCAGAAAGAACTTGAGTGACGCAACAAAATATTTATAAGGATACAACTTCTGCTATAATTCTGTCCTTTAACTGCTGAAGCCTAGTGTTACAATATAAATGATACGGCCAGGCTAAGTAATAACGTGTACAAGTTGGCCACACAGTTTATTTATGCATTCTGCATGATTACTTCAAGAAATGACGATTAATTATGCGGCATTCGCCGACTGGTCTTTACAATTGAAGCAAGCTAATGTCCACAGTCCAGTCCTACAGAAGATCCCTGATAGGAAAGCGATAGATGCGCATGCTCGAGGTTTCTTGGTAAAGAAAGAGACACTATTCCACAACCTGAAAACAACAGCACGATCGACTTGCTTACTACATGCAAGTCGAAATGCTGAATGTTTCCAGTCTGTGTGTGCTAGTAAAAGAGACTGTGGTTCCTGCCAGTAGTAGTCGAATAGTTCCCCAGAGAGGTAAGAGCGTCGGCACCGCGCAAGACAAGCCTACACCCCCTCCCACCCAAACCCGGTTCATCTCGTAGTCTGTGGTCTGTATATTCTGTGTGAGTTGGCAATTCAGTCTTGACATGATGTAGGTGAATTTTATTCTTCAGAGGGTTAACTGCGGTGGTCCGCTTGGCTGAGAGGTTTAAATTATATAAATCTGAACACCGGGGGTGTGATTTCGAAAGGCTGCCGGAATACTTAAAAGGGGTTTCGTCATGACAATAAAGTTTATTTTAAGTATCACCCTTCCGAGCAATTGACCCTTCGTCCAGCACGGGTATAACAGTAAGGCAATAATTTTAAAACTCCAACGTTAATAAGAAAATGTCTCTTACACCCTCCAGGATTACTTGCTTTATTCACTCTGCTCTTTACTTTACGACGTTAGCAGTGTCTCATGTTACGTAGCGTCAAAACTTGGGATGACGGATGTAGAATTGGAAGGAGTTTGGAGGAAGTGGTCGTGGCCTAAATGAAGTATTATCCAGCCGGGAAGGAATAATAATTCCCGGTGTGCCGGCCAGGATTGGAACCCAGCACCTACCAGTCACAATTCAGAAACGTCGCTGCTTGGACCATCAGTTTTCTCCGTTTCTGTCCTTCACTGGTCTGGAAGATACAGGCGACAATAACAATGCAAAAGCGACCTATAGACATTGCCGGAAAGTTGTTAGGCAAAATTGTTAAGTACAGGTGTTACGTAACAGGTCTTACATGCATTTTGCGTTGCAGGTTTTATGTAATGATATACATATACATAGAGTTATTGTCATATGTAGAGGTACTGTCATGCTTAAGCAGTACCTTGACAATTTAATTTCATGAATGTTGTAGCAATGTTATTTCATAATATTTCCAAAGACTTAAGACTTCAAACTAGATGATAACTGCGTGTCACCCCGAGGTCAACCGCTAATGGAACAGACCCGTATCAACTTTATTGTTATGACAACTTGAACTCCGACGCGGAGCGGTAGTCTAACCCCCTGACCGGAGAGGAGATATTATGTTTAGGTTCCCTGAAACCATTCATTTTTAATTGGAATCTTTATAAGCCATGTCAGTGTTTGGATCTGATTGTGTAATTTTAATGTTTAGTTTACCTACTTTTTTCCCCAAGACTGACGGGACACTCTCAAACTGGAAGTCAAGCAGACAAGGTTTGTCAGTACCTCCAGGGAGTTAGCGCAATAAATTCTGTTGTTTCTTTCTCGACGGCTGTACAACTTATCACCCCAATTACAACACCCATTGCTTCCGCTCGGCAATATTCCTCAGTACCTGTCCAGGTGGGAAGGTATTCGTTGTCTGTTACCAACCTGCTGATACAACAACAAACATTTGTTTCTGGATACAATTACTATGCTTCGTTACAGTGATAAATAATTGGAACTTATATTTATTTATTTATTATGAAACCCTCATCAAAATAAGTGATTTTCTTGAGAATTACACTGGTGCTTCCACCAGGAGTTCAAACTGATAAAATCGAAAGACCAATTCGAACACATTACACGATGGAAGGCGGAGACATGTTATATGCAGCCAGAAGTACTGTATTAAACCATTCAGCAGTAAGGTAAGGGGTAAAGTTGTCCCTGTCTACGCCATCGGGGCATATAGGGGGAGCAGAGGTGTACCTCCACTCATTCCTAACCTCGTCACCAGATGCGAGCGAGTGGTCAACATTACGCCCCGGCCACTTTACCACCGGGAAAGAATCCCTGTGTCCACTGACTTGGAGACTGGATGGGCCCCAAAGCGAGTCTGGATATTTTGCCCCTGCGGACAGCCCTGTCCGTAGACTAGTCGTAATGCCGACTGCACTAACCCGGTTCATAGTAATTCATCAGGAGCAAAAAAATGAAAACAAATGTACCTGCCGACCCATCTCTTCTAATGTAGAGTGTGATGTTCAGTGCGACACATTGTGCTTTGCCACTACTCTTCATGAATGTTCCTTCACCATTTACTTCCTGCATTGGTTTTGAATTGCTCAGTATGTAGCAACCAAAAGGGGCCATAAGCCTGACAGGTCCATTTGCACTACGTTACAATGGGCTCACTGTCCCAGCACTCACAAAACACCAGCGTTTCACCCAATTCAAGTGGATGACGCTTTCGTATATAGCGCAATAATTCGAAATGGTGCAGTTTTGTTTCTCTCATCACGTCCGAAATGTGACGTCACACGCGTCACAAACATTATTGAAAATCGGCTCTAACCGTGCACTTTGCCCAGGGTCCTACAGTGTCAAAGTGGTCGAAGGTCCCGAAGTTAATAACGAGGAGAAATTGCAATGATTTACGGCATTCACAAAGCCACAATCTTTATGAAACCTTTTGTTCAGATTCACAGTATTGTGGAGCACCATAATACAATGTACTATCTTGCCTGGAACTTGAACGGCTGGATGTTATCACCACCACCACCATCATCATCATCATCATCATCATCACAATCATCATCATCTGACAAGACCAACCCATCTACAGGGCAGAACGTGTGGTGACTGGAAAAAAAGTTTAAGAAAAAAGATAGTGAGGAGACTCCTCATTTTAATCGTGAACATACACGAGTACAGTTACCGTGAGTAATTAAGATCTGTCGGATGGTTTATTTAACGACGCTGTCAATAGTTCGCCCTGCAAGTTGTCGAGTGGTAGGACTACTTGTGAATAACGAACTGTAGAGTTAACTAAGTGGAAGGAGACACGGTCGCCATATTTTAGGGTACTATTCCAGTTAATGGAACTGACAATTCACATTTTGTCCATTGTAGTTGATTTTATAAGTATGTGTATTTTGTTATTACTTGTACTGCTGTATATATGTTACATGGTAACAGGATTTTGCAAAAAAAAAGGACTGGACACGTGAAAGGTACAGAAGAGATTTGTTCGAAAAAAAATTGCTACATGAGAAGAACCGCATTTTTACTTCAAAAGAAAGCGGGATAAAGAGACACATGGAAGATATTGAAAGTATATAAACTATGGCGCTGGGAATAGCCGATATACGACTACTATATTTATAGCCAGCGTTAAATATCCGTTCCATGATTTTTTTTTGTAGAGGATTAAATCTAGATGCTGGCCAGAGTGGACTTGCTGGCTTTGGAAATTCTCTTAAGCCTACCAATACCAGTCTTTGTTAAACTTAATATGTGAGCTACTGACAATATTCCCTGTACGTTAATCCTGTGTTTTCCAATATTTTTCCACAAATGACCCCCTAAGGCAATTCTTCATATTTCGAGGATACCTCGCCTCTGAAAACCAAGTACTACTACTAAGTATAACCTTAAATAAACTTAAACGAAACAACAAAGACGCAGTTTGCAGGGTAACAACCTTACTGAAGTATTACCAACTGCTGGACAAAAATCGCCACGACTTCTCGAGGGATATTTGGAATTTTTTGTGCATTTTAAGACTTTTATTTACTTATTCCACGATTTACAGCGGAACCCTTAAAGATGCTTTGATAAATCGTCATTGGGAGACACTGCATTAATCCAAGGGTACAATAGCAACTGGTTTACAGTTTTAGATTACATGAGATGCACAAATCTCTTACTTTTTCTATTTTGCGTTCGTTGCTTGATTAATTTTGCTCTGAGCAGTATATAACACCAGGAAATTTCGAAGAGAATCAGGGGGGCTTTCGCCTTTATTACATACAGAACCTCAGCTCCAACCGTACACAGAACACACGCCGTGTCCATTATAAATGATGCGTAGGAAAATAATAAGTAGGCCTATTTACTGTAAGAAACAAATTATACATATTAAGTGCAAAAATATAAGGTTCCTTAGTGTTACAGAATGTGGTATTCATATTTAACAATGAAATTTAAAAGGTGACCTGAATGAATCAAATCTATATTTTCATATATGTATCAGTTATATATTTAGGCAAGTGAAACATGCAGTGGTCAATCTTATGTTTATGGGACCGTGCATCATCTTTATAGTTGCGTAAAGAGAAAAACCAACTTGATGCCACTTATTTTATTATTTATTCAATACTCATTCATTGCTCAACATGTTTCGGCCG
>Ga0123355_10013052_pt1 | contig 12903 bp, 18 predicted proteins | sample TergutEmb28metaG_3_FD_89872 | JGI IMG/M metagenome (GOLD analysis project Ga0123355, IMG submission 89872) | Embiratermes neotenicus P1 segment gut microbial communities from Petit-Saut dam, French Guiana - Emb289 P1 | ecosystem: Host-associated > Arthropoda: Insects > Digestive system > Gut ... | reverse complement strand
AGACTTTCTATGTCCAAGATTTTTATTTCGCCGCGTTTGTCTTCTTGTCGTGTTCGCATTTTCATCACCAACTATATTATATCAAAAAAGCCCTCGCTTGGAGGGCTTTTTTGACAGTCTGTCCAGTTGGTAAGAAGTTCTTACCAACTGGATTTTTTTTATACGCTGCCAGACTCAAACGTAAACCCATTACCATGGACGTCTGCCACGGTATTTGTCACCATAAAACATTTTTCATCGTATTTATTAACCACGTCAATAACCTGCCTGTAATGCTGCTTGCGCACCGTTATCATTAACATTGGCGTTTGCGCCTTACTATATGCGCCAACAGTTGGTACTATTGTCACACCGCGCATTAGCGTGCCCAGCAATTCGTTTGTAATTTCTTCGTGCTTCTCGCTTATTACATATACGCATTTCTTTTTGTTTATCCCGTTTTCTATTTGGCCCATTACAATGGATGTAATGACATTGGACAATATGGCGAAGAAGAACGCCTCGATACTAAACACAAGCAAGCACAGCGTAACAACAATACAGTCGATTATCAGCAGTCCGATAGAGGGCCGCAGCTTGAAATATTTTTGAAAAATAAGTGGCGGCACAGCCGTACCACCGCTGCTGGCCTTGTTGGCATAAAGCGTACAGGCCGCCACACCAAACATGGCACTTCCTATTATCATGGAAAGCATTGTATCGCCAACCAGTTCGTAACGCGGGATTATAGCAATAAAAATCGGTAGCAATCCTGCGCCAATAACTGTGTTAAAAAACACTTCCTTACCCAGGAAAATAAGCGCGAGCACTACAACAATCCCCTGCCCTACCCACACTACAATTGCCCTGTCCCAGCCCATGAACTCTTCGATAATAACAGCCAGACCAGTTAAACCACCCGCCGCAATATCGTGTGGGGCTAGAAACATATTCACCGCTGTGGCAATTAGTGTAATTGCAAACACGATAAAACATAATTTCTTAATCCAAAATTTTACCATTCTTACATTCCTCCTGGAGTATAGTTTTCCAAACATCTCAATAATTAAACCATAAACCCTGTTATTTCACAATGATGACAGAACAAAGCGCGCTTTTACCCTAGCACATGAAATAATTACCAGTATACTTTACCCTTCACAGGTAATGCTAAACATTACCAAATTAAGTGGAGGAGAGGAATGGTATGCACAGTGGCAAGGTAGAAATCTGCGGCGTAAACACCTCAAAACTGCCGGTATTAAAAGGGGACGAAAAGCGTACTCTTTTCGATAAAATTCAGCAAGGGGACGAAGAAGCCAGGGAGAAATACATCTTTGGCAACCTGCGATTAGTATTAAGCATAATCCAGCGTTTTAACCGCCGCGGCGAATATGTAGACGATATTTTCCAGGTAGGTTGTATTGGACTGATAAAGGCTATTGATAACTTCGATACTTCTCACGGGGTACAGTTTTCCACCTACGCCGTGCCCATGATAATTGGAGAAATACGCCGTTATCTGCGGGACAACAATACTATTCGCGTTAGCCGAAGCCTACGCGACACGGCCTATCGCGCCCTTAGCGTGCGCGAAGCACTTACTACAAAAAACGGCAAAGAGCCAACAATTGAAGAAATTGCAAAGGAAATGGAACTCCCAAAAGAAGATGTAAGTTTTGCCTTAGACGCAATCCAAGACCCCGTCAGCCTGTTTGAGCCGGTGTACCAAGACGGAGCAGACGCCATTTTTGTAATGGACCAGGTAAGTGATGAAAAGAATACCGACAACCGCTGGCTTGAAAATCTATCTCTATCAGAAGCACTAAAACGACTGGGCGACCGTGAAAAAACCATACTTTCGCTGCGTTTTTTCGAAGGAAAGACCCAGATGGAAGTTGCAGATGAGATTGGTATTAGCCAAGCACAAGTATCCCGTTTGGAAAAAAATGCATTGAAAAATATGAAGAAATATATATCATAATTTACCAATATGTGCTACACTGTACAAGCACCACACCGTATCTATCATAATAGGAGGCGAAATGCTATGGAAACATTAAGGGTATCTTCAAAATCGGAACCCAAATCCGTTGCTGGCGCTATTGCAGCCATCTTGCGCACAGACAAGCCTGTGGAAATTAACGCCATTGGCGCTGCCGCTGTAAACCAAGTAGTAAAAAGTATTGCCGTTGCACGGGGCTATGTTGCCCCAAACGGTATCGACCTGGTTTGCATCCCCGCTTTTTCTCAACTTGAAGTTGATGGACAGGAAAAAACATCCATCAAATTTACCGTAGAAAAGCGATAGTAAGTTTACAAACACAACCCCCTGCAGCACAGAAGTGCTAGCAGGGGGTTTTTGTTTTGGCTATTTGACAGGCAGCACTCTTTCTTGTATAATCCTACTGTTGCTCGAGTGGCGGAATGGCAGACGCGGTGGACTCAAAATCCACTGTTGGCGACAACGTGGGGGTTCGAGTCCCCCCTCGAGCAGTGCAAAAAGAGTAGAACTATCAAAAAAATCAACCGGTTCAGAATCGAATCGGTTGATTTTTTTTGCGTGATTTATTTGTTTAACTTACATTTTCTTACCATTTTAACATATGGCAGCAGAGGATAAAAGCATTAGTTCGCGTGTAGCAGTAGTCTGGCCTCGGCGGCTTTGAATGCCTCTTCCTGTCGGCAGAAGTCGAAGTTTTCATTCTGTAGCTTGTTCAGCAATACTCTTGCGTCGTTTTCTACACCGTTGGGGTATCCTGTGTGGCCGTCTGGGTGTTCAAGGCGGTTCACCATAAATGATGTGTGCTTAAAGCCCCGCTGTGTTAGGAATTTTATTACACAATCAACGGCAAGGGTGATATGCTTTAGTGCTTCCTCTTTATTGCCGTCGATTGCGTCACACATGGCAATGTCGGAATAAATGTCGGCAATACGCGTACAAATAAAGCCGTAATCGCCGTCTTCATATAACAAATTGAAGAAGTTTATGCTGTATATATGCGCCTTGCGGCGTTCCGCGTTTGAGAAATTACCTTCGCGCACCAGCACTTCTACTTGATTGTACATAAGGTACGCAAAATCTTTCAGCACTTCTTGCACATGGGCAACCGCTTTTTCGCCTTTCAGGACATGGGTTAATAAATTTGCCACGGTAATGTCCAAAATTGGGGCTTGCGTGGCGTATTCCATGGCCTTTTCTTCGTTTCCTAATTGTGAATACAGTCTGGTTAGATTCCAAATTACTTCATATTTATGCTGCACTTCGGTGGACTCGGCAAATAGCCGTTCGCCCACTTTAATTATTTCGTCAGCGTATTCCGTAGGGTTTTGGCAAATGCCGTTTTTCAGCATCAGCGCAGTCATATACCCGTGCATTACGCTGTGGTTGTTTGGGAACTCGCGGGTTGCTTCTTCCCATAAAACAAGGTTTTTATCAAACTCGGCAGTGCGTTGCAAGGTGTCACTTTCCTGCCAATATTCGGCGATTTTGCTTTCCACTTGCATTTCTCCCACGCCCAGCAGGTTGTCTACAGTGGTGTTGTAGAACATGGCAATTTTCGGCAGCAAAGTAATGTCCGGGTAGCCTTCGTCCCGTTCCCATTTCGACACGGCTTGGATGGAAATGCCAAGGTGGTCGGCCAATGCTTCCTGGGTTACGTTTTTTGTTTTACGCAGGTGCTTTAAGTTTTCGCATATTTGGATGGTCATGTGAACATCTCCTCTCGTGGACTTTTTACTAGACTCCATGGCTGGCCAGCAAAAAGTTCTATGAGAATTATATTCCCATTTTGGAGGTGCAACAATAACCGCAATGTTTAGTTTTGGTGGAAAAATTAAACCAATGGTTTAATTTGCGAAAATTTCAGTTGGTGACAGATTGTTACCAACTGAAATGCAACCCATATTTCTTACAAAAAACACTTCCCCTCTTGCCAACATTATGTTAACCTATACAAAGAAATAAATCCCAAAACAGAAAGCAGGAGCAATTATGCCAATCGGACTAGCGCCTTACAGCATCAGACACCATGTGTTTGACAAAGAAACTGTGGAGTCTACTTATGCAACCCTAAAATCTCTAGGGTTCGACGGCTTAGAAGGCGGAATCGGCCGTTCCGCAAATTATTCTATTGAAGAAGAAAAAGAAGCACTGGCCAAGCACGGCCTAAAGATTTGCACCATTTGGGGCGACCCAAACAAGCCAGAAGAAACAATGGCAAGGGCAGAGGCACTTGGCACAAAAATCGTATGCGTTGGCACAATGCCAGGCGATATGATGCGCTCCGTTGACGGCTTCCGCGCCTACACGCGCTGGCTTAACAAAGTGGCCAAGCCTTTTGCAGACGGTGGTTTCAAGCTGTCCTACCACAACCACGCCCAAGAGTTCAGAAACTTTGCAAGCCTAGGCGGCAAACCTGGCTACGAAATTATGATTGAAGAAACATGCCCAGACTCCGTCGTTTTCTGCCTAGACACATTCTGGGCCGCCGCCGCAGGTGCAGACCCAGCCTACTGGATTCGCCGCCTAAAAGGCCGCAACAGCCCGGTTGTCCATTTCAAAGAATACGCCATAGACGAATGCTCCTACGACCTTGGCATAGGCAGCATCCCATGGCGTTTCGCGGAAGTTGGGCAAGGCAACATCAACTGGCGCGAAGTAATGGCCGCCTGCCGCGAAATCGGCATAGAGTGGTACTGCATCGAGCAAGACATGCACCGCGGCAGTGCGTTTGACAGTTTGAAAATTAGCATAGATTATATGCGTAATGAATTGAACATATAAGCTGCACAATACCTCGGGGCTCTGCCCCGAACCCCGCAAACTTTTGAAAAAGTTTGATTAAAACTTTAATTTTGAAACGCGCGTATGCGCGTTTCGGGATTTGCACTTGGTATAGCTAGTGCGTGATGATGGGGTCAAGGGGCGCGCCCCTTGTCGGGGTTCGGGGCGGAAGCCCCGAGAACTAGAGAGGGAAATAAAAATGAAACCTGTAAAAGTAGCACTTATCGGTAGCGGAAATATTAGCTACACCTACCTGCACACCCTTGCTAAGGGTGGATTTTCTATTGTTGAGATGGTTGGATGTTCCGACCTTGTGCCAGAAAAGAGCAAGTCTCGTGCAGAGACTTTTGGTATCCGCCAAATGACCACGGACGAGATTTTGGCCGACCCGGACATTGAAATTGTTGTAAATACTACTGGCCCGCGTGACCACCACTTTGTTACCGAGTCTATTTTGAAAGCGGGCAAACACGCCTATAGCGAAAAAGCTATGGATACCGGCTTTGCCCAAGCGAAAGAACTTTATGACTTGGCGGCCAGCAAAAACCTGCGCATTGGCGCAGCACCAGACTGCTACATGGGTTCTGGCTACCAGACTGCCCGCAAACTGATTGACGACGGCTGGATAGGTACACCGCTGTTCGCCCACGCGTTCTGCTACCGCGGCTACAACGCACACGAGCGCGGCCAAGATTTCCCAGGCTTTGGCACAGACGGCACGACTATTCATTACGATATGTCGGGTTATTATCTGAATGTGCTCATCAACTTATTCGGCGGCGTTGGCCGCGTGTCTGGTTTCTCTCGTGCGTTTACGGGAAGAAAACTTACTAACCCTGCTCACCCGAATTATCGTGAACCAGCACCAGGCGGCACGGGTTCTACCCTTTCCATGGGCTGCTTGGAATTTGAAAACGGCGTATACGCCAGTCTTACAATGTGTAGCGAAGGCGCAGGCCCGGAAGTGCCACGGGTAGAAGTTTACGGCACAGAAGGCCACCTATCCCTACCCGACCCCAACAATTTCGGCGGCTGGGGTAACGACGTGTACCTTACTCGCGTTGGCAACGAGCGTTTGAAAATACCGTTCACCCACGGTTTCAGCGATATCGACCCGAAAATACCGACAATTAGCGGCAACCCGTGGGAACCTTGCTACAACTCTTGGCGCGGCATTGCCGTGGTGGATATGGCCTGGGCTATTCGCAGAGGCCGCCAGCACCGTAGCAGCGCGGAGCTTGCCCTGCACGCGGTAGAAGTTGCCAGCGCAATAGACAAATCAAACGCCAGCAACGAGACTTACATTATGACTACTCGAGTAGAACGCCCCGCGCCGCTTACACCAGGGTACATGGGTCGGTCGGCCGAGGCTAGTATTGATAATATTTAGGGAGCGAGGTTGTTTATGGCATTTGAAACGGAAGTAAAAGAGTTAGAGAAACTCCTTTGGGAATTTGGCCTTGGCGACGCGGTTAGCAATATACAAGTTGCACCAGCCGAAGGCAGCGAAAACCCTGCGCTTATATGCGTAGTCACAAAAGGGAATAGCTCGAAAGTTACTGCAACCGTGTTTAACGAATATGATTATTTCCCAAAATATTCGGTTATCCGGGAGCGGTTTCAGGAAACTTACCCAGATGTGGATGTTAAGTATTTGATTTGATGATTTAATGAATTGACCAGTTGGTAAGAGTTTCTTACCAACTGGTTTTTGCTACATATACAATACTTTAATGGAGGAAAACACATGACTATCCTAGTAGTAGGCGGCACAAAATTTGTGGGCATCCACTTAATAAAACAACTTTTAGCCGCCGGCCATAGCGTAACAATCGCTACCCGCGGTACAACACCCGACCCATTCGGCGACGCTGTAACCCGCGTTACCATCGACCGTACCAAGGTCGACAGCATTAAAAAAGCCCTGGGCGGTAAACACTTTGACGTGGTTTACGACAGCCAGGCCTATTCTTCTAACGAAATAAAATACCTGCTGGACGCGGTGACTTGCACGCGATACATCGAAACATCAACTGTTTCCGTGTACGGAAATGACCTGCGCCCCGCCCAGCCAGAGTCTGACTTCGACCCAGTCACCTACCCCCTAAAATGGTGTAACCGCACAGATTTTGCATACGATGAAATAAAACGCCAGGCAGAATGCGCCATGTTCCAAGCATACAACCACGTGCCATCCGTTGCCGTCCGCTTCCCTCTTATTATTGGCGAAGACGATTACACCAAGCGGCTATATTTCTACGCCGACCACATTGCAAACGGCAAGGCTTTTCATATAGACAACCCATCTGCCCAATTGGAATTTATTCTGTCCGACGTTGGCGGACATTTCCTGGCCTGGCTTGCCACATCTGACTTCTGCGGCGGCATAAACGCCGGGAATATCGGTTGCGCGACCCTAGCGGACATAATCGCCCGTATCGAAAACATCGCAGGGCGCAAAGCAATAATATGTAGTGAAGGAGAACCCGCACCGCTTAACGGATTCCCCGATTATGGGCTGGATTTATCACTGGCGGAAAAAATTGGCTACAACTTCCCAGCACTAGAGCCAAGCCTAACCGACCTGCTGAAAAGCTACGTAGCAACCGCCCTATCCAGCCCTATATAGCAATTTGATTTTGCGTTGTCCGAAAGCGAGGCAAAACGCGCGGCAAGTCGTTTTGCAAAAACGACACTAAGCGCGTTCTTGACGAAGTTTGAGGCTACGCAAAACCACATTGCGATGTGAAGCCTCTGCCGCCAGTAATTCCCAAAAACTTTCTGCATCACAATAGGCCAGCGTTTTCAGCCGCATGGCATGGCGACAGGTTAGGTATTCCGTCCCCTCGTACTCGAACTTGATAAATGCGGTGCAACCTTCGTCCACCTTGCACCGCCGCGATTTTAGTAATTCGTCGCGCACAACCTCGCGCAGCCCGCAAATAAGCTGCGTATATTCGCCCAAATGTAGCAGTTTGCAGCCCAGACATAATGCCCCTTTGCTTATGCGCGAAATAAAAAGCACGTAGGCGTTTTTATCGGCCTTGTACTCAATTTTGTAGTTACCTTCTTTTTTGCCAGCTCTGTCCACAAACGGAATGTAGCCAATATCCAGCGCACGGGTGTGCAATTCTGTAGCCAGTTTCCGCCCGTCATCATCCAGGGTAGCAACGGCTTCTTCAAAGGTTATCATTCCATACCCTCCATTTCTGCGAAGAAAAATAATTCCTCAAATTTTTTATCCAGCGCAATGCACAGTATAAGTGCGAGCTTTGCCGTGGGGCAAAACTGCCCCGTTTCTATAGAGCTGATTGTATTGCGCGAAACACCAACCAGTGCTGCCAATGCCGCTTGGGACAAGTCTTTTTCTGCCCGGGCTACTTTTAGTTTGTTTTTCAGCTCCACATCAGCACCACCAGTCTTGGGCAATTCCGACATATATCACATGAGCTATAGCGGTGGCAATTCCAAACAATGTAAAGCAAATCGCGGCCATTAGATATCTTTTTTGGCTCAGAACGCGATATTTTGCAATAAATTCACCGGCAGACGCCGCAAAAGCCACTGTTGCTAATGCTGTGGCAACTGGCCATTGCCCTGTTATTACCGAAAATACAAATAATACCATGCAAACAACTTCTATAGCATAGTTGTTTGCCTTTTTTGCCCCTTCAGCTATGGCATATTCGATGCCCTCATCTTCTTGTGCCTGCCTGCTTTTCGCTAAAATTTCTTCTTTGCGATTGTCCATAAGTTTTCCTCCATGTTTTATTTTTCAGTTCCATATCAGCACCCTGTCCAACAGTGTAGGATTACCAAGCCACGTATGACATAAACGGTAGCGGCAACTCCGCAAATGGCAAGGATAATAGCGGCAATCATGTCTCTTTTTCGTTTAAGAACACGATATCTTGCAATATAACTGCCAAAATCCGTAGCGCAAAAAACTGCAATACCAGCACCCACAACAAACCATTGCTCCGTAATTATAGCCATAACATACATCGGAAGCATAACGGCCAGGGCGCAGTATAAACCCAGCTTCGCACCTTTGTTCTTAATAAAATCCTTGCCCTCGTCCTGCTTCGCTTGCCTACTTTTCGCTAAAATTTCTTCTTTGCGATTGTCCATGCTCGCACCTCCAAGTTTTATTTTCTTTTTGACAAGTATTATTGTCAAATACAGAATACCACACGCCAAGTTCACTTGTCAACAGTTTTTTTTGACAGTGAAACATTTTTACGTAAATACCCAGTATTAGCAACACCATTAGGAGGTCCGAACTGGAATGAGTGGAGAATTTATGACTATCATTAAACGGTTAGCAAGCAGCCTACAGCGTTACAAATATTACGCACTGCTTGTAGCCATTGCCATTATTGTGTATTCCGCCATTATCGCATTTTACGAAAACGAACGGCGCAACGTGTTTTACGCAAATCACGAGCTAATGCTTAGGCATTCGCAAGAAGTGTACACCCTAAACCAAGAAATGCGACAAGAAATAGAGTGGCGGGACAAGCGTTACCTGGCTATGGGTTACACTAATGCCAGCCTTATTGATTAGCTCACCACAGAACATACTGCACGCCACCGGGCGCAAACCAGGTACAACCGCTTACGAAATGAGCATGACGAATTACGGGAACAGCTTACCGACCTGCGAGTGAGGTATTGGCCTGTTAACTCTTTTATGCAAAATATGGGCTTGCGAAGCATGGGCGTACCCCTCGTAACCCACGTAACCACACCACCAGGAAAATTTGACGTGATAACTCGCCACCTAACAGCCATGTATGCAGGCGACCTAGACGGCTTTGTTGCAACATTAAACAATAACCACACATGGCAATACCCGGGAATAGCCTTTCAAATAGAAGACTTTGACGATTGGTGGGATTATATAGATTGGGACAACTGGACCTGGATAGACTTTATGGTTTTGGAATATCGCCAAATTGCGGAGCGCGAATATTATCGCATGGAAATAAAGGCTATTAGCGATGATTTTTGGTGGATGACTTTTCCCGATTGGGAGTGGTCGCGCCCAACGAATGGGTTTATAGCAGTATGGGTTCTTGTACAGGAAACACCGGACTGTGAACCATTTTTGCGTTCCTATTCTTTTGGTGTAACAGCAATGGGAGGAGCAAACTGGAATGAGTGGAAGATTTTTGACTGGCATTAAATTCTTGATGTGTGTTGGTTTCACTTTAGCGTGCGCGTTCTTCTTGCTCCGCTACGCAAGCATTCCCCCTTTTGCCCAAGCGCGCACACAAATTGCCGCCACGGCAATAACCACCGCTTCTAACCAGCACTTAGCAAACATTGTCGCACCCCCGGCGGAAATTGAAGCGATAATAGCCAACGTGCAAAGGGAGTTTGTCCCCACAGAATATGCAACCCATTCGGATACAGAGGCCATTGCCACAGGGGAAGAAACTTCCCATTGCACCGCGGGTTTTACCATGTTGGAACAGGGTGTCTATTTCCGCGAAGTTTCGGGCGCTGCCTTACGCGGCCAGGTTATGCTTATCACAGACCCGTCCCGCATTATTGTGGCCACGGCCTGCCGCCCTGGCCGCCAGCCTTCCAATGTAAAATCCATGGTGAATGCCCATGCTGGCGCAATTGGCGGCATTAACGGCGGCTGGTATAGTGGATTTTCTCCCGTCGGTTTTGTGATTGCAAACGGACAGCGGGTGTATCCCCTTGAAACCGTCGAAGGGTCGTACACGATTGCGGGCTTCACCCAAGATAATGTGCTGGTTGTTGGCAATTTTTCGGAAGAAGAAGCCCTGGCGGCGGGCATCCGTGACAGCTTGCACACCTACCCCGTGCTAGTACTGGATGGCGAACCGCAAATAACCACCGGCGACGGCGGCTGGGGCATTGCACCCCGCACAGCCATTGGCCAACGGCTAGACGGCGCGGTGCTTCTCCTTACAATAGATGGCCGCCAGTGGAATTCCGTTGGCGCAACCCAGCGACAGGTGCAGGATATTTTTGTAGAGCTAGGCGCACACAACGCCATTGGCCTGGATGGTGGGTCGTCATCCGCTATGTATTTTAGGGGCGATTATTTGAACCGCCCTTCCCTTGGGTATGAACGCAGTGTGCCTACAGCGTTTTTGGTTGTGGAATGATGGCAGCGTGTGGTAGAATAACAGCGCAACACAAAAACTAACGAAATGGAGATGATACTATGGCAGCGAATATATTTGAGGTGACAGTAGCATAAATATTACAGGTCAACCTTTTGTGCGGGAATTGCCCCGTTTATTTGGGTTGCCCTACGAAAAAGGGCAGCCATGTCGCAAGCACGGTTAAGCCGTGTTTTTTTTGTTACAAAACAGTAAAGGAGAGAACCACAATGAAAAACATCATTATCGTAGGCCCTAGCAGGGCAGGCAAAACAACCCTGGCAAAACGTCTAAACCAAAAACTAAACTACAGCGTAATCATCACGGAAGATATCCGCATCGCCTTCGAAGAAGGAATGCCCCAAGCAAATATCGGCGACGCACACGGCTACAAAACCTCTTTAGACAACGTAACATCATGGCTGGCCACATACATTAGCGCATTGGAATGGCGCTCTAACTTCGCCAACGGCACAAAATATGTATTCGACGATGGCCAGGGGTATATCGACTTAGACAAAATGGTGCCCATATGGGAAAATAATTCCCCCAGCAAGGATTACTGGAAGGACAAATACCTAATTATCGTGCTGACAAACCACAACCAAACCGCAGAGGAGTTGTTTGCGAAAATTCGGAAATACGACACTTCTGACGATTGGACTAGTCGCATTAGCGACGAAGAATTACTTGCTCATGTTACAGGCGGCCTAGAGTACAGCCGCGGGTTGTATGAGAAGTTTAAGAATTACAGCCCACTTATGTACGACATCACCCACAACCGAGAAGAGGTTTTTGACCGAATTGTGGCTGATGTGAAAATGGGGTGACAGGAGTCTGATTTTCATATATACTCTACTCATATAGCCTTGCCATAAAAATAGAGTAGTACACTTAATACAGCGCAAAGGCGCATAAATGCTAGAAAAAAATCAACTGGTTGCAAATCGTTACCAGTTGATTTTTTTTTGCCGCAAAATGTTCGACTTTAATTCTCGTAATTATATAGTCGTGAAGCAGTTTCCTGGCACATAAAAAACCGCAGAACGCGGCGCATCTGGAAGACTATTGCGATAGTCATTAGTTTCACCAATTCTGCGACGGCGATGTTGTTATTGAGGCGATTAGTGTGCCCATGAGTAATATTTACAAAGACAACATATACTATAACCGAATTGCTATGCCATACGAAAGGAAATATTACCATGCCAAAAGTAGAAAAGCCAAAAAAATCTGACAAAAGTTTTGTCGCGTTACCAGAAGTTATAGAGCACGACCAAGAACGCACAAACCCGCCGGGCGTTCATATTCCGCCTGAAAAGGAAATGTGCCCGCCGCAGTTGGGGTAGTTTCCATTTTAACAAGGAAAACAAAACAGCTCCAGGCTTCATAGCCCAGAGCTGTTTTTATTTAGTTCATCTGTAATGTGATTAAGGGTTTTAAGAAAGAAGCCCCTTGAAAGTTGTTACCAAACCCAAGGAACATCGTATTTATAAATATTTTCATCTATCGTCGTGCGCGTATCCAACAAATACCGCATCACATGTACTCCGCAAAATCATCCAATGGCGCATTAAAATCATTTGCCATCCACATCTTGTCTTTCATACAGCCGCGCTTGAAAGGTAGCGTTGAAGTGTCAACTTTTTTTAACTGGCTCAACAAAAGTAATGATTACTTCGTAATGCTCTTTTATAGCTATAGGCTGCTTTGGTTTGAAGCGAACACCATCGTAAAGTGCTTTTATTGCATACATAAGACCACTCCTTCAATTGATAAGGTGCGCACTTATACACCAGCAGAGCCAGTGCCGTGCGCCCTGCCGGGACTTCCACACCTATTGGTACGGAATGTTACATTGTTGTTTTAGAAGAAAATGCTTGTCAACCAAAGATGCTTGATTTTATTTCGTCATAGAACAGGTTATATATATTCATACCACACTTCTTGTCAAAGTAATCTTTTTGCTCAAAATAAGAAGTCCAATTTTTTATT
>Ga0123355_10013050_pt1 | contig 12904 bp, 9 predicted proteins | sample TergutEmb28metaG_3_FD_89872 | JGI IMG/M metagenome (GOLD analysis project Ga0123355, IMG submission 89872) | Embiratermes neotenicus P1 segment gut microbial communities from Petit-Saut dam, French Guiana - Emb289 P1 | ecosystem: Host-associated > Arthropoda: Insects > Digestive system > Gut ... | reverse complement strand
CCATCTCAGTTTCCGCAGTACCTTCACTTATTGTCCATAAACCATAGCCATCTGCACTATCAGTTACCACACGAAATTGGTCGTGGGGAAGAGACAATATATTAAATATACTGTGACAAACTTTTCGTGCTGTTTCTTGTGTTATCTTCATCATTTTAATTTCCTCCTTGAATTTGGTCTTATAACATATAACGCTGTTTCTACGTTAAATAACAACGTGGTATCATTCCTATTTATGTAAGGGATTATATGATTGTATTTTGATATGTGCTATAATCCTGTAACAACTAAATAATTAACTGGAGGGTTTGGATATGCAGAGTTGGAGTTTTGCCTCGTAGGAGAAACAATCTGCCTGTCGAGTTATGTTGATTATTCAACTGAAAGTACTCCTAAAGTCATCCGTTTACGCGACAGGTTATATATCGTCCCAGAAAAACCCAATTGCTCTGATATTGATAAAAAGAGATTAGAGATATTTGGAGAAGAACTTGTCAACTTGCATAACAAGTTCTTCTCGTAACCTCCCTATACTTACCTGTGAAGATTGGCAAATGAAGGGGTTCTTTAAAGAGCCTCGAACTCCTCTTTAGTGTACATTTTTGACTCATAACGGAAAAAATCCCAAACCCGCTTCGCTATAATTTCATGCTCTTTCTGCAAGCTAGGTTCAGAGATTACAAATGTCCAAAGAGTACTATAGTACGTCCTCGTGTTTATTCTTGTGATATTTTCTTTAAGTTTTTTGTCTTCTATAATAGAAGTGAATTCTTCGTTAGCTTCTATTACTACTAAAGGCATGTTTAATTCTTTTGTTGCCGTTAAAAGCAAATCGAAAATTTTGCTTTCATAACCACGTCCTTTTAGACTGTCACCCATCTTTGTTTCTAGCTCTAAAGAGTCAGGATGGAAAAAAACTCTAATGAGTGTAAGCTCTGAGTCTAAACCCTCTTCAATAATGTACTCTCTCCAAGCATCTTCTCCAGTGTTGCGTCCACCGACCATAGCCGTCTGTACTATCCGATTCCAAATAAAATTGGCCGTGTGGGAGAGGCAAGATATTAATTATGTCGTGACAAATTGATAGTGCGGTTTCCTGTGTTATCTTCACCATTTTTAATTCCTCCTAAAACTGGTCTTATAATATATAACGCTATTTCCTTGTAAAATAACAACGTGATATCATTCCTATTTATGTAAGGGATTATATGATTGTATTTTGATATGTAAAAGCCATCTCTTTGAAACGGCTCTTGTCTTCATCAATCGACTGGTTCTGAAAAATCAATCCACAAGTCATCATTTACAGATTTTCCTTTTGCGTACTTGAGAATGTCTAGCTGATTATAGTCGCTCAGACCCATTTTAGCTAACAGGACTTCGATGTTCTGCCTTGTAGGAGGAACAATTCTCTCATACAACCAATCAGCCATATCTCGTTCGTTAATCTTTTTACCTAAACAAACGAATGCAGGATGTGGCTTGAGAATGGTAGCAGTAAACGCATCTTTCTCTACTTCAAAATATCCGATTAGTTCCTCTCTTCCATACATCTTATATTTTAACACAATAAATCCAACTCCTTTAATCGGGATATAACCTTTTTGCTGAGAATATCGGAACGGTTTGCTGGATACATTTCGGATGCTAAAGATTGTACATGCTCCTCTATGATGGGCTTCATTGTATGTTGCTTATTTCTTTTGATAAGAAACCCTATTTGGTCTTGCTCTCTCCTGAAATAGGGATTAGTTCTTAGATTACCTTCAAAAGTTGCCCTGTTGGAGTACATTGCCATTCCAAAATCATAAGCGGGAACCATAGCAGTTATTTTACCCTCTCTATCACAGAATACATCAAAGTTTCTCAAATGCCTATCTGGATTCGTGATTATATAGTCGAAATATAGAATGGTATCATGCAGTAGTTGTGCTTCTTTTGGCAATACTGACATGACTAAATTGTACCTTGATTCACCTAATGTTAAAGAGAATCCTTTTACATTTGCTCTCATATATCTAAACAAGGACATAGCCATCCTACCTTCCTTGTAGTCCTTGCTTACCGAAACTGGTTGATGTGATAGGTTGTCTATATTTTCTAACCATTGAGGTATAGCTTCCACCCCTAGTAGGGATGCTAATTTGTACCCAAATACTTCTGTTTCTGGTTCAAACGCGTCTGCCTGTGACCTGTCTTTTACATAATAAATATTGTTACCTCTTTTTACAATCCACTTCTGTAAATTGCCTGCTAGACCTCCTACTGATATTTTTTCAATGTTGTATCTTTGGTTCATCGTGCGTCACCTTCTTTTTCTTTTAGATTATAACATACAGATATGTAAGATATCACATATTTACCTGCAAAAGGGGTTAATATGTATTTTTCTGGTAAGGGAAAAGCCCATCTAGTTGAAATCGTTTCTCAACTAAATGGACTTTTTGTTTATATTTCGCAAGATACAAGGTTGTCTTTAACTCGAATAGAGTTTATTGATAGATGTATGCTACACTATTTAGTGAGTCCCAACGAACCTCCGCACCAAGAACCTCTGAAATGTAACGCAAAGGAACAAAAGTGCGGTCGTTTATAATTATCGCAGTACCCATTCCATCTGGGAGTGGTACGCCTACTGTTAATCTAATTGTTAAATCATCATAAACTATATAAGCAGTGCGAGTCATATAATCCCAACTTACATCTGCACCAAGACCTTCTACAATTGCACGAAGAGGTACCATTGTGCGGTCGTAATCTGGGTCAATGAACGGAGCGGCATCAAGAAATACCTGAACTCCACGATTGGTGAACATTGTAGAACCTACAGTAAATCGTAGAACAGGGGTAGGCATTGGTGGAAGTGTCATTGTGGCAATAGAAGGTGCAGTAGGAGTTAGATTGATTGCATCATGTCCTACAGCAAACACTGATAATATATTTGTTGTGAAGGTTACGAACGAAGTATTTTCATTAAAAGATGATGGCAATTGAACACGGCGACCATTTGTATCAACACGCCAAACACCAACAGGAAGTTCTCCAGTGTAAGGAATAGTCACATACAAATAGCCATCAAGTTCGGTGATGTTGTTGCCAGAATACACAGTTATTTTGTATGTTGCAAGGTTAATACTAAGTTCATTTCGTTGTTGTGATGTGAGATTACTCCGATTGACTTCTGTTATAGTGATAACAATAGTTCTGTTATTGGCTTGTTCACCAATAGAATGTATTGCATCTGGTGTAAAGGCTAATATACCACCATTAGGCATTATCAACTCTACTCCCAATTCAGAGGTCACAAATCTACGCCAAGCACTTGTGGGTATTTCCACAGTAGAGATATTTTCAACTTGTGACAAGTCAAATGATACCATATCTTCTGCTGTATTTGTGATTGTACTGAGAATACGAACAGGGAGAGTAATTGAAACATTATTATCAATTACAGAACCTGTGACTGTTATCGCACCATTATTTACTAAAACATCTACCTCAGTTGGACTTGGTATTGGTGAAGGAGTTGGGGCTGGTGAAGGGGTTGGAGTTGGTGGAGTGGATGGGGTAGACGTAACTGGTGGACGTGGGGTAGGTTGCACTGTTGGAGCAGACAATACAGAAAGTGAGAAGTTTTGTGTTGCATCAGAAGATGTATCATTGGATGCTATAACTGTAAAGTTATACATCCCAGCATCTGTTGCACCTGCAATGGTTATTAAACCAGTCGCGGGGTTAATTGTTACGCCTTGTGGTGCATTATTTAAGCTGAATATTGGTTCAGGATTTCCAGTTGCAATTACTTGGAATGTACCCAAATGCCCCGACACGATAACATAATTGTTGGAGGATGTTATTATAGGGCTTTCAGTAGCAGTACCAATATCTTCAGGGGCATATCCAAGCGTTTCCCTTATATCCGCAGGCATTCTCACAAACACTGCAGCTTCTGTTACAAGAGACGTATCTTCCAATGTGAAAGATAAAGTTGAAAACCCAGGGAAACCTCCAACTATGTTAAAGACAGCTTGCCCATTGCTTCCAACTGTTACGGTGTTTTGCACTAATTGTGCAGTGTAAGGGTTGCTTGAAACTGCTGTTATGCGTCTGCCTGCTACTGCCGCAGTTGGTCCAACTGTTACAGTGATATTACCAGATTCATTAAAATCAAGACGCAAATTACCTGCATCTATGCTTGTAGGTTCAGGAACAATAGTTATTGTACGGGTATAGCTTGCACCCATAGCAACATCTGCATAGCTTTGCACGTTACCATTCACAGTAACTTGAACCGTACCAGACAATGGCGATTGCGGCACGAAACGAATAATTGAAGCAAAATCACGAGCGTTTACTCTTGCAGTTGGGAATCCATTAGCTTGAATTGAACCATGCAAGTAGTCATAACGTAGGAAATTACTTTCTCTATTTAAGAAAGTTATTTCTCCAGGTACTGCAACACCATTGCTAATGATGGTAAAGTTTTCTGCTCTCAAACTTTGGACACACATAAATCTGCTAAATGCTATTTCAATACCTGTAGGGAAGCCACTTATACGATTAATAGTAGGTGTGGCTCTTGAAACCAATCCAATATGAACTTCCAAATGTTCAGGCGGTACAGGCATCCAAACGCTGTAAGCTGTTTCAAATCCCGCTTTTTCATATCTTACACGCCATGTTCCCGCTGGAACATACCATGCGTAATGTCCATCACTACCTGTGATTTGTGGGTTTTGCTGGTAATAACTTGCGGCATCCCAAGGTCTGCTATCACCTTGTTGGAAAATTGTTGCAGTAACTCCTTCAAGTCGATTGCTTAAAACAGCTTCGTACACATAACCAGACGGGTCGATTATAAAACGAAACCGTCCTTCTCTTACTTCACGTATTACTGAGCCTCCAGAAAACGCACCATAGAAATAAAAATGGTTTGTTCCACGTTCATTTCCTAGCCTAAACATACCAGTCTCATTGACTGTTGCAAATATAACCTCTGCTACACCATTAGCGTGTACCCAAAATACAAAAGTTTGACCTACTGCTTCTGGACCCGCTTCAATCCACCAAAAATCACTGCCTCTTCCTGTATGCAGGGTAAAATCAGGCGCAAGCGTAATTGACCCACTACCAGGCGTAATTGTTCCCCGATTAGGTTCTTGGTTTGGGCGTAAAACATATGCACTTGTGGTCACTCCTGGTCCAACAATGCTGTTTGGCATTAGCAAACTATCACGAAATTGTGCAGGATTTGCAGGAGCGTTAATTAATTCTGTTATAATGGAATGTGGGTCAACTGAACCACCAACCGTCATAATAACTTCAACCTCTATCCGCCCTGATACAAGATATTGTTGTAAAGATATTGTAGGGCTACGATGTATCCATTGTGTTTGTTGCGAAGGGGGGAATGGTTGCATTGCTATAGAAGGGCGACGATTACCATTTCGGTCAATTGGTATTAAGTTCACCTCATTAACAATTGCACCTGTTGGAACATTAAGCTCAACATGAAAATTTATACCCCGCCAAAAACAAGTGATAGTCTCTAATCGCCCATCACTTCGGATAAGGTCACGTCGTGGTGATAACCGTCCATTCCATTCCACTGATTGCGCCCAGAAAGCAGTGATTGCTGGTGGGGTGGTTACAGCAGGCACGATTCCAAATGGCAGTTCACTGAAATTATGTTCTGGGGATGTTGGTGTTGCAGCAAATGCGAATACTGGAAAGGCACTTAGTGTAAGCGCAAATACCAATAACATACATAAGTGCTTTTTGAAAGTTTGGTACATATTTTTTCCTCCTAGGAAGTGAGTGTTCTTTTCATTACTCATTTTGAAAGCATAAGAACACTTGCATATTTTTACAAGAAGCACCCGTTAGTATATAACCATACTAACCCTCCTCTCCTTTTTGGTGTGATTGGGTACTATGGGTGCGTCAGATGTTACTGGGGAATTGTAGCACCCACCAATTAGTGTACAAATGAAAAAACTTTGAGATTTATTTAAAAAAACTTTGAGGGAATAATATAAAAGTGTTCACACCTGTGTTTATGCGGGATGCAGGGTTGTTGCGAGTAGCATTAAAGCGCAAGGTCAGAACATTGGAAAAACATTGAGAAAACCTTGGAAATCTTTGAAATGTCATTAAGTGTGTAATAAACACCAAATTTTGATTGTGTCTTAATAAAATATGGTGTACAATCTGTTTAGCCTTAGGAAATATTTGATCAATAGTTTATTTCGTATTTTTGACATATATGGGGGTTACTTAAATAATGACTCGATTTTGTTACGGTGTATTTGCAAAACTACTACTGTGGGGCATTGATAAGCCCAAATTCCAAACAAAGCTACATATCATGTTGCTGAGTATATTAGAAGAGTCATACGTAGAAATGAAGGTTGACCCTGCTCATGCATCAAGATGGGTTAATTGTCGTGATGATGTGACAAGTGCTTTGCGTGAAACAGCTATTAAAATAAAACCAGAACATGTTTCAAAACATTTTAAGGAAATATTGCAAACACTGGTAAATCCCAACAGACAAGACCTCATGATAGTTGCGATACGTAATATTATTGCCGAAGATATGAACATAATAGAAGGCATAGTGATTGACCAAATCAATAATGTAAGAAAAGTGGACTTACAAGAAAATATCACTCTTGTAGATGTTGCTGACTTTTTGGCGGGTGCTTTCCTTTATGCTGTTATTCACGCAGATAATAAGGAAGGTAGAATTTTTTCTGCACAAATAAATGAATTCATGAATAAACTTCCAGAAAAACTTGAACTCAGCAAAAATAAAAAGATTTTGGAGTCAATTGATATTCTAACATCGAACGAGATTGATGCTTCTATAAATAATAAAGACCTATTCTTGGAGTCAGATATTGAGGTTGCTGTAATTGAAACAGTAGAATTCCCTAACCTCCAACAGCTCAATGATATAGAAATCATTGAAACATATGTTTATGAGGATATGCATGTAAACCCCTCGACGGATTCTACTGAAACTACACCTAGACGCACAATTTTGGCTGTTGCAGTAGTTGTTTTCACATTAGTGTTATCTGGCGCATTACTGTGGTTTCTATTTCCTTCAAATGATTTTGATAATAATATTATTATGATAGCATCTGGAAGTGAACACTCCCTAGCATTGCGTGAGGATGGAACATTATGGGCATGGGGTGTCAACAATCTTGGGCAATTAGGCAATGGAACATTTAATAACAGCGAATATCCCGTCTATGTTATGAGTGATGTTAAGCATGTTTCCGCAGGTGCTTATTTTTCATTAGCCATTACAAATGATGGTGTTTTGTGGGCGTGGGGTCATAATTTTTGGGGGCAATTGGGCGATAACACAAGGATAACTCGCAATATTCCAGTAGAAATTGCAAGGAATGTAAATTATGTTTCAACAGGTTTTGCACATTCTTTGGCATTAAAATCTACTGGTGAATTGTATGGCTGGGGATATAATGCCACTGGGCAACTTGGACTAGGTGAAGCTAGAGATTATGTCGTTTATAAACCAACTATGATTATGCTGGATGATATAAGGTATATTTCAGCAGGACAAGAGCATTCATTGGCAATTACACATACTGGCAGATTGTATGCATGGGGTTGCAATTCTACTGGGCAACTTGGTCTTGGTTATGCAACACAGATACCACAGTTTACTCCTATTCCTGTACCTAGTATGGATTCTGTGCAACATGTTTCTGGTGGTGCGTTTCATACATTGGCAATTACAGTAGATGGTCGATTATTTGCGTGGGGCGAAAACAGTCGTGGTCAACTAGGCAACAACAGTCGAGCTCCATTACATCATCCAACTCCAATTCATGAAGACTATCGTTTCTCATATATATCAGCAGGTGGTTATCACTCATTAGCAATATGTATAGACGAAACTCTTTTTGCTTGGGGGAGTAATCATGCTGGGCAAGTAGCCCCACAATATCAACCGCGTGATATTATGGAACCTTTCAATCACAACGAGTTAAACGGAGTCAGTAGAATTGCGGCTGGAATGGATAATGGACAAAGTTTGATTGTAGTTGGTCATGGCGACCTATGGGAATGGGGCGGTAGGAATACAGAAAATTCTCAATTAGTACCTTTAGATGAGGCACCTCCCACTCCAAGAGAATTGCGCCCATTGCCCTCTCAAGATGTGAGAGTAGTTGCTGGAGGTCGTCATTCCTTAGCACTAAGAGAAGATGGTACACTTTGGGCATGGGGGCAAAATGACAGAGGAATACTTGGTAATGGTACTGTTGTACACAGTAGTGAACCTATACGAATTATGGATTCTGTTATATATGTTACAGCTGGACACTATCACTCTTTAGCAATAAAAAATGATTCAACCCTATGGGCATGGGGAGCAAACATTGAGGGGCAGTTAGGCGATGGAACACGTTTAGATAGAAGTATTCCTGTAAAAGTAGGTATAGATGAACAAATAATATCTGTAGCTGTAGGCAGTAGGCACACTATCGCATTGGACGCTCATGGAAATGTTTGGGCGTGGGGGGACAATAGGGATGGAGCATTGGGATTGGGGGATGAAATTATAGAAAGTTTAACACCTGTTCTGGTGCAAATAGATGAACAAATAAATAGAATCGCCACACATGCAAACCATAGTATGGCAATAGATATTCATGGAAACCTGTGGGTGTGGGGCGATTGGAATCAAACACAATTTTACTTGCCTACTTCTATAGATTTTGTAAGGGAAACTATGGGCGAAATTAAATACATTTCAACAAACAGAAATCACACCATGTTTATAGGACAAGATGGGAGTCTATGGGGAATTGGTGAAAATATTTTGGAATATTTGGGCGATAGGGTTACTACTTATGAAAATGGGCTTATGCAAATTGGAGAGGAGAGACAGCGTTGGCTAGAAGTTTCTGCTGGTAGAAATCACACCATCGCAAGAGAGTACAATCCAGTAGGAGAAAATCGAACATGGATATGGGGCAATAATGATTTAGGGCAACTTGGAACAAGTGACACTGTTGGGCTTAACAATGTACCTTCTACTATATCAATTTCCGCAGGTAATGGTCATACCTTAATCGTAGATTCGCAAGGTGATATATGGGCATGGGGTAGTAATAACAGGGGACAATTAGGGCATGGGAATTCGATAATTAATAATACGCCCAGAGGAGTATATACTGTACTTGAACATCAGATTTTGTCTTCTCCACAAGGAGGACCTGGAGTACACGACGGGATTAATTACCAATTTATTGCACAAATAGAAAGCATCAATGTGAGTTTTGGAATTGATAGGTATAATACTTTGTGGTCATGGGTAAATGAAGGTACAGTTGATGATGTGTGGGGAAACAACGATATCGCTAAATTTCCTAATGCTTTTGGGCAAATGGGTAATGGTACTAGGGGACGAAGGCTAAGTAATTCATCATCACGAGTGCAAATCATTGATTCTGTTAGATACGTTTTCCCTGGGAATCATCATATATTGGTGATTTCCACTGATGGTCGTTTGTATGCGTGGGGCAGAAATGACTGGGGGCAATTAGGTGATGGTAACATATATTGGCACACAAAACCTGTACCTGTAGAAACAGAACCTGGAGTTTTGTTTCAGACTGCAAGGGCAGGAAATGAAGGAAACTTTGAGTCATTGTCTTATTCGTTTGCCATTGACATTGATGGGAATCATTGGCTATGGGGGAATCATTCATTACTGGTAGATAATACACCATTCTTAAATAATTCTGTTCAAGTGATTTTTCCTCCATGTAACAATGCTACAAATTTAACTGAAGAAAGGACAAGCACAATATGAAAAAAATCTCTGCATATTTTTTAATACTGCTACTTTTCACTGGTGGTAATATGAACTATGAATTTACTCCTGTTGTGGAAAAAGTAGCAAGTACATTCACCTATACTACTGATAGTAATCAAATATCATTTAATATGCCCATGAATGTATTTAGTGGTGGTGATGGAACATTATATGTGCTGGACACATTCAACAACATGATTCACAAAATAGATTCATATGGAAACACAACACTCTTTACAGGTAATATTGTTATGTTGGATGAATATACTCCTTTGCTAGATTCTTTTCAGTTTCCAATGGGGTTTCATCGTGACGGGTCTTTAGAGAATGCATTATTTAATCGTCCTGTTGATGGTGTAAAAGATGCATATGGACGAATATTTATTGTTGACCACTCTAACCACGCAATACGAGTAATTGACACTTCTGTTCTTTATAACAATGATTTAGAGGAAAATCGCTATATAACATCTGTTTTCACCCTTGCAGGGGGGAATGGGGCAGGTTACTCAAATGGCTTTGGGCTGGAAGCTACATTCTATTATCCCTCTGCTATAGCAATTGATAGTGATGGTAATTTGTATATTGCTGATGCTGGAAATAATGTAATACGGCGAATTGATACTAATGGATATGTAACAACTGTAGCTGGTTTGGGAGGTGTATTTGGCTACCGTAACGGAAATGCTAACGAATCGTTGTTTCGTCACCCAATGGGTATCGCTGTAAATGAAACTGGCACAATTTTTGTTGCGGATACAGGTAATCACCTTATCCGTATTATAGAGGGAAATGCGGTTCGCACATTGGCAGGAACATATACACTTCCATTTCAAGGGCTTGGGGTAGGACGGCGAATACATGCCATACCAAATTATCCTCAAGGTGGATTTGGAGATACTGGATATTACAACGGAGCTACGTTTAATGCACCTAAAGGATTAACATTGTGGGGTGATGTGTTAATTGTGGCAGATAGTTTAAATCATGCTATACGTGCCGTGCTTCCTACAGGCGAAGTATCTACAATTATAAGTGCAAGAGGAGATGTAAATGAAACTCTGCATGAACCCATAATTTCCGTTCCACAGGGGGTATATGTATTAGATAATAAACTACTTATTGTGAATATGGGCAATAACTCAATTCTAAGAATTACATGGAGGGATACTTATGCATAAGAAGTTTGTATTATTAATTATTATATTATGTATAATAGTGGGTATAATTATACCCTTGCAGGCAAGAGCTACTAGAAACGAGTATTCATCCTTAGGCAGAGTTCGTATTTATAGCATTGATGGTGATAATATATCTACATCGCACATTGGAAGCCGCATAGGACCATTTGATAGAATATACGCAGGAGATCGCCTAAGTTATGAACAAGTAATCATTACTGGTGAAGAAACATTTGCAACTATCCTAACTACTGTTGGAGTTCGTGCATATATGGGCGAAAATAGCCTGTTGCAAATGCCCATAAGGGAAGCCGAACCTATTTTTTATATTCTAAAGGGCAATTATGCTTTATTTAATGATGGAGGTGCAAATGCCATAATTAATATTGGTGGAATAGGGTTAAAACCTTCTAATGCTTATATGGGTACTTCAAATATACAACCATTCCATATTGAAAATACTATACTTTTGGGATATGCAGATATATTAGTTCTAAACGAGGATGAGGAAGAAGAAAGTGTTAGAATATATGCTGGTCATACCTCACGAATGGATGAGGATATTCGCTCTCGTCAACAAGTATATACAGCAATCACCCCTTTAAATTTGCATACTGTAAGTTTGTTTACATTACAAACAATTTATGTGCATCAAGAATACCTGATAAATCATGGTGGCATTGTTGCGGATCTCATATTAGAAGTAATGGAAACAGAGGGTGGTTTGACAGCTCTTTTAGAGATACGGGAAGCGGAAGAAGCCAGTCAAGATGTAATCTTAGAACTGTTAGATATTTTTGACAACAATAATTACAACACATCTATTGTACTACCCTGGATTATACGACCAGATAGACCGATACCGACTCCTCTTATCACATCCCCGGCAGCATTGACTATACCCTCATAATATTTCTTAGAGATTATAGTCAAATATCTTGTACAGTAATTAACTAATAATAGAAAAACAGCGCCGCTATTGTCAGTTGTTATGTTTGACGATAGCGGTGCTGTTTTAGTTTTAATCCCTCTGCTCTAATAAAATATGTTCACCTATAGGAGGGTAGTTCAATGTATGAATTAAACATGTCAGGTAGATTGTCTTCTATCTGCGAACCGTTTTTTGAATTCAACTTTCTCAGTTGTCCACCCTTGTTCATTGTTTGACGGTTCTATTATCGCATCATCAATAAAACATTTAATTATTAATTTACATTTAGGGCATACAATATCAAAGTACGATGGGTATTCCAAAGAACAACGCATCCAATCTTCTTCTTCACATGTAAAAACACATCCTCTAATGCAATCTACATGATAACGCCCAATATCTTCACTACTAACTCCTATCTTAACCATGGCAAGCATCTCCTTGATATCATATTTGGTTTTAAATTGGACATATTAATTTCCGCCTTTTCTTTTAGAATATTTGCGATTTACATTTCTAGGTTTTTGTTTTGACGATGGAGAAACTATATAGTAGTAATCTTCCCCACCACGTCCTTGAGTTTCTAGCATAAATACTAGCTCCCGTTTTGTCTGACTCCATCCCCGCTTGCTTGTCGGAAATGGAGGAGTTATTAAAATGCACTGATTGAATTCGTTGATATATTTATCGAATTCCGCAGCCACAACCGTTACGAATTGCTTTTCGATACTACAATAATGAGTCCGCAATATTAGATGTACAGACCCAATTCGGAAATTGGTATGAACATAGTGACCTTCTTTGATGCAACTTTCCTCTTCTTCACTCATATTTTTAAGGTCATACTCATCCACTCGCATCTTTGCATCTCGTTCATGGAGTAAGAGAATAAGCTCTTCGAACTGTGGACACATCGCAACTTCTCGATGAAAT
>Ga0123355_10013048_pt1 | contig 12906 bp, 17 predicted proteins | sample TergutEmb28metaG_3_FD_89872 | JGI IMG/M metagenome (GOLD analysis project Ga0123355, IMG submission 89872) | Embiratermes neotenicus P1 segment gut microbial communities from Petit-Saut dam, French Guiana - Emb289 P1 | ecosystem: Host-associated > Arthropoda: Insects > Digestive system > Gut ... | reverse complement strand
TGCGAAGTACTCTGAAAAAGCCACACTGCACGTACCTGATCTCGTCTGCGTTCAGCAGTTCTGTTCGCAGTGCGAAGATGCGGAAGACTGTGGAGAGTGCGTGCGATGCGGTCATAGGAAGCATTCGTTCTGGGACGATCCGGTAGGGAACTGTTATTATACCTGCGACAGCCACGCCCATGGGCCAATAAGATTGTCGCGATTGCGCATAACAACAAAGCCTTCGACTTACATTTCATATTGAACAGGGCGATCATGTTGATGTGGAAACCGGAACAGATTATAAGCGGAATAAAGATCATGTGCATGAAGATGGAGCATCTGGTCTTTCTGGGTGGATTGTCCTTCATTCCATGCGCATTGCGTAAACTGCCCGAAGCGTCCGCACTGTTGGCTTCCAAGTCATGGTACCGCATTATTTTAATACCGAGGAAAACCTAAACTATGTAGGGCCCATCCCCGACATTTCGTATTATGGAGTTTACGAGATGCGGGAAGATGAGAGGAAAGAATTTCTCGTCTGGTACGAGAGTCAGAGATCCGAAACTTTCGACAACCGGCACGTCCTGGAATCCTACTCTCAAGATGACGTCACTGTATTAAGGCAGGTGTGTCGTGTGTTTAGGCGCGAGTTCATGCAGATCGGGCACATCGACGTTTTTGTGGAATCGATTTCGATAGCGTCGGCATACAATAAGTTCTTGCGCAAACGGTTTCTGAAGCCCGACACTATAGGACTTATTCCGATGGGAGGGTACAGTGTAATAACAGGTACAGTAAGAAGGACCTGATGTGGCTGTTACATATGGAAGAGACGGACGGAGTGCAGATACTACACTGTCGTAACGGGCGTGAATACAGGCTGCCAGAATTACCTGACATCAGCGTGGACGGTTACTGCCCTGAGACTAATACAATTTACGAATATTTTCGGTGTTTTTGGCACGGTTATACGTGTCAAACGTTCCGGGATGTCGCCACACTGAGTGGCGATACCCTGGCGGAACGATATGAACGCACCATGTCGCGTTTAGAGCAAATAACACTACCGGACTATCATGTCAAGGATTAGTGGGAATGTGAATTTGAGGAGAAACCCGACCTGCTCACGCACCCTGTATTGAGACAGACTCCGCTGCGTACCCGTGACGCTATGTGGATGTCATGAGTCTCTACCCATACGTGTGCAAGTAATTCAAGTTTCCCGTCGGACACCCCACCGCCCATGTGGGAGACGAGTGCAAAGAAACGGAAACCTTCTTGCGTATGGATGGGCTGACAAAGTGTACTAATATTCCAATACAGAAATTGTACCATCCGGTCCTTCCCTAAAGATGCAAAAATAAAAGCATGTTATGTCTATGTGGAACATGTGTTCAAACAAGCTCTACTGGAAAAGGCACGCATACAGAGGATGAGGATAGGGCCTTGACTGGTACATGGGTAATGGACGAGGTACGGTTGGCCGTGGAAAAGGGGTACCGGATACTTGAAATCTATGATGTTTACGAATATCAGGTCAATCAATACAGCCCCGAAACTGGGAAGGGTGGACATTTCGTGGACTACATAAACACCTTTCTGAAATTAAAAGCTGAGGTGAGCGGCTATCCCGGCTGGGTTCGAAGCCCTGCTGACGAAGACCTGAATATTGAGACGTTTTTTAAGAATGAAGGCATAGGAACAGATAGGGAGTGCTTCAAATCTAACGTCGCAAAACGGGGCCTGGCCAAACTCTGCCTCAATTCTATGTGGAGAAAATTGACGGAGAGGAATGACAGGACGCAGACAAAAGTTATTTCGGAGCCCAAAGACCTGTACAGTTTACTGGCCACTCCCGGCATTGAGGTGACAAATCTGTCATTTGCAAGCGATGACGTAGTTTGGATTTCGTGGAAACATGCTGCTGAGGAACACGTGCAAAACTTGCGTCATACGAAAGAAGTCATTGGCGCTTATGTCACAGCAGGTGCCAGGATTCATTTGTATCGCTACCTCGATCGGTTGGGCGAAAGAGCTATCTACTGCGATACAGATTCTGTTATCTACATTCAGCCAAAAGACGAACATAATCTCATTGAAACGGGGGACAAACTGGGCAAAATGACCTCCGAATTGCGGCCCACAGATTACGTCTTCGATTTTGTGAGTCGTCGGCCTAAGAATTACGAATACACGGTAATTGATACCGTGACAGGACGGGCGGCTACAGACTGTAAAGTCCGGGGCATAACCTTAAATTTCAACGCTAATCAGTTGGTGAATTTCGATGTCATCAAGGCCATGATCCTTGGGAAGGGGGAACCTACTGTGACTGTACATACTGAGAAGAAAATTAAGCGTAAGAGGAATGGAGGGGGTACTATGGCCATAGTCACTGAACCTGAAGACAATATGTACCGAATCTAGTTCTTCAAACGCCGACGTTTAGGTGACAATTCATCGGTCCCCTTCGGGTATAAATAGGGCGAGTGGCGAGGCAAAGGAGCGTTTTCACCGCCCGACCGTCCATGAGTGCTGATCTGAAATTTAGGCAACCATTCTCGTTTATCGTGAGTGGACCTAGCGGTTCCGGGAAGTCGTCTTACGCCATAAGTTTCCTCCAGAACCTCGACTACCTCTGCACCGAGCCGACATTTGCCGGTGGGATAGTGTGGTGTTACGGTGAGAGGAGTGCTGTGCCCTCCCATCATCAACTGCCTGCGAACGTAATATATAACGAGGGCGTGCTGGAAGACTTTGGCAGTGCAAACGGCGAACCGTGCATAGTGATGCTGGACGATTTGTTAACGGACGTCTATTCAAAGCAAATGTGTGAACTATTTACGCGAGGTAGCCATCACAGTAATATAAGCGTTATTTTGATCACACAAAATCTGTTTCATCAGGGCAGGTTCTGTGGGGACAATTCGTTAAATGCTCATTATATATTGGCATTGAAAAACGTCAGAGATAAGAAAGAGTTTATGTACTTGGCAGGTCATGTGTACCCCGAAGATAGTTTGGGTCTATATAACGCTTACCTGAACGCGACACAAGAACCTTACGGCTACCTGCTCTTGGATCTGACCAAAAGTACGAACGACGGCCTGAGGTTTCGTAAAAAAAACATATTCCCGAATTATACAACTCCACTCACCGTCTATTCGAATGTAGGCGATGAAGCGAGTGTAGATGAATTATCACAATCTTAAGGTGCTGAAGAAAGCGGACCCTCAATGGCGTAAAGCTATCATTCCAAGGTGTAACAGTGCACTGTATAAGCGAGTGTATCTTGAACGTTCTGAACGGCAATATAAAGCTGACAGGTTGTGACACGCGCAAACTACAAAAACACAAGGCGGCGCTTCGCCAGGTCTCCGACAATCGCGTGCCATTCCACGAAAAAGAAACTTACAGTACAACGCGGGGGGATTCCTGCTGCCTCTGTTGAGTGCAATCCTACCTATGCTCACTAGTCTCATTGTACGAAATCATGTAACATAAGATGTACCTCATTCCTAACGACCGTTTGCGCGGCACCCCTTTCATGACCCGGGAACCGACGGTTTCGAAACGTAAACAGAATGCGCCTGTGAAGAAACGTAAACATCATTCTGAGGCCGTTAAAGTACGTAAACGTCATCCGTATGAAAAGTGGCTTAAGGTGCGTCAACAGATGGACGAAGCAGATATTAGAAGAAAGAACGAAACGGATGTAATTGCAGATTCTTTAAGTCGAGTGATGCCTACACGGCAAGCTAGCAAAGTTTCCCCTCCTCCACCTCCTCCGCCTCCTCCCACTACGCCTCAAAAGATGCGCCGCGGGACGCAGAGGGACGTAACGTCGGCATCAGTTACCGCTTCCCACATACCGCCGCCTATGAAAAGTTCACGTATGAACCCTCGAAAGAAGAACGAGTGGTTGATGATGATGATGGTGATGATGAGTACGATGACGATGATAATTTCGTCGAGGATAAAGCTCGGTAGTACCGTAGGGAAAATGTCGGTCCTGTAGCTAGTGTCTACCTGATGCCTTAAGTGTAAAGATACGTTTTCTCGACACGCAATATGGCGTCTGTAAGGAAGGTGATATGTTTATGATAGGTGATTATCCCATAGTGGTCGATACCGTTGGTGATATCACGATTAAGGACCGAGTTTTTAAGGGATCGAAGGGTTTGTTTGAACTGTTGAATCGCAAGAAAGTGAATACAGAATTTATTAACAAAGACGATCTGAAGTCATATAAGAGAACATTGACGATGACTAACGCTCATTTGACTAAATATCACCCCGACGGTAAGATTAATATAACACGAGGAAAAAAATTTCGGGGTATCATTGCGCCCCTCTTTGCGAAACCGAAGGGACGTGGGGTCGAATCCGTGTTACGCCGTAAGTGGACAAAGTATTAATGGCTAGCATTAGCGATCTAAACTAAGATGAATGTAGTCCTGCGGGCTTTTCGACTTTGCCTAATCTTCGGGCGGCGGAGGTGTCTGAATCGAAGACGAAGAAGGGTAAACTGCAATCTGTCGGCTCTACCAAGGCATGGTTAGAAGAAGATGCATATACACTACACAGACCGGTGAGAAAACGTTTCGCTCGTAATCCCTATACCGTGACTAACGTAAGGGACGTGTGGGAATGCGATTTATTGGATGTACAGTCCTACGCAAAATACAATGAGAATTTCAGAAACATGCTATTCGGCATTGATGTATTCTCGAAATTTCTATATCTGTTCTCTGTAAAGACAAAGATTGGACCTGCAGTCAGTTCGGCCTTCCTCTCCATAATCGACGATAAGCCGAAATTAACTTCGAGACGACCCGTATGGTTACGCATGGATACAGGCAAGGATTTTCTCAATAAACACTTTCAGGACATGTTACGCGACGAGGGCATTGAGTTTCAGGTGTGCAGGAACCCCGACGTGAAATGTGCGGTCGTAGAACGTGCTCAACGAACGATTCGTTTCAGACTCTACAAATACTTTACGTATAAAAATACGTTCAGATATATCGACGTCCTGCCGAAATTTGTCCGGGCCTACAATGACACAGTTCACTCGATGACAGGTATGGCACCATCGCGTGTAACAGATTCGGACGTCCTCGCCATATGGAAGAGGATGATTCGTCGCCGTCGCATTCGCGAGGCTAAAGTCAAATTTAGCGTAGCGCAGCACGTGCGTATCAATAAGGAGAAGATGAACTTTGCCAAGGGCGGTGAGCAGAATTTCTCTACGGAAATATTTCGCATTACGAAATTCATAGAGAGGAGGTCACGAGCCATCTACGAGCAGGACAATTTAAACAAGTCGCCGATAGAGGGATAATTTTACGCGGAGGAACTCACACCTATTCGCATCTCGAAAGAGACCACTTACAAGTTACAACCCATTTGAGGACAGCACTATGCCTACGAAAGTTGTGCTTCATTTTCGCAAGAATTACCAAAGGTAGATCTGTTTAAAACATGGCGTAGGCATCTATAATAGGAAATATAATACGATGCATCCTCTAGAGATGTACTACCTCAATCAGACGGGGCGTGGTCTTCCCTCTGCTCCGGGGATCGGCCCTATCTACTCGGTTCCGCTCTACCTTCAGCGAGGGCATGGGATCGGCAGTTTCCTTGGCACTCTCTTCCGTTTCGTGCGGCCTCTCCTGTGGAACGTGATTCGGACAGGTTGTAAGATCATACCGATATCGCGAAAAATAAAGCACCGGACGTGAGTGTCGAAGTTATCGTATCGAAATATTTCAGCGATGACGTCACCGAGTCCACACGTAGTTTAGTCAGCAAATTGCGTGGCCGAGGTTTCAAACGTGTCAGGCAGGAGAAGCGGGGAGGCAAAAAAACTAAAAACACACCGGCAAAGCGTGCCCGTGTTATAAAAGGGATATCTTATCCTAATTTATTCAGTTACACAATGTCTACCGCGTGGATAGCGTCCATTAGTAACTTTTTCGACATCTTCGCGCACAAACCCGTACAGACGTCTGAGCCGGGAACTATTGAGACAGCGAACAAACCTATCGTCCCAGTCGATCAAAATGATCTGTAATTCTTAATACCTGCCGACAAAGATAACTACATACGTCTTGATATTCAACTCTCCGTCCCTCTGGATATTAGTCTCGGGTTCGGGGAATGATGTGAACGTAACGGACCACACGGGCTTAGTCAATAAACTCCTCCACTCGCTCTTCAGTCAATTTACAATCGTTCTCAATGGCACCACAATCACGCAATCCGGCGAGCACTATAATTATCGCTCGTATCTGGATACTCTCCTGACCTACGGCACCGATGCGGCAGCCACACATCTCACCAACGCGTACTGATATCGTGACAATGGCGGGATGATATCTTGTGAACCCACGAGTGCGACCGTGACTGCCGGGACTAACCGAGGTTTCAACAATCGCTGGGAAGGACTTATTGCCAGTAAAGAGTTGCAGCTTTTCGGTCGTTTGCACAGCGATCTGTTTAATGTCCCGCTCGTCCTTCTGCCGGGCTTAAGTCTACAGATCAGATTGACGAAGAAACGTCCCTCATTCTACATGATGAGCATGGAGGCAGCTTCAACGATCACTTTCAAATTTGGACACCCAATTATTGGTGTAGCGCGTGAAACCCGACCCCGTCACACATTTGGCTCATATTGCTACACTGAATACGGGGCTCTCTCACACTACAACATGACTAGAGTAGAGCTCAAGACGTTCACATTCTCTGTCGGATCAAAATCCATATCCATCGACAACGCCGTCTTGGGCCACGTCCCGAAACGTCTCCTCTTCACCATGGTTAAGAATGCCGATTTCATAAACACAATTGAAACGAACCCCTACAAATTTCGCCATTACGATATCAGCGATATTTAGCTTTTTGTCAACGGAAAACAGTACCCTAACGAGGGCGTATCTCTGTGCATGGATCATGAAAAGACCTCAGTAATGGGTTATAGGACTTTGTTCGAAGGGTCTGGCTTCCATCATTCGAACGCCGGACATCAGATAACACACCATATGTTTGTAAACGTCTATTTCGTGCTACTCTTTGATCCCACTCCCGACCAGGGCGCATCTGAGGGCAATATCAGGGTGGAGTTGAAATTCGCCAAACCATTACCCGAGGCGATCAAGTGCCTGCTGTACCTAGAATTTGACAATATCGTACCATTCATTCGGCGCGTAACGTCACGACCGACTACTAAAAGATGGACACCTTGCAGATACTGTGTACATTGCGCAATGTAAATTCCTTCCTTGACGTCTACGCCTCCCATCTCCTACCACGTTCAATCACGAAAACCTGCACCGCCATATTCAATGCCGATCCCCATACAGAGGAAGGTTCACACGGTCTAGCCGTACACTTCCACCCCAAATCGTCGTATGCTTACTACTTTGATTCGTACGGCATAGTAACATTCGTGCCCGACTTCCTGGCCTTCGTAACACGTAACTGCACGACATGGGACCATAACAAGAGAACCATGCCAAGCCTGACTAGTGACGTCTGCGGCAAGTACTGCTGTCTGTTCGCCATTTACATGGATCGGGGCTACACATAACAGCAATTTGTGGCACTATTCGGCGATGCAGCAGACCGGCAGGTGGAGAAGATATTCACGGCCGAATTCGAGGCCATAATGCCACGTGCCGGCTGGGTTCAATGCTGCCGCAGCTGCCTATAAAAGGTAGGTATTTTATCGATTCTTACCATTCCAAATCTAACATGGCTGGGAGTAGTCGAGAGACCTTTATCGATTACGAGTTCTTACTTGGGCGGTAGAATGAGACGGTCGTCAAGGAACTCTGCGTGGCCTGTGCCAGCGCTTCCGAGACGTTTTGTTTCAAACCGCCCTAAAAGATGGCGGAACATGGCTCGACAGAGAACGGCATAAATTGGATCGATTGCCATATAGAGTATAGGGAGTTGCACATGGTCCTCAATGAGGCCGTGGCAGGTTTCGCCAAACTCTACGCCTACGGCGTCTCAAAAAGCACGTTCCCCGCGGGACTGACTGGACGACTGATTCATAACCTAGAGGATGTCAATTTCCCCCCGTCACACTCTTTCCATCAATAGCGCTGGTGTACGCTGCCATGTCACAAGTTTCCCAAATTCTCTTGCGCGACCAAAACCGCGCATTCACTCTACGACTGGTTGATGTACTATCTGCAGAAGAAAGATTTCGTCCAATGCCCTGCCGATGACACGTCATACTGCCGATTTTTTGCAGCCCTATAAACCAGGCGTACACATCGCCCACTCTGTCACTCTACAATGGCAACTAGACGCAAGCGGTCCCCATCCCCCGACATTTATGCTGCTGCAGGCCCCAAACGGATGAAGTTACGAGAGGTGCAGCTGCCCTCCGACATCTGTAATATCTGGCCTGTTAATCCAGCCTTCGATCACAAGCGGGTCCTGCTCCACAAATGTTCTTTATCAACGAGGAAAAGACCAACTAAGTGTCTGTCGGCTTCTATCCTGCACGCGATTATCAACCCCTGGTCGAATTCGGCGTAATTTGGAAGGGAGGGTCCAAGTCCCTCATTCTCGCCGACGAAAAAGTCGCCGCGTTGGCGGACTGTCTGCCGTTATACGTGACTCCAAGTTTGTCGGCGGGGACCGTGTCGTCATCAAGTGCGAGAGTGGCAACTTTCGAATGACACCCTCAAGAGACACCGTCCGGTCAGGCTGTTTGTGGGTACGGAATACATAAGCTTGACACAACCTGATATGGATTATCTGCTGCGAGTGTTCCCCATCCTACAGCAACAGTTGCGCGATTATATTAGCGCATTGCTGGACGTGTTGTCCTACGTGACATCGTCCTTTGCTTCGACATCTTTTGTTGAAACACAAGCTAATGCCAGCACAAACATAGATTACCCTCACCTGTACGAGGAGCTGGTAACTTTTGTGTAACTTTATGTATCACTCATACTGATTTAATAAAGAGCACTTTGAAGCTGAATGTTGTTTTATTTATTGCACTAACCTATCTCTATCCTGACACCAATCCCTGCAGGGGAGCATCTCGGGAGACAGCGCCACCTGGAAGCACATCTCTCACTGTCAGTGGGCTGGAGGGAGGGTCTAGAGACATAGCTCAAAAGAATTCAAAGTCCGAGTCAAATTCGGGATAATATTCAACAGTACTACAATAAGTTACTTGACCCAAACGAGCTTTTTCATTGTTACACAATCCAAACACAATGTCGGAGGATGCTGCTTTTAAAGAAGTTGGCTGCCTGCAGCACAGTACACAAGGACACTTCTCTGTATATCTACACTCGAAATCATAGTGAGTGAGAGTGTCGTCTAACAAGCATAAGCAACGGCCACAGCGCCGTGTGTTCAAGCCTCCTTACGCGGTCCAGTAATGCATTACGTATACTATTTTATCCCCAGATGTTGGTGATGGTAGGACTACTATTGCATAATTGATGCCAAAGAATTCAGACAAGGACCATACATGATAAGTTAAATCAATGTTAAACGGCGGACCGTACGATGAGTCACTACTTATAATCGAAATAGAGAGTTTAATTTCTTCCCCTCCGTGCCTGATAGTATAGCGCACTGCTGTACCGGACACGGTCCTTAGCGGGTCTATTTCAATCCCTACACCCCCAAGCAAAGTTTTCGGACGGTTGATCTTGCAACAAAACGTCAATTTCGTGGGACCTCGTTTGAGAACTAGCTATGTACAGGTTGAGTGAATCAGGGCGTGAAGCTAATTTGCCCGCTCTATACATAGCATACTCTCCCACTATTTTGCAACAGAGCCTCGCTGAATGGCATAGCCATAACATAACTTCGGTTATGCAGGCACATATTCGTTGAGCCACGTCGCATTACCTGCTAAGCACTGAATGGTATCGTGGGCGTCAGTGTAGCTGATGCTGCCCCCGAACTTTTGCGGTGCCATTTACTTAAACACCACGGAGATCCTAATTATATTCTGCCATTTTCACTCGGACACTTACGTGCATCTACTACTCGTTCCACTTACCTTCTGCGTCAAGGTGAGTAGATGTACACGGCGGCAGCAATGGACGGTAGCAACAGCAGTGGTGGGTGGCGGCAGTGGTGATATTACAGCAGCAGATGTGGGTGGACGGCAGCAGTGGACGATGGCTACAGCAGCGGGCATCGATGTACACGGAGGCGACAGCAGTGGTCGTTGTTTTCTCGGTGACAGCAGCAGCGGTGATTGTAGCAGAGGTGCAAACACAAATACCCTACATTTTCCACACCTAACGTTTTTTTATACCCAAGCATTTGTTATACACACGCGCGCTCATGTTCCTCTGTTCCAGCCTACATGTCGGAATTCGCTTACTGCTCAACACGGATGCTATGTCAGCACAATGCATGTAGAACGCACAGGGGTGACCGGAACATCCACCGAACCCTCATGTCCCGGCTGAACTCTTTTCACGGCACTCAGGCTACGAACTTTTCAGCACCTGCGCTGATGAACGAGCTAAAAACTTTTCAACACTTACACTCAGTCTATGAACTTTTTTTCCAACACCTGCAGCAGCGAACTTCCTACATCTATGTAACTTCAACAGCAGCTGAAAACTTTGGACAGCTTTCCTCCAACATGCTAAGACTTGTATGCGGAGTCATCACTATATGACACCGCCCACCTGCACTCGTTCTCACTGCTTCAACAGCAACTGATAATTGTTGACTGCTTCCCTCCAACATGGTAAGACTTGTATGCGGAGTCATCACTATATGACACCACCCACCTGCACTCGTTCTCACTGCATGACATCATATAAACACTTCCTTCTGCTCACTGATCTGATGCGTTGGCTCTCCCACTGATAGACTCCACGTGCCAGTGTATAAGCATATGCATCTATACAACATTACATTCACGCCGGTAACTCACTTACGGTTTAATTTAATCTTGAGTGCTGCGTGCATAATCGTACCTACACTTAACCACGCTATATACCAACCTTCACGGCGGCAATACGTCGCGGCGAACCCCACTTAACCATATCCGTCACTTCTAAATGCATATTTATTCGCACTCTTCTCCTACACACTTTCAGGGGCTGCGGCAAAATATAAGGGGTATAGGGAGGGCCTGGAGGCTCAGAGATAGCACATCCATATACCAATCCACACGGCGGCACCAAGGCAGTGCCGCAGCAAATCCTTCTTATTATCATTTACTAATCCCCACGGCGGCACCATGCCTTTTTAATAACATAATACATCCTGAGGCGTATGCCAATTACAAACGTATACAGGGCGTGTAATAAACATCTCCTTTTTTCATATTATCATACAGGGTGTTCTAATTCAACATCCTGACAAAGTACTTAAACTAAACGAATGCCGTACTACATTTATCCTTTTTCATCATATACAATCCTTCCTGACAAAATACTCACTTCTACTAGTAGAAAGCCCAACTACCGCCGCCATGTTGAATCGATCCTTTTTAATAATGTGGACTTAAAGCAACCCCTTACTACTCACACATCTATCACCATCGCTATGCAGCAGCTGACAGTGACTTTAAATGAAAGAATTAAAAAAATATGCTACATTTTTCTAACAGAATTAATTATGTATTTGATTGTGATAAAGTCATGAAATGAGAAAAGAATATAAAATCCTATTACGTTTATATTAACACATAAATGGTAAATTTAAACTTTTATTTACTTATTTCAATGCAATGTCTCGTTACTCCTGAGAGCAATGGCAACACAGCCGGATGTAAGACTATGAAATTACACGAAATATGTTAGCTGAATAATGATGATAACTGACTGAAAAATAATCAGGTGAAACAGGGTGTCCTTAACTTATGTACAATCATAATGCATTTACATAAAATACGCCAAGCTCATTTATCATCTGAAAACACCGTGTCTTATCAAAACGAAACAAAAATCTGGCACAAGAAATGAAATAAAGAATGCAGCCTCTTAACACATTACAGTGCTGTGCAAGGAAAAGTATATAATATGGCCTGAGCTGAAACCGTAGTTTAGGAATGGAGATGTAATACTGAATTTAAACCATGCGCTTATAGGACTGTACAAAAACTGCAGTGATATTTCAGGCACACCGTAAATGGTGCCAATGAATGGCATTAGGCAAACTGTAATGATAGGGGTGCATGGCACTAGGAGATTTAAGTAGAGGAGTTACAGATATTTTCCATTTAAAAAATTATTCTATTTGTTAAACATAATAATACGCTTCCTGTACACATTGAGAACAAGAAGGAGGAGTTTTGGTTTTTTCTGCTGCAGCTTCTATAATATGTAACATTGGTGGTTTGTGCTGATTGTTTGTTGTGTGTAACTATATACTGCACAAACTGTACAGCTTGTAACATGTTGAAGTACAGGAAGGTTACAACGATGTAATATTTGTCACTGGTTTTGCTGAAGAAATTTACAGCGTGCAGTAAAGAAGCAAACATGATCACAGTTCACATTCTCAGTTTGCACCCTGTTCCCATCTGCACCTTCAATTTTTGCATAAAACAGACAACCACAACTCCTTCAAATTGCAAGATCTTACCGTTGCTGTAAATTTGTCAGTCAATAAATTATCATTATAACACTGTAATTTCTTACATATCGATATTTTGTCCGGTATTATTGTGACACGTTAATAATGGAGGTGATGAAATGCTACAAGCCTAAGTTTCCAAACACAAACAATGAGAGTCATCTAAATAATTTTTCTGAAAACTTTTGTGACAAAATTGTGTTTATTCTAATGTAAATGTAGTGCCCCACTTTAGTAACGGTACCCCAATACTATTACCTCTATGTGGCACTACTTGGTAGTACGGTCCGAATGTACTACACTGTGAAATTCTCTACGTAAGTTTATCGCTGCCAC
>Ga0123355_10013047_pt1 | contig 12906 bp, 7 predicted proteins | sample TergutEmb28metaG_3_FD_89872 | JGI IMG/M metagenome (GOLD analysis project Ga0123355, IMG submission 89872) | Embiratermes neotenicus P1 segment gut microbial communities from Petit-Saut dam, French Guiana - Emb289 P1 | ecosystem: Host-associated > Arthropoda: Insects > Digestive system > Gut ... | reverse complement strand
ATCCCAGAAGAACAGGCACGTCAAAGTAACGAACATGAAGTGTGAGGTAATCACGTCTTTGAATTATACATCTCTTCAATTACACCAACTAAATGCACACTTTATATATATATATATATATATGTACCATGTTTCTCGTACATGTTTCACTGTATCTTACACCATCTTCAGGGATAACTTATATGTTCCTTACTCAAAAACACCTTTTATACGGCTATTATCTGTGGTACAGTGGTTGAGTAGGGAACATGTAATTTCTTCCTGAAGATGGTGTAAGGTACACCAAAACATGTAGGAGAAACATGGTACAGATCTGTAATAAATAGAAAGTGTGCATTTAGTTGGTGCAGTTGAAGAGATGTCTAATATATGAAAATGCATGGAATGGAATGCTTCAAAACATCTTTGAATGTTAAGATCATACGCAGTTAGGTGTGACACATTGTAGTTTTTGTAGGTAGGCATAAGTGTCTTGTAGGATCCTGCTACCTCTGTTGGTAGGATAGAAACCCAGTAAACTTACATCTTCAATTAAAATAATAAAATATTCATAAATGTGTGAATAATATGTCATCTTAAATGTCTGGTGCATACTGAAACACAGTGCTGACTTTCATTAGTATTCCTATTAAAGAAAAAGTTGTTCCTGAAGATAGCATATGATTATCAAAACACACCGAAATAAGTTATGATTTATTTTGTTTTAGAATGACTGTGTTTGACTGATTATTGATGTATGGTTTGTAATAAATTTAACATATATGATATGTGTCTGCCATGTTATTACAGAATTTTGTGTGCATGTCATTGTTCCCATTGTGACTGTGTGGCTGTTTCTTAATTTTTGTTTTTTGTTGAAATGTATGTTTTCAGGCCGAAGACTGCAAGTGCAATGGGTGGAAGACACCGGTACCACCTGCAAAATCTCGAGTTGATGCGGCACAACCATTAGCAAGTTTCACAGATCCATGTCGCAGCTGCACACATGTACTAGGTATAAAATGCTACATTTGTTATCATCTGCCTGAGCATGAAGCTGTATGCTGTGACATGATTTATCATTGAGGTCACACAGCAGCTTAACTGATTGAACATGATGGCACATGATTTCAGGCTTCCACTGCATAGTAAATGAGATCTTTGCACTGTTCATAGGTAGTCAGTCACTCGCATTTTGGGTTATCCCAAAAGCCAATAACTAACTACCTATCATCACTGCATAATATCCTAGAAGTATGAAGGCTCATGATGTCATATTCTTTGCAGCTTAATGCATTTGTGGCATGGATATAGCAATGCTTAGAAACTGATTAGTTTTTATATTTCTCACAGAAGAAACTTAACTGCGAACTGAATTCTTGTCTGCCAGTATGTCCAAAATATACATTAAATTTTTGTACCCAGCACCCAGTAAAATTCTAGTGCAAGAACTCAGTGGGAAAGAGGCAATCATTTGTGACCTGAGGTATGCTTTTTACTGTGAAGTCTTCGGTTTATTGTAAGTTATGATAATGGGAGATTGTCACATCCATGTTGCTCTTTCTGCTGTTCTTGTGTCAGTTATATCTTGTTGGATACTCAGGATTCTGATTTGAGACCAGAAGAGGCAAGATCTGAGTGATGAGCAACATTATTTCTTCATGGTAAAGTATGTAATTGTCCACTAATGAAGTTTCTTTCATTTCCCATTTAATGTCCATTACTTCATGTGTGGTTTTGAAATGTGCCTGTACTTTTTGGACTTCTGATAATATTTTCTGACATTTGTTTTATTTGAATTACTTTGTTACACCAAACTCTTTCCCAAGAATTAGGAATTTTATAAGGTCTTGTAATGTTCTAATACTTAACAAGGTTTGAGGTACATACAGTGGTGTAGCTAAAGGTTGAAGTCTTCTGCATTGTGATGCCATGTCATTTGGTAAATCCAGTGAAACCTTCATTTCTGAAGGGAATGTGGAGAGAAAACGATAAATGCAAGGAAATGACAGTTGTGGAAAAGGATTAAATATGTCAGAAACATTATAAAACAGATGTGAAGATTATACAGTGCCAATTATGCTTACAATAACAGCCAGCAAATAAAAAATCATGTTTATACCTCCATGCAAAAAAAAACTTTTTCCTAAGAAATCTGTAACTGATATAACATGAAGATTTTCTTTAATTAGAATCACATGTGAGTCATCTTGCACCACTGTCAGAAGAAGAAGCAAATCGTTTGCTAGGAATGGTGGTTGATGTTGAAAATATCTTCATGAGCATGCATCGCGAAGAAGATGCTGATACAAAACGTGTGTACTACTATCTGTTCAAGGTATGCCCTGTTATAACACTGAGTTACCAGTGGCCTTGCAACAGCGCAGCAAATCAATTGGTAGTTCTGTTGATTGACATATACACACACACACACACACACATATATATATATATTTTATAGAGATGCTGTTTAATTCAGAAACAGCCCTGTCTGTGTATTTTAACCGTGATAGTCATGTTGCTTAAGTCACGGGTCTCGAGCTTGAGGGCTGCATTTTTCCCCACCAGGTTGTATTATGTGGCCTGTAGCCACATTTGTAAATTAGGTACATACTGTAAAAATTACATAAAACTTCAGGCGGTTATGTATACCACTTATTTTTCCTTGTGTGGCTCATGAACCAGCGTACAGTAACAGGTGTGGCCCTGTGTCATAGAAAGGTTGGACATCCATGGTTTATGTTTTACCAGTTTTACCGTATATTTTTTAATCTAATCTGCACTAGTTTTTGCCGATTTCTTAAACAAAAAAAAAAGTTAGTTGGCGGTTCTAATCTGCACCTTTCCTTCAACTGCCCCTTGCCTACAAGGCAGACTAATTTAATAATATTGAATTTTACCAAAGCTTTAACTGTTATCCAACTAACACGCCGTGTGTGAAGTGGCCATTTAACTGCCAGCGGTACAAATGCACCACAGCTGATGATAGTGACTGGGTGACGGATAACGATTCAGTTATGACGGCGAGTCTGATGAATAATAAATTATAGATATTATATAATATTATAAATAATAAATAAAATAATAAATTGTTGTATTGTACTGTTCTTACGGCATGTACAGCAGTTCTATCATTTTTCCAAAATCCAGCTCACGACGGCAAATCTAATCCGCACGTGATTCTAATCCGCATCTGATTTTTTAGCCCTCTGAAACTGTAAAAAGGGTGCAGATTAGATTCGAGAATATGCAGTAAATCATTCTGAAGGTACTGATATTTGTGATATCTTGTAGGTCTTGTTTCAACCATAATTAATTTTGGAAAAATTCCATGGTTCTTATAATACACTAAAATTATAGTCCTTGTATGCTCAGATGCTTCGTCATAAAGTGGCCATGCTATAAACTTAGAAGTTCAGTAAGTGTTTATATGAACTATAATATTCAGACATTTCTGTAGCTTGCATTTTCTCTTTATGAACAAGCATAAATTGGTAAAAATGTAAAATTAATTAGTTGAAGAGCAATATTGATTAGTAATCAGTATAATTTTATCAACATATTGATGACTAGCCACTGTAGCAGCTGAATTTATAATTAAAAACTATGATGTGATTATTAACTTATTAACATATTAATAACTAGCCACTGTATCTGCTGAATTTGTAATGGAAAGATGGGATGTGATTTTTTAGCCGGAATTCATAATGTAGAGGATTTTTTGGTGTTATTTTTTTATTCTTGTAGATATACTGAAGATGTAACAAACTTCTTAAGGTGCTGTGTGAGTCTATAAAATAGGTCATAGAAAGTGAAATTTTTAAACTTTATATTTGTCACTGTTTAGATGGTTATAACAGGGAAGTAAATCCTTACCCTATGCTTAGGGAGAGTGGAAGATTGCAAGTCGAAGGTGGACATCACACCTTCCTTTCAGACTTTTGCTTGTGTTGACTGTCACTGCTACTGTTTGTTTGTATCAAGAGTACTGATTCAGTTAATAACAATTCTGTGTTCTTCACATTTTGCCAATCTGATAAGTGTCAAGATACTGAATGTTCTGAAAGGAGAGATGTTCAGGAGGTCTGACTACATAAATTTCTGGTTTTTCTGATGAATTTCAGAATCATTTGAGATGTTATAATTTGTTTGTTAAATTCATTGTCTCAGTATATTTATGCTTCTCATTACTCAATCACAGTAGTATTCTTTCTTTCCAAAAATCATATCCCTCATCTCATATGTCTATAACTGGGGATATTTCTGTGACATAATTTTCATGACAGTTGATTGTGCTTACAAGTACTGGTTCTGATTTTGTGGGTGGCATTCAGAATCCTGATAGACTGAGTTGGTTGCAATAGATTAGTGACTCTAATTTTATTTGATGCATTGAAAATATTTTACCTGGAATTACTTTTCTGCATATGATGAGAAGCAAATATAACAGACCAGATTCATTGACCTTAGTGCTGAAATGAATGTCACTGGTTTACAACACTTTGCACTGTTGTTGGATTTTAATGTTCGGAATTGCTGCAGCTTGAGATGTTCACTGTTCTGGGATGTGATGCAGTGTTAATTTAACTACCAGTCAACACTGCATAACATCACAGAAGAGTGGGGACTTCATTTACACTGTGGCAGAAGCCTTAAATCATGCTGTTTACAGTATTCAACTGGTTTGCCTTCTAGTTGCTCCGGAAGTGTATACTAACAATGACGAGACCTGCCATTGAAGGGCCTCTTGGTCAGCCACCATTTGAAAGGCCAAGCATAGCAAAAGCTATTACAAACTTTGTCCTCTACAAATTTGCACATCTTGCACAGCGGGTAAGAAATTGATTTGTTCTGGAAGTGAAAAATAAAGTATTTTACAATATAAGGGTAAGTTTTTAAAGAAACTTGTTCTTCAGGAATGGCAAACAATGTATGATTTGGCCAAGATGTTCTTGCATTGCCTCAACCACTGGAACTTTGAGACTCCAAGTGCGAGGCGACATGTCACACCAGATGATGTGACTGCCTACAAGATCAATTACACAAGGTAATGTTTCCTGTATAGTTTAGTGGAAGATGAATTGCAACCATATATTTTTCATATGTTTGTCATATTAGACTTTGAAGTCAGGATGAGCTTCTACAACCTGTAATTTTGACTTACAGTAGGATTTGATATAGTGTCATCATAATACATTCTTCTTCCTCTTGGTCTCTTCTGACTTGTAACAAACTTTGAATTCCACTATTTTTCATGATGTTTCATCTGAATTTATCCATTCTTGTTTTTCCATCAGCACTACTCAAAATGTCATATACATTGCCTAGAAGTTGCTTTGTTTCCAATCCCAGAGGTCCCCCGACCCCCCCCCCCTTTTTTGGCCACAAATGTTAGAAACATTTTACAGTATGCCTTATAAGAGGTATTTTTGTCATTTTTTATTGTTTTAATGTTTATTTTCCATTCTGAATTTATTTCACTCTCCACCTCTTTTTAACCATTGTGCTACTGATATTTGTTCTGACAGTCTTTCTGAAATGTGTGATTGGTAAAGATGGTATAGCAGTAATTCTCTGGAATTATATTCTGGTGATAACTGGTTCAGCCTTGGCCAGGTAGCTGTATATTTTGGGAGATTTTTTTTTTAACTAGGCCATGACTGCATCTTCCCAAATCATTATTTAAGACCATTCAGCTGGCGCTATGTAGTCTCTGCATTTGAAACATCTTTATATTGTCTTACCTTTAGTCAGCTTAAACATGTTTGGTGCATGAGCATGAGTGTATGTAATACCAAAAGTTGCCAAATATTATATTGCATGTTGATACAACCATTAAATTAAAATACATTGGATGAAAGACGTGTTTTAAATGATGGATTATTGATATTCTAAACAAGAGTTGATGTGTTAGCATAAGCTAATGTATGAAATGCACATAGATGTACAATAACAAGCTACAAATATGCACCTCATTGAGATTTGAGAGTTGGTAAGTGAGAGTGCCAATTTCCTCTCTTGTCTTAATAGGCAAATGCAAACAGTGGCAATTTTGAATAATGGATTCAAGTAGTTGTATATATCAGCATCATTGCTGTCAGACCACATGAATGACTTGCTCTGGTTGTATGGCTCTTCATGAATTACTGCTACTGTTAAGTTCATTACTGACACGTGTTAACTGAGTTCCATTTTATTCACGTAGAAAACATTCTGCTGCTGCTTTACTGTAACAGGATGGGTTTTGCAAAGAAGTCCTTCTTGCATATTTTAATGGAATGTAATATTGGAACTTGTGTTTAAGATGCATTCTTACAGTATTTCTTCAAAGCTATCATGAAAATTGGGCTACAACTTTTAATTATAGGCAAATTTGATTTTTCAGAAAAATGTAATGTATAGTATTCCTAGAATTAATGAAGTAACATATTCATTAGCTTTATATATTGATACTGCTGTAATATCATTCAGTTGCATTGCATACCTATGTTAGTATACATGTGCTTAATATACCACTGATGGTGTACCTAAGTTGATATGTATGTTAGATTTCATGTCTGTTTTGATTGTGCAGGTGGCTGGTGTTTTGTCATGTGCCAGCATTTTGTGATTCTTTACCTCATTTTGAAACAACATTAGTATTTGGACGCACCTTGTTACGTGCTGTCTTCCGCTCTGTGTATCGTCAGCTCATGGATAAGTGTCACAACGAACGTGACAGGATGCCTCCTGAGAAAAGAGTTCTTGTTCTTACACATTTTCCCAGGTAAATTGTAACGAATGTCTTATGTGTGAAGTGTATGAAAATACGTGGATGTGTCTGTACATTTTTAAAAATGCTTTACGTGAATTTCATAAAATAAAAAATTAATTGAAATGTAATATGTGTTTTGGTGCCTGCATGTTTTATCTCAGAATTTAAGTGGAGGTTGACGAAGTTTGTTCTTGTAGGGGGGTCTAAACTAAAAACTGACAAATTACTTTTATTTTATTCTAATAGTATTCTTCAGGCTAAAGTGAAATTTATTTATATGAATAAAATGTATATACAGGCTGGGATACTGTAGTCGGTTTAGTGACTCGCTATGGGCTGGATGGTCCGGGGATTGAATCCCGGTGGAGGCGAGATTTTCCGCAACTGTCCACACCGGCCTTTAGGGCCCACCCAGTCTCCTAGACAATGGGTAATGGGTCTGTTTCTCGGATTAAAGCGGCCAGGGCGTGGCATTGACCACCCACCCCCATCTAGCACCGAGGTTAAAGGAAGAGTAGAGCTATACCTCTACGCCCCCTCTGGGCTTTCGTGGCCTGTTCTAGGGTGAAAAAAATTAAATGTGTATCTTAAAAAAGTAGGCAACATAAGGGGTGCTTGACATTAGAAACAATTATTTTATGAATGTCCTCATTTTGTGAAGTTGTTTACATCAGAATTTTTTTAGATGTCATAATTTTTGTGCGTGTGTTTTGTATTTCTAGAATTTTTAGGTGCATTCACAAAATTGTGGAAAGCATCTATTAGCTTTGTCATGTCTGTTGGTCTGTCTGTCCAATTGGAACAACTTGGTTTCCACAGATTTTCATGAAATTTGATACTTGAGGATTTTTAAAAACTCTATTGATAAACTTCAAGTTTTATTAAATTCTTTCAGGAATAAATGTTAAATACATAAAGACCTATGTACATTTATGATATCATGCTGAATTCTTCTTGGAATAAGAAATGTTTCGGATAAAAGTTGTAGAGAAAATCAATACATGCATTTTGTGGTCACTAATTTTTTTTTCTGAAAATCATGCCATTTATGGAAGTGTGAAAAAATATGGTAGAGCCACACAGGCTGCAGGTGACAATATAATGTGGTGCAGAAAAGATGCAGTTTGCATTCTGGATAACCAAGGCAAAAACATAGACACACTTAAGCTCGTAATATTTAATACTTACTGCTTCACGACTGATTAATTCCATCTGATCTCATAAAATGTTTAATAGCAACATGTGGGAAACATGGAGAACTGCACCATAACTAATCTATCATTACCACCTGTTTAACCAGGTTGTACATCTAAAGAAGGCCATGAGCAAACAAATACTCTTTTGTTTCGGTGCAGCATTTGTGCGTATGTGTGTGGAGGGACTGCAAATTAGTTGGAGTATGATTTACTGTAAAAACTGGTGCATATAATTTGCATAATTTTATTGCCTGCTAATTGAAATTGTGAGTTAACATAAATATTAATTACAATTTTAAGCCTGTATGGTTGACTGATTAGTGTATGTAATTTCATGAATCATCTTGATGTTACTAGGAATTATTGACTTTTGACTTCAACAATGGTTACACAAACACATCACCATGTTACATTAAACATGCAGTGCCTGTCTTGTTTCTTCTGAAAAATTTGGAAATACCATGCAGATCCATAATGTTAACAAACATATACAAAGATGTGACAGCATTTATGCTTCAGTTTCATCACAGATTAAAAAATGCTGTTTGCATTATATATATATACAGTGTATATTTCCTCATGGTGCCTTGAACATGTTTAATTAATTGTATAAAGTCTTCATCGTGTTGTTTTTCGAGTTGCCGCTACTGCTGCTCCTCCTGCCTCCCCCCCATGTCAGAAGCCTGGTTCTGATTTTGTGCCCAGAAGTTGACTATACTGAGTTAATTAAATAATGTAATAAAATATAACACCAATATAACCTTCTCCAATAAAGAAATTGCCTTATTAGAAAAAAGTCACATGTATAACCTACACACAAAAAAGAAAAACTGTATAGTTGACCTTGCACTTGAAGCTGCAACAGCTATAACTTGTCTACTGGGCTTTGACCATGAATATTACAGAAAAAATAAAAGGTGTAGTAGACCGTATTTTATTACATTTTAATTAATACAGAAAAGCACAACGGGGATACCTTGCCTTAAAATTATAGACTATTCTGAGGTTTTGCGGTATTGTACTGAGTCCCTCCAGGCGTATGGTGGGACGATAGCTCATTAAAATAAGCCATAACCACTTCCCTCCCTATCTTTACCAATTAATTTGCAGTCATACTTCCAATATTTTGTGTACATGAGAAAGCATTGTTGACTAAAATCAGAACAACACACACAACAGCCAAACTTGTTGAGATAGTTTTAAATTTTTGTTCAGTTTATAGCCTGATTTGGCATATTTTTGCTAAAATGTGTTATTTTAAATGTGTGTTGTGTTATGTATTGCAGGTTCTTGTCACTGTTGGAAGAAGAAATTTATGCATTGAGCTCACCAATCTGGGATCCAGAATTCAAGCAGGTTCCGCCCAGCCACCTACAGGCATCTCTAGAAACTAAGGTTCCTGCTACAGCAGTAACAGCAACATCTGCATTAAGACGTGGTGGGGAATTTGAAAAGCTAACTGTGCCACCCAGTGATAAGGACAATTTCACCACTGTTAACTTGAGTCCGGGATTTGGAAAGAAGCAACTCAGGGAGGGTGGGACTGCAAGGTAAGTAGCTAAATGAGAGCAGGATGTGAGAACCAAACTTACTGACAGAGCCCACAACAAGTGCATTTGTTACAAGTTCTTGATAATTTCTTAAGTACCCAAATGTAAGTTGAGAACTTGTTATATATTTTAGAATCTCATAAAAGAGGGTTATCTTCTTCTAATCGTGATAAAGTGAAACACTTCGGGACTTATATTTATCACCTGCAGTACATACACATTAATTTTTTGTATGGATAACATTGCCATCCATACCAGAAACAGGTATGAGTAGTTAAGCCATGTTACTTCAGAACAATAACTGAAAAATGAAAGACATTTCTCCTTGTGATCACTGTATTTTCAGTAAATGATGTGTTGGAACATTTAAGAACATCTGCAGTCATAAGTAAATGTAAAAAGTGTCGTGTCTGAAGGAGCTTACCTGAGTTGAACTTTACGATTCAATTTATAATTATGGTTCACATTCAGACTTTGAGAATTTTGCATTTGTTGTTTTTGAAGTTTTGGTGAAAGAAGAACACTGTCTGTGACACCTGAAGGGACAGGAAGTTGCAGGCCATCTGATGCCAAGAAACGTCGCCTGGTTCCAGAGCCAATGGAAGATTTGCCAGAGGCAACTGTTGCTGAAATAATTGCTACAATTGATGCCCCTCCAAATATGGTTGGTCCAGAGGTATGTGAAATAAACTCATTTTCATCCAAATCGTCAAAAAACAGGCTCTACACAGTGCACACAACCTGCCTCCCGACATCCCAAGACTTCTGCCAGCACTTTAAATGCTGAAAACCATATGCAGTAATGGACAGCCTTGCACTCCTGAAGATGGGCACAATGGTGCCCAAAACATGTTGAGTCATTGGTTTATCAGTAAATCATAATTGTTGCATCAAGTTGGTCTAACAAATCATTTCAATTTCATCCACTTTCTCCAAAATTCCACCTCTCTCTCTGTCTTCCCTCACCCCTTCTGTCTCATCTTGACTTTTTCCCAAGTGAAATTTCAGATTGACTATTCTTAACCTTTTGACATCTGATTTCATTCCCACCATTTCTTCACTGTTGCAGACATTGCACTTGATTGTTGCCCAAATGGACACACTTTGTGTGTATGCTGTCTGTAGTTAGAAGCTGTTCATCCAAATCATATCTTTGGTGAATAATGAACATATTACTATAGACCCTTCTTTGTTGCTTCTCTCTTTCATTTACATTTACTCTCGCTGGCCAGCATTTCCGCCTCTGCTGTCCTCCTTCTGTCCAATGTGAACCTGTTGTCTTCCATTCCAACCCAACATCATTATCCTCTTAGTAAAGTTAGAATGACTATTGATTATGACAAGAAAAATGTCTACCTTACATTTGCCAATGGTTTAGTACCTTCACATGCCAGCAGCAATATGAATCCACCAGATAATGTAACCAGACTTTGATCTACTACCATGAAATGGCAGGATCTAAAACTTTCTGAATGTGTCATTTGCCCCCTGTTCGAAGATTAATCTGATATTTCTACCCTTTATCCAAAAGGTCACAAACTTAGAACTGCTGTTTTCTCCAATGTTGTCTTCTGCAGCCCATCTTTGTGCAAATTATACATCTTCTTGAAGCTGTAGTTAGGCCCTCCTTTTGCAACATTTGGAATCATCATTCACTCACTTGATTTTGTCCATCATATATTGTTTAAAATAAAATAAAATGAAGTAAAGTTAAAATACAACATATAAGGTACAGGAGTGTTCGCTATCCTCATGCACTAGAGTAAGGGAAAACACCTGCTCTTAGATTTCTCCAAGTAAAGCTCTATTCTATCTGACATTGCCCACTGTTCTTTTTGAGAAGTTCTGAGGTAAAAATTGGTTACTGCATGTCTTCTTGCTGTATTTTTCATGATTACCAGAATTATATTTTGATGATATTAAAATGGATCTTTAAGAAATAGAGTGGGAGTGTGTTGTTTGTTTTCCTGAGACAAGTAAATTTATTGCAGGCAGTTTTCCCAGAAAATGCACCTCGAGATGAAACTGCCAAACAAGAAGAGTTGCGAGGAATCATCTCATTTCATGTTGTTGGGAACTCACTAACATCGGCTGTTTCCAAGCAAACGATGCTTTGGCTCATTGGTCTTCAAAATGTGTTCTCCCACCAGCTGCCTCGTATGCCAAAGGAATATATATCACGTCTTGTATTTGATCCGTAAGTATATACATTATATATGGTCTCTAATGTTGGATACATTTTTGAAGAAAGAAAATTAAGAAACCATGTGTTAGTTTTGTTTTGTTCGTCTTGCCAGTAACAGCATTATAACTACTCAAATGGTCCTCTTAAAACTGTTTACAGTAGCCCACGGTTTTAGTCATGCATTTTAAGGATCGAAACAAACTTTTATGTCTATGTATTGAGTCTTTCAACAGGTTTTTTTCAAAACTTAGTATAAGATATGTTTATTGTATGCATATTACCATGTACATGTTCTATTGTCTTAGTTCAATTTTAGGGTGACTCTTAGACAGCCTAAATGAAACACTGATTCAGTGGAATGGTTTTGATAAACTTGATATATGGCATTCTTTTAATATACCTATTACAGTGAATGAATTTAATTTACTCTGATTTTTTTAAGGTTGACATTACCATCAGGACAGAATACATTTTTGGATATATCAAACAAAGTATGCACCTTAGAGAAAAATACGAGTCTCTTAAATAATAATTATATTTAAAGTTTATTGCAGTATATATGCACCTGGAAACTTTTTACATGTGTTTTGAGTTTTGAAATGTGAGGTAATTTTTAGAAACTGGCAGTGTTTTTGTGTTTTATGTAGATACTCACATACAAAGTGGCTGACTCAGTTTTTCAGATTTGAGGTTCTGACTTTTTCTTCTGGGACATGGTTGTGGGTAGTGTGGTAATACTGATATTTTGTTGTGAAACTTACAGCCTCCATTATTTCTGATGACAAGCATAACCTTTCTGATTATGTAAAGTTGCATTTCAAGTCTGCAGCCATGATGATAGGTATACCATAGACCAAGGCTGGCGAACCATTTTGAGGGTGCATTCCCAAATTGTCTTTAAATTTCAAAGATGTACTTTCACGTGGCCATGGCAGTTTTGAAGAGTAAAGAGTAATAATTATTATTAATTATTGCATCTTTATAAAATTTTTTTTTTTTTTTCTCCGTGGCTTTAGTCCGCGAGTGAACCATACCGACAGAGCGGCCGCCGCCGGTAGGCGAAGTTAGTGCCAACTTTTGCGGATAGAGGGGTGTCACGTGGTTAGCGCAACGGTTCCGCACGGCCGTTAATCTCTGTTTTCAGAACCTGGAGCCGCTACTTTTTTATTCAAGTAGCTCCTCAGTTTGACCTCACGAGGCTGAGTGGACCCCGTTCCAGACCCACTACTACTCAGAAAATCT
>Ga0123355_10013046_pt1 | contig 12907 bp, 5 predicted proteins | sample TergutEmb28metaG_3_FD_89872 | JGI IMG/M metagenome (GOLD analysis project Ga0123355, IMG submission 89872) | Embiratermes neotenicus P1 segment gut microbial communities from Petit-Saut dam, French Guiana - Emb289 P1 | ecosystem: Host-associated > Arthropoda: Insects > Digestive system > Gut ... | reverse complement strand
TGGAACATCACACATAATACGGAAAGTACTGCAGTGTGAAGCTTGAAGCCTGAGCAGTGGGGATCACCGCTGGTTCAAGAGAAGTACCAGGAAGAAAAGGCCTTTGACAAGAGACATCCATATTGTATAATAATAATAATGCGAATCGCCAATGTAGAATAATTTGACTTAATTGTTACTCTGTTAATATAAAATCCGGATGGTTTCTTCATGAAGTCATATATTGTTTCCATTTTCAGGGCAAAAACTGGACAAGTTCCGCTTACAAAATATGTTCAGCTTTGTTTAGAATTTCGGAAGGTCGGAAGATTATAATGAGGTTTCTAAGAAATTCCTCGGTCCCTGTAGGCAAATTCCCGAATATTATCGTACCTCGGACCTCATTTACAATTTGTCCAGCTGGGACAACGATGTCATTAAACTGCGAATCTAAGGAATGCATGCCGTAAGGAATCCAGCAACAGACACATTGACTTAGGCCGATGTTAGTTCCTTTTTTTCCTCAAACCTGAAAATCCTGTCGTCAAATTCATCACCCTTACCTCCTCATGGCTCGCATTTATCACCATGTGTATCGAACGTTATGCAACTCTTAGGATGAGGCAGTATTGTTAAATAACCTAAATGAACAAGTGGCACGGAATTAGGATACTGGAATAAAAGGTAAAATACAATAAAATTTCTCCTGTCCATGGTATATAGACATATAGGGGGAGAAGGTGGAGATAAGTAGTAACTTTACGCCCAGGCCGCACTTTCCCCGGGAAAGAACCCCGTTACACCACGAAGGATATTCGAGTACAACATTTTAAAGCATACCATTGCAAGTTTCCCGAGAAAGTCGGTATAACCGTAAGGCATATCTTATTGAGGTTAATCCAATTTCGTGTAGGGCTGAGATAGATCTTGCTATAGCGCTTTTCTTTTCTGTTTCCCGTGAATCGCTACATGTGAGTGTTTGAAAAATTGTCCAAACTGCTCTTAACCTTATATTTTTCGATTATCCTATCTCCCTACGCTTGACATAATTCCAGCATTTCACACAGCGTTTTAAAGTAATTAAAAATATAAATATGCGAATATTTTAAATCAGTAGTCACACATGAATGTAAAATTCCACTTGGGCTGTTAAGTAAGTTTCATAGGGCCGTGCATCGTAATATATTTCTATATTAAAACCAACCAGATGCACCAATGTATCAAATTTATTTTATTTGAGCAGCTCTCTACTTGTTTCGGACGGTCTTTCCGTCCGTCGTCAGGAGTTCAAGACTGTAAACACAGCAACCGGCATATGTCAAACAGATACTGCTGTCTGCTTGGTAGCAAGCAGACAGCAGTATCTGTTTGGTTGCTGTATGTACAGTCTTGAACTCCTGACGATGGACGGAAAGACCGTCCGAAACAAGGAGAGACCTGCTCAAATAAAATAAATTTGAGACATTGGTGCACCTAGTTGGTTTTAATATAAAAGTAAAGTGATCCCTAAAATAGGCCCAACGCAACCAAAACTAAGTGGCTCAAAACCTCCAAATGAAGGTTTAAAATTAGGATGTTGGCAAAATATTTCCAGCGGTCTATTCGCCGTTACCAGTACACATACTGACGGAAAAGAAGAAAATGTGAATTTCAAAACGCACCAAAACACTGTTTTGCCACATATGGCAGTACACTGTCACGCCGTTACAGTGTTCCACGCTTTGTAACGGTCCGTGGATGTTCGACGATGTTCTGCGCTGATCAAACCTATCAGATGTACTGACATCAGTACAATAAACTGAGCCTGTAACAGGATCTGTTTTTTGAATGTGGCTGATAAACGTTTCTGCTTCTCAAATAATCGGAAAGCCGAAATATCGTCGGCTCGCTGAATTAAATTAATATCCTGACGGACTTTTTACAGGCTCTGAGCTGCAATGTGACGTCATTGAAGCCATGCGCTATCTGTGCATTAAAGACGTAACTCCACTGTTGTTCGAATTAATGTTGTTCAAGGCTGATACAGGTCCACCAACTTCGGGAATTTTACACTGAGAATTCCTTGTGACAATGGTTGTGGGCTCTTAATTAGTCGAGATATAGAAACATGTAAGCCGGTACTCTGCGCTAGATTCAAAGTTGATACACTACCAACAGAATCAGGCGCATTGCCACTTTATGAGATTTCAATCATAATACTAACTCAAATATTCTGCGTCTATATCTGGTTTCGGATTTTATTTATACTACACTACAACTGCCGGTCCCAGTAGATGTCTTTGCGACGAGCTGATCACTTGTCCAGAGGAGCCCTACCGACTGTGGTGCGTCGTAGTCTGTGATCTAGAAACCTCGTGAATGAGGAGGCCCTGGCCCACTGGGGGGGAGGGGGGAGGGGGAGGGGGTGTTCCGCAAAAAAAAAACTACGCTTACACTAACAAAATTATGCCATGACGCACAAACGCAAGTTAACTTCCAGTGCTTAGGCATTCGCAGCTGGCGTCTAGTACATGGCATCGGCTTTCGGCTTTAGACCACGTAGAGGAATGAATGTTTCTCAAGTTTCGGCAGAAAGTGTTGTTACCATCTTCATGGCGGATTAATTTGGTAGGGAAAAGTTACTGATACTCTTAGATCGGGTAGTGGGTGGGGTGTGGGGCACGCGGTGGCGCAGTTGGTTGAGGCACTGCGCTACAAGCCGGAAGGTTGCGGGTTCGATTTCCGATGGTGTCATTGGAATTTTTCGTTGACCTAATCCTTCCGGTCGCATTATGTCTCTGGGGTCGACTCAGCCTGTAACAGAAATGAGTACCAGGAATATTTCCTGGGGGTAAAGGCGGCCAGTACTTAGGGCTGACAACCTTACCACCTTCATGTGTCGATTGTCACGAAATCTGAGAGTCTCAACCTCCTCGAACCCTCAGAGCCTGTCCAGGCCAGTAATGGGATTGCTTTACCTTTACTAATGGGTGGGGTGTGTAAGTTGAAGGTGATTGAACGGAAGAGCACCACAGAGGTTTTCTACAACAAATCACCTCGTCTCACGACCAGTGAAACACCCCCATACCGTTAGCACCACGCATTTACACCACCCAATCAGAACTTCTCCATTCACATCGTGCACCAAGAGGACCCTCAGCTTTCCGACAGATTCACTGATCTGATCAGGTCTGCAATATTTTTCGAAAACTTCGTTTCTGTACGCATCGTAATTCAGAAAGACATTTCCAAGTTCAGCGCAAGATACTTCGTGTAGATTGCGTTGATCCTTCCACAGAACGTCGTCTTGGCGTATCCTCAGGCTGCAGACTGAGGAAATATCCCTCAGACATAGACAGTAAAGCCGAGTATAGTGATCAGGAGTTGGTGAAAGCCCGACAGCGTCTGATTCCCCCACCAAGACGTATGGACCAAATGATTGTCTCCAATCACGAAAAAATACTAACACATTACCAGTTGGAGCGCGATGTGTGTGGTTTGGCCAGATATAACAGGAAACCAAGACTGGACTACTTAAACCCGGATCGTTCCACATAGCGAGATTTCGCGCAAACAAATGTGAATTTCGTATTCCATAGTAACGTGGAAGCCCTCGACCACCTTTCACTTGCTCCAAGAAGATACGTAAAAATAAGCTGCAAAACATTCGTTAGCTTTTCTTACGTAAGCGTGTTTACTTCTGTTTGCACGTATCTGAATATTATGCTCTGACTCTCTCTCTCTCTCAACGTTCTCAGATGACATAAAGAAGCAAACTTCTGCACGTGTCACCTTGAGCATTTGCAGTAAGTCAAAATATCGAAACATAACAAACGCCGCGCCAAGGAGGCAATTGTACCATTTCGAGGACGCATGCTACCGCCATTTTTCTTAGTAGCTTTGGGAGAATTATATCCAAATTGCCCCATTCCATAAAAACTTTTCTTATAAAATCGAAATAAGGACGACTCATCCAAAATTATCTATTTGCGCCTCAGTTTAGCGCCGTTACATTAAACATTCAGTTGCTATTCCAAATATTATTACAAAGGGGATAAAAGGCAACACACCAGCAGCACCAACACTCAGAAACCAAAAAATGCACCATTACATCCCCAACCATAAATTCTTCAGAATTTACCTTACTGCTATTTTGGTGCACAGCTGTCCAAATTACCCTTTAACATGACAATTCTTGATTATAAATGTCATATTTATACACCAAATAACCCCGAGAGTTTGAGCGTATAATGACATAGATTTTAAGGGCAGTGTACTGCCCTTAAAATCTATATCATTGACAAAAATCTAAACTGGGTTATTTCACTACAAAATCTTTATCAGGCTACAAAATCAGATTGCATTTATTTACACGTTTCTAGACAAAAGTCTTCCTTTGTGACACATACCAATTGTGAGTTTCTTTCTGGTAGTATAGAGCTGGCCAATGTCCTGTTCTGTTATTCCAATGAACCCATAACCCTTCACTTTTTGACTTCGTTGAGCATCTCTGGTTTACCTCATTCCGTCCGATGTCACTTCAGTCCCGTCCTGATATTTCAGACTTGGAGATTACTCCCATTTGCTAAGGTTCTTCGTGCTTTTAGTGGTCTTCCGGTATGGTCTGCGTAATTCAGCCCTTCTTTGCAATAACTTTCGTATTGACAGGTCTCTGATCAGTAGTCTGATTTATATTCCACTCTTGTGACAATGGCGCTCGCTGTTCTAAGTAATCCAAATTCTGTTCCACTTGCAAAATATTTTACCATTTTTAAATCTTAATCTCAGACATTAATCAAATATTTATCACCATCCGAAAGTGATCTAGATTCAGCGCAAGTAACTGTTGTCGACAAACATCAGGACATTACCATAAACAGCCCGCGAAAACTTCCACCTGCCGACAATAAACTATGTGAAACATAGGCAACATATAGCATGCGAAGTTCATTCATAATCTTCTAGGTTATATTTAATTCATCGCTCATAAATGCCACGTCATTCGATGGTGTAATTCGCTGATACAGTCTCTTTACGTAAAACGAAAAACTAAGATAAGTAAGTAGAGAGTTTTGTGCTGTAATCAAGGAAGCAGCAACGTTTGATCTGTCAACAACATAAAAGCACTGCCTAGATAACAGAGTTCATTAATTATAAACTTATCGTCACAAATGCAGTAAAAATAAACATTTTCTGCCACATCGTAAAATGTGTTTAGAGTTTGATATTTAGAGGACCGTGCATCGTGATATATTCTTATAATAAAACCAAGTAGATGCACTAATTTCTCAAATTTATTTTTGGTATAGAACTCTATATGTTTCGGGCAGGTTTTCGGTTCATTATTAGGAGTTTAGTACTGTATATACAGCAATAGGTAAACCTGTTCGAAACATGTAGATTTCTATTCCAAATTATATGATGAGGTAAAGTCAGTCAAAAACAATACTATAAATATGTGGCTAAATGACGGTGTTTATTAGCAATAGAAAAAGCTACATGTTTCGGGCTATAGCGGCCATATTCAGGTTTTGACAACTTTCTTGCTAAAAGAGTTTTATATAATATGCTTAAACCGTGTGGTGATGTTGAGATCTCATCATCATTTTACGTGCTTTTGTTAAGCTAAATTTGGTGGGATGTCTATTGGGTCAATGAAGTTGTAGGTAGCTGGGTGTGGATCTTTAAACACACAACGGGGATGGCACACCTCACAATTCTATTCCAAAAATAAATTTGAGAAATTAGTGCATCTCTTTGTTTTTATTATAAGAAGAAATGTGTTCCGAGTATTTCAGGATACACATATTGCCACACAGTCGACTGCTGACCTTAATCGGACATGTATGCAGCAACGTCCTGTTACAAAGTTTCCACACCCGGAAATTTACAGACTATGGAAAGAAATTCCCACAAGAGAACTTTACCAAAACTTTGCACGCGTATCTGTTCGGTAGCTTAGTCGTATAAGGCAAACTTCAGTCTAAGCTTTCTGATAGACAGGCAAGTACCTGAAACTTCCAGACTACAAGAGTGGGGCTTGAGAACAGGCTAAGAAAAAAACTAATCTGTTCAAGACCACTTTGACCGCAGAAGTTTTATACGAATTTCTCCGACGTTGATCCGGAGATTTGCAGCGATAATCCGATGTGAACTGTCTGCACTCTGTTAACAATAAACAGAAGACAGTCGTGCTTGTTCTTACACGTATGTCCGTGACGCACGCTGTTACTACTGCTGGACATGTATGTCTTACAAATCCCTTTGGGTAGCCCCTGTTTTAATCACCTCCTATGGGCCAAGCCACATAAACCAGGGCTCTGGCGGCTCTCTATTCCTGAGGTCGGAATCTCGTGAAACCGTCCACAATTACGGAGACCACACAAGCCGCAGCACTACCACTAGCCCGAGCCCATGCACGAATATCTAAACGTACCGATTGAAGCAAATTTGCTTGCAACCATCATTCAGCCATTACAAATTACGAACTCATTCCTCTCTCTCTCTCTCTCTTTCTCTCTCTCTCAAAGACACGGGATTTGAATACTTGCGAATTAAAAACAAAATGCCCCATACTTGGACAACTCAGGAAGTGTACGCAACTGAAACCATTTGTGGCGAAGGAACGCAGCGTCTGCGAAATTTAACTTGGACGTGCCAGAGCTGTGATTTACATTTGTTGTTCCTGAAACTTTTTTTGGGGAAAAAAAGGGAGTGAAAGGAGAGTAATACGAATATTAATGCCATTACGAATAAAGCGTAGTCCGAGAACCGTGAAGTGTGAAGGAAGTTCAGATAATCGCTTATTTTACGCAAAAGTTCTAGCCAGCAAAGTTGATCCAGTAATTCCCTTATAAGAGGGACAGTGAGAAGCTATACGGAGGACAGCTTACGTAACGTTCTTCTATGGAATACTAAGTTACTTCTAAAAATGAACACTCAATCGAGCTTTTATTTAAACAGCACACCAACTAATGAACATACATAAAATGCTTACATTAAAACATTTAAAATCGCTCCAACATGTTTCGATCCTAAGATCATCTTCAGGGTGCTACACTGTTCCTTGCTGCAGTCACGTATTTAAAAACACTCACTGATTAATTTCCTTATATTAACTTGGTGCTGTGGCAGCAAATTGCCACATCACCAAGTTAATATAAGTTAATATAAGGAAATTAATCAGTGAGTGTTTTTAAAAATGTGACTGTAGCAAGGAGCAGTGTAGCTCCCTGCAGATGATCTTAGGATCAAAACATGTTGGAGCGATTTTAAATGTTTTAATGTAAGAATTTCATGTTTGCGCATTACTTGGTGTGCTGATTAAATGACTCTACGAAATGCACGGTGCAACGATAAAGATACTCAATCTACCTGTTTCTGCTCCCGATAACAGCATTTATCCTGATTATGAATGTGAAATTTACTACTTCCAACCGAGACCAATATGACCCCCACAATACGCCTGGCTAAATGATTTCATACAAAGCTGAAAATTACCGGCCTGGTCAAGAAATATCTTACTGCATGTTCAAAACTGTATTCAGACCAGCAAGTCCTTTATATTTCACACTTCAGTCCATTTAAGTCCACATGTTTATAAACTGCGTATCAGAGATTCATTTCGCTGTGCTCCCAAGAGCCTACGTCACAACCGCGCGCTCTTCTGTTGACATTTCTATCCCAACTAATTTCTTATTTCCCCCATGCCTTCTACGTATTCCGCTTCATTCACTATCTTTGATTTAAACTCCCAACGACATTCAGTGACAACATACGCTAACAAGAAAAAAATGTACGAATCAAAAGGTAGTTTTATCTTCTGCATTCAACGATTCCCTCTTAATCGACCAACATCAGTAATATCAGGCAATAAATGAAGCGACAATTATGACACATAAAAATGGAGGACAAACAACCTCACATAGTTCTGAAAAACATAAAATCCTTTCTTCACAGGACTAAAGAAACACTAATAGCTTTTGTTAGGCTCCCGAACCAGCGACCCTCACGTACAGTGCATACAGTAAAAGTAGAGATAAAGTTCACCCAATAGTCTTCTATGAAGGCAAAGAGGGAAAGTACAGATGTGTCTCTACTCTTTCTTTAACCTCGGCATTAGATGGGGTAGGTGATCAACGCCAAGTCCCAGCCGCTTTACGCACTGTGTAGAAAGCTGAGTGAGCAGCAGGGTCGGTTTGGACGGGTGCAAGGAACGTTGCTTCCACCGGGAATGGATCCCCCGGTCCGTTCAACCCATAGCTAGCACGTACTCACACTAGGAATGCTAACGGTTACACCGCAATGAATAATGAAAATAATGAATAGGGACTTGGGATACAAATGAATTGAAAGCTGGCCATTTCCGAGTGTTGACAGACCCGGATGGCCTGACAACAACTAAAACAGAGACTGGGCAGCCTCCGAAGTCGTTATGAACGGGAACATCATTCTGGGATTTGAACTCGGGCCGGCCGTCGCTTCACGGTTCAGCTATAATAAAACAAGAACACGTTAAGTCCTTAACACAATCATCGCTTTCCATTTCTTCCTTCTTTCTTTTCCTCCTCCCCCTCCTCTTCCTCCACAAGGACTGAGTAGTCTCGAGCCCTTTCCACTTTCCGTAAGTTGAATTTGTCCCTCCCCTGTGCCAGGATTTCCTGTTTTGCCCTATTTGCTGGATTCATATGTCTACTTGATTTTAGAAAGCCTGCCTGCTTACATTCTCTCTCTGCATGTCGTCTCCAATACAAGTGACAAATGTTTATATTACCAACTGAGTTTGCACTTTGGTCCTTTTTTTTATTTTGTTGTTTGTCTCGCAGTGTGACGCCCAGTAGTGATATGAGTGTTCTGTGTCGCTTTTTTCATTTTTGTCGTAAGCCACATTTCACACCAATAATGTACACACGATGCGTACACAATATTGCACATTTTTCGTAAAATATCGCGTTATACTTTGCTTTAACATTTTTTATTAACCTGTTGTATCATTCTTAATCTTAGTAATTAACCAACTTAACCTTTATCCTGCTAACGTGGAGAATATGGTGAGCTCCAAATAATGCTAGCAGAGGGCAGATGGGATATAACTCGGCGTTTAAAGGGTTAATCCACAAATTCTTGTTTTATAATGAGTTTATTATACGCTTCTACATGTTTCGAGCACTATGTGCTCATCATCATCAGGAGATCAAAATTGTATTATACAAAATCTGGTATCATCACACCTGTAGGTGGCCGTGTACGTAGAAAACTGACCCAACAGATTTTTTTTATGTTTTGCTGACTGTCCATCTCAGTATAATCGTAGTAATTAACCATCTTAATGCATAAATTCTTATTTTATAATAAGTTTATTATATGCCTCTACATGTTTCGAGCACTATGTGCTCATCATCAGGAGGTCAAAATCCCGTGCACCGGACGGCCACTTACAGGTGTGACGATACCAGATGCTGTATAACACAATTTTGACCTCCTGATGATGAGCACATAGTGTTCGAAACATGTAGAGGCATATAATAAACTTATTACAAAACAAGAATTTGTACATTAAGTTGGTTAATTACTACGATTATACTGAGATGCACGGCCAGCAAAACATAAAAAATAAAATCTGTTGTGTCAGTTTGTACTTATAATTATTTCGCACAACTCTTCAATTTAAATACTATAATATTTCACACAAATATAGATCCCAAGGTCCGCGTGATTAGAGAGACATTGTTATCCTTGCGACTCGCTTTGACGCTGCAGACGGCGGCATTGATTTTAAAAAAATGCAATAGAGTCAATTACCGCATGGTTCGTGCCATCAAAACAGGATCACCATTGACAATGGATCAATATGAAGACTTCAAATCAAAACCCATTTAAATGCAATACAACATATACCTGACTTTATTTAATACGTATATGTGTTAATTCACCGTCCAGCCCCCTTCCCTGCAGAAACGAATATTGTTTCGATCTCAGTATCAATTATTTGGAACAACAGTGTTTAAACATTAAATTAAAATCGTAAATTCAGAAATTTTCTGATAAGCCCCCCTCCTCCCCCCCCACCCCCACCCCCTCCAACACCAAAACCACACAACCAAAACACAAAACCAAAAAACCAACAAAAAAAAAAAAAAAAAAAAAAACAAACCACAAAAATGTTGCCCCCCCCCCCCCCCCAACAAAAAAAAGTTACGGCAATACTTCATAACTGCATAAACGAGACAAAACATGCAATAAGCAACAACGATAACACGCCTGGTTCGCGTAGGGCAGAGGTAAGTTTATTTGTCTCATTGCGTGGTCTCTTGGTAATAAATCGGTAACTGAAAACGTATGACGTCCAATGACAGCAGCTGCAGTGCATAATGAATTATACAAGACTGTTGAGTGAAGCGTCATGCGGCAGTTTTATGTCACATTGGCTGCACGCGAGAAAAGCTGCTAACATGATAGCCGGTTCCAGGGCTCAGATATGAACCCCAAACCTTCCGAATGATCAATTTTACCCACTTCACCAGGACATTTCGTAGCACCTGTTTCGAATGCGGACATTTCTGCAGCAAATTTATATAAATCTTATCAGTTCCGGCTTTTGTACAAACCCAAAAATCCCAACAAATTGGTAAAGGTCTATTCAGCTAATGGGGGATCTGGATCTATCCTACTGTAGCCTTGTGCTGATGCCCCCATCGTAGGGCGCAGTACTTATCTCGCATCATGTGGTACTATCCTGTCTTGCTGGCAATTGTGTTAGTGCAGCATCCCCCACATCGTCAGGCTGCAACCACTGAACTCACTGTCGTTGTGGAACAATGCTGTAGCACTGCTGCCAGGACGTCAGAAACTGCCATAGGCTGGGAGTTCGACTGACACGAAAAAGATTTGCCTCCAGTAACTGCTACATCTCACAAAACACATTTGGTGCAGTAAGATTTGATGGGTGGAACATGTAGCTCGGATGTGAAATTACATTCACACAATATTTTAGTCGAGAAGCCTGGAGAGTAAATACTATTTGGAAGACCTAGAAATAGAGGGCGATACTATTAAAATGTATTTAAAAGAAATGGCGCTTTATGGAGTATCATCGCACTAGCGATAAACTTTATGGCTTGTATTCCGTAATTATCAGGTACTGAAACCAGTTTCTTGGATCTAACTTTAAATTATCCCATTACCTTCCATTTACAGGTTACTCACTATCCTGTCCCACAAACTGTCCGAATCCTTCGCAGTAGGCCTATCATTAAATAACCACAAATAAATATGTAGCTCTTAAGGGTGTAAGTAAATAGGATTCCACTGTATCACCTTAGGGCCCTGTATGTGGTTCTTGACAACATGGTAATGAAAATTTAAATTCCATAAGCGGTTAGGACGTTGCGACAACGAAAACAGCTACCAGAATTCCTAGAACCCTGGTTCGTGCAAGTTACAGTGCACACGGACGCAATAAGTTGCCAAGTTAAACGATGAGACCTGTCTACTTACTTACTTACATACTTACTTACTTACTTACTCCATGAAACAGAGTCCTTTTTTAAAAGCTAACCGGTTACCAGGTAGACAAGAAGTTCCTTGCATTTTATGGGACATGTAGGTTCATTACTATATATATAAGTGCCCGCCACCTGTCCCTAACCTGAGCCAGCTCGATCCAGTCCATGCCCCCACATCTCACTTACTGAAGATCCATCTTAATGCAATGCTCCCATTTACGCCTAGGTCTTCCAAGCGGTCTCTTTCCCTCAGGTATCCCCATCAAAACCCTTCCACATGCGCGCTACTTGCCCCGCTCATCTCATTCTCGATTTTTTCACCCGAACAATATTGCGTGAGGAGTACAGATCAGTAAGCTCCTCATTATGTAGTTTTCCCCAGTCCCTGTTACCTCGCGAGACCTGTTTATGACATCTAATTTGTGAGCGTGATATTAGCCGTACATACAGAATGCGTGGGCTAGGCAGCGGAGAAACTACAAAAATTCTGATCACGCATGAACAGACAATCGTTTCGTTCGCGTATTACCCCATCAACCACTTCCGAACAGTGATGGGATGTAGGTCATTAGTACCACCTGTGTGGTGTGTGTGTGTGTGTGTGTGTGTGTGTGTGTGTGTGAAGAACACGGAGCGCGGCATCCTGTTATGACGTCATGCAGTCATAGCTCATAGCTACGTAGGCGCGTAACTGCACATTAAGTTGGCTCTGGTCTTATCTCCGGTCTGTAAGGTATACGTCCGCTTTACAAACAACATCGATAGGAGGGGGGTGGAAATGGGGTGAGTTAGGCCAGACAACGCGGCCCCTACACTGTCATACGCTATCAGCCAGTTAGAGTGCTAACGAGAAACAAGAAAACGTGTTTGTAAAATAACAATGAGGAGCACATGGATCGTTGCATCGTTTACTCTTCTGGGAGGGATGTACCATTTTAATGCATGCCAAATGCGACGACAATTCCTACTGTCCCTGCCTGTACAAACAGTGAATTATTGGGGTCAGTCATACTTCTGTGCACAACTACGTGCATGTAAGTTTTGTCTATGTTAACTTTACCGGCTGTACCTTAATATCAACTCTTTACCCGCACGAAACATTCTGTAACCACTGAATTAAAAACTGCATTTCCAACACACTAAGTTTTTTTTTTATATCGTCGTACCGTGCATTTTGGTATCTATAAAGTTCATACACCAACAAATGCACCCTTTATTAAACCTGACAAAGTTTTAAAATTTACATAAATATCTCTTTGACTTGCCCCTACATGTTTCGGTCTACGACCATCATCAGGGAGCCTTCACTAGAGCCTAGCTAAAGTTATATTTAGGTTAAGGTTCGGTAAAAACTACGTCGTTATATGTCATGCGGTGGTGTGGCAGCGTGTCACTGGTATATTGTGTGTACTGTGGGCTGTGTTGACTGCACACTCAACACAGCC
>Ga0123355_10013045_pt1 | contig 12907 bp, 10 predicted proteins | sample TergutEmb28metaG_3_FD_89872 | JGI IMG/M metagenome (GOLD analysis project Ga0123355, IMG submission 89872) | Embiratermes neotenicus P1 segment gut microbial communities from Petit-Saut dam, French Guiana - Emb289 P1 | ecosystem: Host-associated > Arthropoda: Insects > Digestive system > Gut ... | reverse complement strand
CACACTATGCGGGGAGAAGGACACCACGGTCCACAGACTCACGGAGTGTGGTGCAGGGGAAGAAATATGGGAATGGACCCGTATACGGCTAGCGGCAATACACAGAATGGACCGGAGACGCATCCTCCCTGGCTGGCTCCTGGGACCAAGTTTCCGTTTCTGGCCACGACAACGACATTTGGCGACACTGTGGATTCTGGCGAATCTCGTATACTACCTAACGAAGAATCGGAGAACAGTGTCGCTAGAGGAATATATCGACTTTCTACGAAGGGCGCGGTGGAAGACCAATCAGAGGAAGAGCTGGGAAACATTAGGCAACTATTTGGAGATAATATAGACATTACGAACGCAAACCTCCCCCGGACAGCACAAACAGGAACAAGCGAGTGAGAGGCGCACATCCCAACATGTGGGACAGGAGAAGAACGATAACACTGGAGCACAAAGAACACAGCAACAATGGTAGCAAGACCAGAGCGTAAAGAGGAAATGACAAACAAGCAAGCGACAGGTGGTAAGGAAGAAGGGAATCTTGGGAGAATGAAAAGGGATGAAATAAAATGTAGCAGTCATAAGGCAATAAACGGATGTTAAAAAAATCCTATCTCCTAAACCATCTCTTATTTAAAGGACCCCATCCCAGGTATATTGTAATAAGGATAATAAATAAAGACACACAATTTATAATTACAAATGGATATTTATTAAAACAAATTTTTGTAATACACTTAAATTAGTTAGCGATTATATTTTTACAAACACAATACACGTTACTATGTTTTAGGACAAAATATAGAGGTACGTATTCTTTCGGAGGGGTTAAAACTGGTTTAAGGTGAATAGACCAGGAAGGTTACAGAACCGGGCAGGAATGTTGACAGCGGGGATTGCTTCCGTTGCCTCAGTTGAACTGGCCGATAGGGGGGTGCAAGCAGCCTGCTATGTCGGTACCTTACCATACACAACTGACTGAAACACAACACACTCTTGTTTTAAGACGCACAATATTTACGCGTAACAATGACAACTCTTGCAATTATTAATCAGTATTTGTGAGATCGTTTTGGGGCAGTGTGTAAATTCACTTAACTTAATGACATAGAATTACATTGAAATACGTGGCACTAATTTAAGTTTGTGCTAATACAATTTACGTGCTTATAACCAGAAAATACGTGAATTTTAAACCTTCGTGTAATAATTTACTATTGATAATTAGAAATAAAATTAGTGTATAATTTAGAACTACATTAAAACGCACGGTGAAATAATTTACGCGCTTATGAAAGCGGAATATAATAACGCTGCTTATACTAATTAAGTACTAATAAAACTGTACGGCTTAAAACGCATAGCAGGTTTGTTTTTAGCATACAATTTTATTACAACACGCAGCAATAATTTCAGTACGTGCTAATATAATTTACGCGCTTATGAAAGCACGATACAGTAACTCCAAGTATAATTATTTATTACAAGAAAACCTGAAATAATTTTTGTACGTTTTACGCGAAATTCATTTTTATAGAAACGCGAAATGGCGCTTGAAGGCAGCTAGGGAACACGTAAGGCATTCGAGTTTTAACTGGGACAAAGCCACCCTTTTAGTCACACTGGCACCAGACCGCTTCCGCTTACCAGGTAGGCAGAAGGATTTCCTTAGCGATAGAAAAAAAAATTGCCTTAGGCAGCCTGTAGAGTAGAAACAGCAGGCCAGCAACACCTTCGGTGTTTCCTTAACTATTTGGCAGACCTGTTTAGGTATAAGCTCGTAATACACCCTACTGAAGACTGAACAAATGCTCAGTGTGCAGACTCAGTGACGCCTGAAATTCCGATGTTTGTGTGAATAAAGCGGGGACCGGTTGATGATTGTACACACACACACACACACACACACACACTGCTTTAGCACACTTAACAATAACGAATAAGCGCCTAGAGTTTTTTTTAGCTTTGTCTAAAACAAATTGTGCGCCCATTGTATAATGTAAGTAAATGCATTTAGGACAGTGACGGGCGTGTTGCTCTGAAGGACAGTCCATTTCCTCCCAGTCGCTAAGTGTCAGGCCTCAGTGGAAACACGAAACGAGATCCTTGTTTCCTGTAACAGAAGGAAGTTTTTACATTAGTCTGGTATTTTGAGGAATTCTTTTTACCTGTAATAAACACACTCTTACTTTAAAAGTGCTTACCGTTATGGAAGAACCCAGCGTCGCTCAGTCTCTCAGCAGACTGTTTAGTGGAAGGGGCGACGGGATAACTGAATGTATTCGAGCTTCGCCTGTGGCGAAATCCACGTACAGAGGGCCATCACTTTGGATAGAGTTCTCTTGTCTTATCACGTGCTTAAATATTCCAGGACTTGTAGCTGTAAAAGGACATTGAAAATTATTGCGGGGGTTACAAAATGCGCACACACAACAAGGGAAGAAATACAAACAAGTATACTTACTGCATCCAGACCTGCACAACCCGTAGCTACGGGCAGGCTGTTGAGATGTTGTTTTAGTAGGTCGCCCGAACTCATAGGGATGTTACCTACAAAGGGGCCCTTAATGAATCCTAAAGACGGACTCCAGCACTGGTGGTCTTTGAATGGGTCGCCTCTTTGTTCCCACTGAACCATTTGCACTCCAAAAAATGCACAACAAACTGCATCACTTCGGGTTGTGTAATAAAATCCAACCGCTGCTAAATGATTCTTATCTATAAAGGGCAGCGGCCATTTTTGAATTGTCTAATGACGATCAGCTTCGCTCTTGATATTAAAGTGTTGCAGGTCTTTGCTGAGAGAATATTCTGATGGTATGGTGGCTGCGGTGGCGGCGGCGAAGTGATATAAACCAGTTCACTAGTGGAATTAATGTACGAACACGTGGCTGGAGAGCACGAGTGATACTAACACAGTTTCAAGTTTGTGGGTGGCCTTAATTATAACGAGACGTTTCTTCCCCTTCCATTAAACTCCCGGTGCTAAAAGTTTATGACTTACTATTTGAAGGTAGCGACAGGCAGTAAAATTCATTAGCAGACAGAAAGTTACATCCTGGAAACACGTGCATTTATTAGTAATGCTTTAAATAGTTCGCAACGTGTCTAGGGGGACTCAGTATAAATTAGGACGTTTAAACGGGAGTGGTATATTCTTCTTTCGGTCTTTAGTACGATTAGAAGTACCTACGCTGAACGAGTTGAGACTTGAAGCAGCTTGCCATAGCTACAACTACAGCCAACAGGAACAAGTAAAGTATACTGTCAACAGCTACAGCTACAACTGTTAACTGTACTAACCTGTCATAGCAACAGCCACAACTGTACCAGCTTGCCACACCTGCAACTGCCGAAATATTTAATTGCAACGACTAATTTTAAGTAAGTGATTTAGCTTCAAATCAAAATATAATAATGGCTAAGAAACTGTTCTTGAATAGAGAAGGGGCTATCCCGACTGCTCACGTTTTCTCAGTCAGCAGGGAGGGGCCAGAGTTGGAGGCAGTGTCCGCTATCAGAAGCAGTCCTGTATCGGGAATAACAGAACAGCTACCCTTTTTATTTTTTGACGAGACTACAAAATCCTTTCCAAAATTTAACGCAAACTGGCTCAGTTTGTTTATCAAGTTTAGACGCCCGGGTGAAGAGAAAGAACCTATGTTTTATTTAAAGGAATGCATCATTACATTAACTAATTATTAAGTTGATGTTGTGCGCGATGGAGATTTGAAGAGACTAACATTTCGGAACACTGAGACTGTCCAGGATAAAGTGGTGGGCATTGGTATCAGACGCCGTGACCAGTTTAAGCCTGATGTGATCTGGGGCGTATATGGTAAAGTCGTTCAGAGCAATGCGAGATTCCGCTAGAGTGACTGTCTCGAGGTGCATTTGGACCATTTCAGGATGCCCCTGGTAACGGTCGTGAGAAGACGAAAGGGAGGTCTTTAGAAGTGATGAGTGCAATTAAAAAGAGTATTGTTGTGAAGGCAGCCTTTTTGCGTTTTGCTCATTAATTAATTATCGCTATAGCTCGGGTAAATTTTGACTCAATGTACGCAATGTATGGACAAGGTAAAGGTTTGAAAAAACCTGTTGAAGTTCTCTTGAATGCTTCCGGAGTTGATTTGACCAATGGCTGGGGCCTTAATGAAGTTGAACAGTTTTAAAATTACCGTTCGGAATACAAAATTATTTTGTATGATAGTTTAACCCCTTGATATGATCATTTTCAGCGGAAATTCCAGTTAGACCAAGAAATTGTACCTGCTATATGATGCTAACTCTGAGCAATACAATGTCATTGTCAACCTCAAAGTTGTTGTGGCCAAGAAGTACAAAGTGCGTATCAAGATTTTAGACGCTACTCTTTTTATCACTCGATTTGAATTGACGCCCACTCTTCTTCTTGTTGACGAGAATGTTTTGGGAATGAGTGCAAAGAACATTAACCTGTTACACATACTCAGATTAAATCTTTTACTGCCAGTTCTCGTGTCCAGCAAGTCTGTATCGATAATGAATTCCTTGGACCAATTCCAGAAAGGATTCTTATAGCATTGGTTAAAAGCACTGAATCCATTGGTGCTGCAAGTACAATTCCATTCTACTTTCATCATTATCATATGCAAAGTATCTTGTTTTATGTAAACGGTGTTCAGCATCCTCCCGATCCACTCACTATGGATTGCTCATCATCCTTTGGGGCTACCAGGGCTTACGAAACACTGTTTTCAAGTACGGGTATTCATCACGAAGACCGTGCTCACATGATTACCTTAGAACTTTTCACCAAAGGCTTCTATGTATTATGCTTTGACCTAAAACCAGACAGAGAGGCGGACGAAGAACATATAAGCCTCCCCGTGAAGGAAATTTACTCATTGAGGCACGGTTCAAAAAACCGCTACCAGAAACCGTCACTTGCATTTTGTATGCTAAATTTCTAGGACACGTCGAAACCGACAACTCTCGAAACGTGACTGTAGAATGAATACCATTCAGATCAATAAAGTTTTAACTAAATATTTTAAGTATTTTAAAGGTGTTTATCCAATTGATCTTTCGCCATCCACCCTTAGAAAGCCCTAAAAATTGTCATTAACCTCGACAAATATTGGATGCCCGGTATGCATTAGGTAGCTTTTTGTGTTTCCGACTCTGGGTACACCGAATATTTTGATTCGTAGGTTTTGCCACTCTAAATGCTCGAAATAATGGAATTCCTGCAACGCGATTCAATTCCTTGGACATTTAACCGCCACAGACTACAGGGATTAACTCCGAATGTCTGCTGCATTTACGCCATCCACAGAGCCCGTGGACAATACATGACGTCATTCGTGAACATGTGTGTACCTGCTCGTTATAACTGCAACAATAACAAGGCAGTGCTTATTTTCCACGCTCAGTTTGGAGAGTGTCCCTCTTGCGACCATTTGGAGCAGCAGCAGTCGTACAAGTCGCATATATAAATAAAGGTAAGTTCATTTAAAATTATCAGTCTTCAGTATCTCTCTTAGTGATGGACTTCACGTTCTTAGAAGGGCGAGATGATGAACTCGTGGTCAAGCAGTTGGTTCTGTCGACTCCCAAACTAACTATGTCTCATCATATGTCTTTCAGAGACCGTGGAGCTGGGACGCAGTGCCATCTTTTAACGCCAGAATGAATCAGGCTATTGACCACGGGCATAATTGGAATGGTGGTGATGTATTGTATTCAGAGCTAGAGACTGTGCTACATCGCGAGGCATCATCTGACGTTGAAATTTATTGCTTCGGGCCTCAGAAAACACAATTTACTGGCGGTCTTATCGACCTACAGTTATTGACATCACTCAACTAGGATGCCCTCCACTCGCCGACATAAGACTACGAGGCATCAGCTGCACGTTTGCATGTCACAACAAATCCAGATATTTTTGTGTATTGCGGACGGCCTCTTCATTAGCTCGGTGGCTAAGCTTTTACATTCTTATTCTGCTGTATGCAAAGTGTCCTACTCAGCCTGCATATCATTGTTTTCCAGATGACGGGGTTGCTTCGCCGTACATTCTTCTGCAACATGCAAGAGAAAAAGTACGTCTCCATCTACCTGAATGATTACCTCAAACCACACGGAAGAATGGAACTTCTTCAGGCCATGTGGTGTTGAATGACATACAGTGGTTCATTCTGGTGACGTTCAAGAGTAATATATCGAAGAATGAAGTGCACGAACTTGGTGACCCGCATCATAACCTGTCAATGTACTGGGGACGGCAGGTACGCATCACGAGTGAGAACAGTCAAGTGTATCTAAGCAAAAACAATTGGTCACAGCTGATGGATTTAGCGAGTGCTTGCGTAGACAGTGAAGTGATCAAGTTTTGTAGATTCCAAGATAAACTGGAGGAGTGGCGAGATAAGTGGGTTCAATCAAAGTGCTTCTGTACACCTCGAAACACAAATGCCATTCATTTCGATACATAGTGGGATGAACTAAAGTATAAAAACCAGTCTTGTACCAAATAAATGCTTATAAGTATTGATTGTTTTATTTGTACGCCTATTAAAAAATTATATGTTTTCTTTTAATAACGTATACTGTATATATTTGATTTGATATGTATACCTATTAATAGAATTGTATTTTTAATTGTAATAATAAATATTCTACATTGTATTTAACTGTGAATAGAAAAAAGCGTGTATTTATTTATTACCCAAATCCTAAATTCTTTTAAAAAATGTTTCAGGAAGTAGGATTCAAACCTACTATCTTTCAATATGGATCTGGAATTCTACCGCTCAACCGCCTCTATTTCAAGAATAACAAATACTTAAATAAGGAATACAAATTTAAAAAGAGCACTTTAGACGCCATATTGTAAAAAGTGAGGTTATAATTTAAAAATGGTGAGGTTCAAAGTTAGGTTATTTTTAAAAATAGCCATTGTATGGTCAAAAGTAAGGTTATAATTAATACGTGCGCGCAGGTAGCCATTTTGTAAAATGGCGGATTTCAAGATTACGATATTTAAAAACAGTGCCTGTTCGCCGTATCGCAAGATGGCGCCAATTCAAGATGGCGGCCAAATAGGTTCCAGGTAGTCTGCCAGTCAAAACAAGAGGGTTAAGGCGACAAGGTGTCGGGGCAAAAACAATTTGCATAATAATTAGTTCATTTGCATATCAATCAAGGTCGTATGAATATCAATTAGAATATTTGCATATCAATGAGGTCATTTACGTATTAAGTAGGGGTGGGAAGGTCATTGACCTACTTCATGGTATCAACGAGTTAGTCACATGATCCGTGACGTCACTTCCGGCCCCTAAAGTGACTTGCTTACTCTAAAACTTAACCCAAAAACACATTAGTTAAGTTTTGAAATATATTTTTACCGTATTCAAATTATTCAATGTTGAAAGAAAATGTTATTGTAAGGTTTTAGACAAGGACGAGATCTCATTTAATAATAATTTAATAATATTGTATCATATCATACAGTGTAAAGACTTACGGCCTGATGATGGCCTACTGAAGGGAGCCGAAACATGTCGTCACTTAAAACTACACCTTCTAAAATAAATCATTTATACTTTAGTTGTGCTCTGAATTATTTATATTCGTTTAAAATTGTATCTAACACAACGGAGATGGTTCACTTAAATATTTAAGCTGGTGAGACGATAAGTACATTCTCTAACGATGGTTCCAGCAGAAAGGCCTCCACTGACCGCAGACTTTGGAAGACATTTCCATTTCACTCATCTGTAAAAGCTCAAGTCACTTTACGCAGATATGTAAATGTAATTCCCATTGTCACGTTACATGGCAACCTTTCGTGCTGTTATCCATTACCAATGTTAGTGTAAATAGAGGCGTAACAAATTCCGGGTTGTCAATTACGTGTCCAATTTTATATGACACGTAAAGACGGCGATAAATATCTGGAGCGATGGATAAACTGTCATATGGATATACAGAATGCATAACAAGCAATCTTTGTGACCTACGTTTATTTAAAAATTCCAGAATCCTGAATTATATGACAACCTAGGATGAAGTCAGATGATTGCAGGGACGGGAAAAATATGGTATATAAAGAATTTAGGCGGGAAAAATCTTTGGAAAAAGGTTGCAGATAAACAAAACATTAAACTGTCTGAAATGAGCACAAATTTTTACTGCGAAGCACAGAAGGGAGTGTGGGCCGGTTAGCGTGTCGGTATAGCGACTGGCTTCGGGCTGGGCGGTCCGGTGATCGGATCTCGGTGGGGCGAGATTTTCCGTACCTGTCCAGCGCGGGACTGGGGCCACCCAGCCTCCTGTAAAATGGGTACCGGTTCTTTCCCGGTGGTAAAGAGAGGCTGAGGCGTGACGCCGCCCACTCACCCCTTCTAGTGCCGTGGTCAAGTAAGATTAGAGCTATACCTCTACTCCCCGTATGGGCCGTACGGCCTGTACAGAGCCTCAGTGACTGTAAAACGGTGCACTTTACTTTACTTTACTTTACAGAAGGGAGTAGCTCGTAATAACGAGGGATTTTGCAATGCGACTCTTCTGAAAGCATCAATGTCTCGGTCCTTTATTTAAAATGTAGAAGAAAAAAACCAGCCTCGAGCAATAAATGATCAAACTTTAGCATAAGCAGCACCGTTTCTAAATTCTTACAATTTGGCCCATTATTTTTATTTGAGTGAATCTTCAAATATATTTAGGTTTCTGTGTACGACGTCACGTTCACTTTCTTTATAGCGGGTAACCTCACGTACCCTTCAGCCACAACAGCGAAGTCTCACGTCCCCGTTAATTTCGGAGTGGAAACTCGCATAGTCTTTGATTTCGGAGTAAATTTTAACCTGCAATATAGGACACGAGAGCAACACGTTAGGCATAACTCGGCTTACGAGTAAATTTAGTACACCCCTTGGACGCTGAAAACGCAACTACCCTTATATCCCAGACTTGAACGTAATGTAAACACCTTAGGTTGGAGAGTTAAATTTCACCTATATTTTGATATACTTACTTACTTACTTACTCCATGGTGCAGAGTCATTCTTGAGAAGCTAACTGGTTTGCAGCTAGTCAAGAAATTCCCCGCATTTCACGGAACTCATAGGTTCGTTACCGCACTCACAAGCGTCCGCCACCTGTCCGCCTATGTCTCCCAATTAGTCTCCTATATTTTGATATAGGATTCATAATTTATGTCAGAATTTGTTTCGTGTACCTTCATCTTGGTCTCAAGAGGAAAAGTTCCATACTCTTTGGTCTCGGATTTAAATTTTATATATCCCTTGTAAATTTACTTACGAATTGAACTAAAGAGCAGAACACTAGGCGTCTATTTTAGAGGTGAATTTATATTCATTTACGGCGTTATCTGGTATTAAACATGGGTTAAACTGGACGGAAAATTACAGTTTCCTTTCAATCTGTGCTTTTTCTTGTACTAAATACACCATAAACTTCGGAGAATATTTCATTTTAAACGTACCTTATTTGTTCCATGTGTATAAAAGCTGTTCTAAAGAAAGTACCCAATATATTTTCTGCCCATTGGACCTCTATTTGACAAAATACAAAATACATTATACTTAAACCCCTATTATATATCACACAATGTCTGCGGATCCTGCCTCCCTTTCAGAATATCTGACTTTGAACGCGGTGCTATATATGATACATTGCGGCTTAGTTGATGTCAAAAGAGAGAGAGAGAGAGAGGAACACTATGAGGGGTAGATATTTGTTTCCAATCCCTACAAATACCTAAACTGAATTGTGTTGCCAAATGTAACCTGAAATTGATATGGTTCATGTACTTGTTACTGTGAGCCAATTACGCGTGTAATAGCAATTTTATCGCCGTTGGGTAATTTACAGTTGTAGGCGTCGAAGTGTTAGAGAGGAAAACGCACACAACACTTATATCGTCTATAGCACGTAGTTGGCAGATACTGTATTAAATTATGGACACCACAAGGTACAAAGCGGCAACGCCGGCCGAAGCATAGCTACTTATGTAGCTTTCATTGCTTCATTATAACTGCCATTTGTTGTAATTAAAGAAAGGTAAAGTGATCCAGTTACAGGCCCGGTGTGGCCCAAAGGTTGGGTAGAGGTACACCTGTACTCTTTTATGACCGCGACACTAGAAAAGGGTGAGTGGTCAGCCCCACGCCCCGGTCGCACTTTGCCCCCTGGAAAGACCCGGTACCCATTTTACAAAAGGGTGGGTAACTATCAAAAAATCTTCGCCATTAGAACATCCTTACTTCGAGACTGATAGGCCTACATAGTAAGACAACTATCAGCAACTGTTCACTATAGACACCTCTTCACCTATCGACTGATACAGAAAGACAATACTTATCCATCAGAAACTAATCACTATAGGGATGACTTTTCTTCTCGACTGATACATAGCTAAAAGCTATAAATATCAGCACCTCCTCAACTATCGACCGATACGCTAGGAAGATACGTTAATATCAGCACCTATTCACTATAGGTATAGTTTTATTTCTGGACTGATACATATTTACAAGACCTACTATCAACAACTAATCACCTGATCACCAATTATGCCCACTTCGTGACGTACGTTTTGCAATTAGAGTGAACTTAACCGCTTCGCTCGGTAACAACTTCTGGATCCACCGACGCAAAAACATAATCACAACCCGGTTATGCTCAGTTGCGTTAACACCTAACTTACACTACTAGAATGACATCAATCTTGCTTAACAAATACCAACAAGATGCACTTTTCTTTCTTAATAAATTTCAATAATTTATCCTCTATATGTTTCGAAGAGTGTAACTGTTCATTATCTGGAGGCAGTTACTCTATGTGCAGCGTATTGTACACGATCACCCTACGTAACTTCGTTGTCCCAACGCGCTCAATGTGGTAGGTGAAACTCTTCCGGGATACGAGTGTGGTTCACCGAATCATATATAGTTTTAGTTATTGTGTTTTCACTTATGTTTTATTTAATCATTTTATTCTTGATATAAATTAATGGAGCGCTATATCCAGTAAAACAACCATATCATTTCTAGGAAACTGAGACAGTCACTTCTCTGTACTCCCAACTACACCACACACGTACGCGACTTACTGGACTGCTATCGTCCGTTATCAGCTCCTAAAGTTTTCTCATTTAAATCTCTCCCCGCCTACCTATCACCAGCGGTCCCGAATATAAGCATACAAAGCATGGCCATGATCCTTCCGTAACTGACGCCAACAATCCTAAGAAACAACTACTATACTAAAAATGATTGGCTACAATAAGGTACTTACCATTCATCTGCGTTGACTATCTGCTAACACGATCAGTGTTATCGTGTTAGCAGCTAGTCAACGCAGATGCATGATAATATATAATATTTATTAACTGCAATTGGGTTGTTACCCTGTGGCAGTGGTTATTTTACATGTAAACAAAACATGAAATTGATTACTACTAAATTTAAGTCGGGAGGGCTACATGAGAAGCATATAGTGGCAACTTGGAATCTTTAGAACCATCTCAGCATTTGCTTTGAGGCACAAGGAAACCAAGAAAAACTTGTGTCGAGATGGCCGGTCGCAGGACCTTCCAAATACTGACTTCTAGCCGGCAGTCCGGCATCTGAAGTAAAAAAAAAGCAATGCCCACACAGTACAACAAATACACATAAGATAACAACACATACAAGACAACTACAACAATACACACGGACAACTAACAACAATTACACAAAAAACAACTTAAAACTAGCAACAAAACACATGAGACAAATTAGAATTTTACAATGTATACAAAAAATAAAACCACCCAAGCAAGAGAATACCGTGTACAGTTTCTTGTAAACGTTTTTAACAATCATTAATTCATAATAAATACCGTATGCTCCATATACAGTAACTGCCTCCTGGTTATGAATAATTGCCCTATTCGAAACATGTAGAGGATAGATTATTGAAGTAAATTAAGAAAGAAAGGTGCATCTTCTTGTTCTTTATTACGCCAATATATCACGATGCACGGTTCACAGAATGTGAAATTCGACGTCAAAATCCCTTTCCAGGTGCCATAAGGACTGTCCACAGACATCGTCAGTGTATCTCAGAGTCACAATTTTGTGGTTATGTTACACAACTTTTTGAAAGGGAAAGAAACTGGACGGCACACATTCGGTGCTTGGCACACAGTGTGTTGGCTCGATCGTTTGTGAGTTGGATTTCACACAAGGGTGCGAGAGAAGTCACAGTGCGTAGTAATGACAGGCCCGAGTAGAGGGCTCTGTCGTCATTACAGTGCGTTTTGCACAGTAATTGTTCGTAATTTAATTACGCATTTAACATCTTACAGTTTTGTTACTGATCCGAGAGGAACAACGAGCCTTTTGCAAAAACGATCAGTTCAACTGCTGTCAAGTTCAGATAATCTTGTAGTACTGATGACGTCACCTTCTCGTAAGTCTTTAACCCAAGTATATTCCACAACTACCCGTAGTTTGGTTGCGACGTCTCCAACTTTCTTTTCCTTTAAACTTTCAATAATACATGTATGTTCGGAGATTCATAACTTTTCCTTTTGTATCGACAGGAAAAGAAAAACGGGAGGTGGGTGGTGGCGTAAAACTTGGGGTCACGGGGGACCGGTAACTTTTCACGTACATTAACATTGAACAGAGTTGCTAACGGAGGGCTTTGAACCATTTCGTCGAGAAACTTCTGCTTCCTCCTCTTTCCTCTGTATTGAAAACAAGTTTTCTTCTGTACAAAGACAAAATTGTAAACCTTATGTTTATGGGACCGTGCATCATCTTTATAGTTGAGTAAAGAGAAACCAACTTGATGCCACTTATTTTATTATTTATTCAATACTCATTCAATGCTCAACATGTTTCGGCCGTTAAT
>Ga0123355_10013044_pt1 | contig 12907 bp, 8 predicted proteins | sample TergutEmb28metaG_3_FD_89872 | JGI IMG/M metagenome (GOLD analysis project Ga0123355, IMG submission 89872) | Embiratermes neotenicus P1 segment gut microbial communities from Petit-Saut dam, French Guiana - Emb289 P1 | ecosystem: Host-associated > Arthropoda: Insects > Digestive system > Gut ... | reverse complement strand
GATTGCAAGGCACTGCAAATTGAAAACTAGTGTTGGGAAATGTATGATCTGATTGTTATTATTGTTCTATAATGCAGTAACCAACATTCATAGATGGATTAACACTAAATGACATACACTTCACATATGTTCCTACATTGACAATTATGCTGAAACATCAGTTTTATAATTGACATTGAAGGAGCCTGTTTACAAACTGAATGGTTTGCAAACATCAGTGTTATACTGTAAATAATAACTAGCACCTGTTTTGAACATCAGTCCACTGCAGGCAACTGTTTAACATTCTATTATTAATATTATCAAGGCAACTTTAGAGATGGGAAAAGCATTAGCATCGTTCAAACTTTAATGTTTTGACCAGTCCCATCCGATGAACGCTGGGATATTACCTTGGAATAGGTCAGAACTTCTTCGACCTGAATCCTATCAAGTTCACAGACATGAACATCCTATCACTTTTTTTAATACTAAACAACACCTGCACTGACTGCAGTGTTGTTAAATAACATATAATTCATACATTCACCATTCAATATGTGGTCTAGGTGTTTTGCATGCTGTTGATGAATCACTGAACATGACATGTTACGTCTTCAAGTAACTGCAACACCGTGTTGTAACACCAGAAAAAACATACATATTTCAGCTTGCTATGCTGCTATGAAATCATCCTGTACACAGTACCATAAAACCTTAGAGCAATTTGACTCACCATTGTACAGCAGCAGTAAAGGCAGAAGAACAGACATCCACTTTTGCTCAATGGACCAGTCATACACAGCAAATTTACGCAAGGAATGTGCAAACCAACACTGAAAAACAAACCACAATGAAGGAAATTTATTGCACGTTCTATATGCACAATTCTGATCTTACAGTATGTAATTCAGAAAGTATGAGACACATATGCACATTAAATTACTTCACATAAAGGAGGAAAAATATATTATATCTAAAGTTTAGATGTGTGTGTGCAAATTTGCAGCTTACCGTTACGGCAAATGTGCTAAGAAGGAAGATAAACCGGAACCAAATTTCAACCTGGGTGAATGCCGGATTGTAGCTCTTAAACTGAAATGAAATATTAGTAAACTGTACATTTCTGTTAATGGGTAGAAGATGAAAGATGTTACATGTATTACACTTACTGAATTTTAGTACATTCTAGTTCTCTGTTATGTTGCATGGCTAATTGAAAATTCATCATTTCAAAGCAATAATTCATTCACTTTATTAAGAATTAATATTTTAGGCATGTACAACACACACACACAGACCAGGAATTCCTCCAAATACATTTAAAAATTCTATGCATATAAGTTCATGAAAAAATTGACTTATCAGAAATAAATCAAAAGATATTTTAAAAAATCATGACAATTTGAGTTTGAGTATTTAGAAATAATGGAATGCTACAACCAATTCATACAGCAATATCCTCATGTAATGGTTGAATGGGAAAAGCAATTAATTTTAAATGCTTAACTCAGAAGAATATTAAATCATGACCACTTAACAGAGCGCTACTGATATTGAGATAGAAACTCAGCTCTACTTAAAGTAGCATCTTAAAAACCTACCTGAAGTGAGGGTTCATAATATCTGATTGGAATGAACGAACAACTGAATTAATGTGCTCTGGTACTTGGCTGAATTGATGTGTGTTCCTGGCAGGACATGCATAAAATGAATGTATATAGGGGGAGATGATAGCTGTCAATGCATCTCTGTCTACATATTTCAACATAACTGTTGGGTATTTGCTGAAATATTATAATGAAGCTACTTGAATTGAAGGGCCATTTCAGTTTTTATAAAGACTGATGTCAAAGGCATATAGGTCCACTTTCACAACAGAATAAATGTATGTTAGCACAAAATTATGTCTATTAGAAGAAAGTATCCATGAAAGTTGTGCGTATAAATAAGATAACAACTATATGGATAAATTTTGACCAAATTTTAAATTATAGGTCCTTCACAAGGTGCACAAAATGTATATGAAAATGCCTTGTACTCTATTACAGACTGCACCCTTGAAATTTTTTTTTTTGTGTTGGTATATACAAGACTGCTTCATGTTAAGTGTAGCTTCTGTATATCTGAATTTGCTTGAATTGATTCAGTTTCACGAATTCCATGTTCAGCTGAAGACAAAACCTTCTATGTAAATACATTTTCTATTTTATAAATGTTTCTGTGTGAGTTTCTACCCTATGATCTGCTGGATTATGGGCAGGGACTCTAAATGGAAAATGGTAATCATATATGTTACATATTTTAATTTTAAAGAATTCAGCATTTCATCCAGACAGACTGGTTCTCAGAAAAAATAACAATAATTATCCCGATCACCATTCAGTGAACTAACTTCATAACAGATTTGTGATGTGTCCTTCATGACACATGACACAATCTTTTATATTTACTCACATCAGACTTGTCTGTTAGTGAAAGATTTAAATTATGGCACTCCTATTATATTCTGAAATATGACTGGAACTGTGACAGGAGAGTTTCTACAGTAACTAGGCTACATGTTGTACAACAGAAGAGTCATAATATGATTCCGATCGGAGGCAAAACATCTTCCCCTTCTCCAAGGCATCCAGACTGGTTCTGAGGCCCACCCAGCCTCCTATTGCATGGTTATCAATGACTCTTTACCAGAGGTAAAGCGGCCACAGCATGAAGCTGACCACTATCTGTGTCTAGTGCCAAGATCAAGAAGGACTGGACCTATACCTAAACTCCCCTTCATGGTATCCACAGGAATAAATGAACATGGAAGCTGATTATTTTAATTTAAGGCTTTGTGAAGACATGCATGACATAATTACTTACAAAGAATGTAACTTCTACGATGTTATAGCGCTGATGGAAGCTTTCTAATCCGTGGAAACGCACTGTCAACGCATAGTGCGTGTAGTCAAGAAAGCCAAGATGGAGAATCATAAATTCCTCACAAGACTGACGCTCACATATGAGGTGGCGGGTCCTGCAATGTGGAGTCCTGATTGTGATCTTAGCTGACATATTTAGTCACATCCATACTGTGGACATCATTTCCTAGAAGGGGTAATTTGGGTTTCTGTCAATACCAAAACTAACGCCATGGTACAGGAGCAATCAATGGTTCTGCAGCTGCCCAAAGAATTTCCTGTTCTTACACAATGAAGGGTCATCACCAGTGCTACCTAAGGTTCTCACACTTCACTATCCTGAGTCCCTTCGATCCTGTCCACATGTTAACCTCCACTGCACTAAGAATACTGTACAATGAGATTTTATTTAAAAGAGTCATATTCTGAACAGACAACTGACTACCTTGAGGTATTTTGTGGGTTTCCTTCGATAAAATTTCCATGATAGCACCTGAAAATGGTTCAAAGTTGCTTAATTGTGCTTTCTTCTCTCTTCACTATTATCATCTGACCAGATATCATTCAACACTATGCATCCTCACGAGTTGATTTGGTATTACAATATAACTACCTAAGCAAGCAAGCAAGCATAGAACTTTATCCTCTCAATTGTATCATTTCCTCAGGAGTCATATCATTCCAGGACTAGATGAAAAATGTAAAATATTAAAACCTTTGACTGCTAATAAATACTTCTGTTACCTCTGTCATGTACTTCTCTTAAGAACAAATAGTCTTTGGTTATAACTGCAGGAAGTACGAATATAAAGACTCATTATCATTATACAACTCTTACTTTCACTTAACTAACTTTAAAGCTTTTTTAAACTTAATGTTTGCTTATTAAACAGAAAACATTATAAATCTTGGCCAGGTTATATGTTTTCCTGACCCAGTATAACAATTAGAGTTATAGCAATATAAACTGTGAGGTTTTGAGATCACAGCTCTATACAGTGAGGTTTTGAGATTGCAACTCTATATAAACTACACACACACACACACACACACACATATATATATATATATATACATTCTTTTGTTCTTGTGTTCAACCTGATGATGGTCTTTTAGGCTGAAACATGTATTTGAAAATAACAGAATAGAATTGTTGTGCTCTGACTGGATTTATTTTAATTCTAAGTACAAAAAAATTGCTTATTGTAAAAACAACATGAAGTAAACTTAAGTATAAAGTAAAAAGTGGTACTGTATGTTATTTGCATTTGTTTGTTAAATTACACTCTCCTAAAATCAGATTACTCTGTGTTTATAAGCTGATTAATGCATAATGATTTGTAAGGGATGTGAAAATTAGCAGTTATAGCTAAATGCAAGAATTATCCTTGAAACAGCACAGATGCACTATAGAAGTTGTGAAAAATATCAATAAAAATAGCCAGTCTTCAAGCAAAAAACTTGAACTCAGAATTCCTAAATACAAAAAAGCAATGCAAACTACTTTCAGGTATTATTCTACATTTATTGATACTAATGTCATGAACTGTTCTTTCACAATGAACAGAAATTTTACTAATTTGATCCTGTTTGTGTAACACTACACATTAATACTGTGGACGCAAATATAATTACTCTAAATGTAATCAGACACTATCTGAGTTGAATAATACTGAAGTACATTTGGAAAGGGAAATTGTGGCATAAACTTGTACATGAAAAACTGAGGTTAACACAACTGTGGATGGTTAGAAATTACTCAATCTTCCTTGCAGAAAATGAGAGTTACAAAAAGGAATCTATCAACTGCACAGACAAACAAACAAGATGTGTACCTGTTATGTGCTCTATCGCTGTGCAGAACTGTCACTGGTTTGCGGTCTGCTGTTATACCATCAATGGAAACACTCACATGAAAAGTTTTATCAAAGCTTTCATCTGGAAACGAAGCAAGAAAAGGTGACAGAAATGTACTTTGACAAATGAGTTGTTCAGCTAAACACAACTGCATATAGTGAATTGCAAAATTAACAAATTGCATCTTTTTCCCTGGAGTAAATTGGCCAGAGTATGAATTTGATTTGCACTTCATCTAGCATAGACCTCCCCAGTCCATATATATATATAATACACAAAGACTTGAATAGTGGGACAGTTTTACCATTTATAAATTATGATATCTGTGGAGGGATTAATAGCTGTTTCCATTCAGAAAATGTGAGTTACCATCCCACTAAAAATCTCATCTTTCTAAAAACCTAAAGACCTACTACACATAATTTTTACTCAGAAATGTACTTACTGTTTTGTAGAGGTGTGGAACTTGGGTTCTCATTCTCGAGGAACAAAACTGATCACAAGTGTTAGCAAATATGTATTTAGTAGTTATTGGACTTGCTCTACATACAATTTTGTAGAACTAGAAACAAGTTTTATAACTAGGAGCTTCATAATTTGTAATCTTTACCTAATATTGTCACAGCAACTGGGAAAGGAGGATAAAATTGGTAGAATAAATAAAACCTACAAGAAATAGTCAGAGAATATTGACTGCAGAAACTTTCAAAAGAGACCACCTGAAAGGCATACATGCAAATGAAAGGCAGTATTACATTTGTTCTTAGACCTGAAGAGGATACACATGGATTAGGATATGGCTTTTGAGATTACAGTAATAAACTTTTGGGCTCCATAACAATGGATAATTTTTCTTATCAGCTGAATAACTTTCAGATTCTGAAGGAAACTATGTTGTGTTTACTGAACATATTATTTAAATTATGCTTCAAATGTGTTGGTAACTTATTCATGACAGGTATTCAGCACTGAATAAAGACAAAGAATGTGATTCATATAATAAAAGCCAACAAGATGCACTGTCTCTCAACTTTATTTTGGTAAAGAACTCTACATGTTTCAGACAGACTTACTGTCCATCATCAGCAGTCTTAATACTGTATTTACAGCAATTGGTATTTGTCATACTAGTTATGTTGACTGCCTGCTGGTGAGGTCCTGACCTCACTAGCTGACAGTCAACATAACTAGTATGGCAAATACCAATTGCTGTGAATACAGTATTAAGACTCCTAATGATGGACAGTAAGTCTGTCTGAAACATATAGAGTTCTTTACCAAAATAAAGTTGAGAAATAGTGCATCCTGTTGGCTTTTATTACAAGAATATATATATCACAATGCACGGTTCTCTGAATGTCAAATTCGGCAAAGAATGTGAATTTTCTTACCATCTTTGTTTCCAGTTGTGACTTTAGCAATGACCCAGAGCTGCTGGCTGTATGTTGACATTGTGGGTGTCGTCATTATGAATGGGCAATTAACTAGGTCACTTCCGTTCTGTTTTGCTATGAGTGCAGACGCCTTCTGCTCTGATGTGCTTGTGATTGGTGGACCTAGCACATTAAACCACAAGTAAGACATTTAAAAAACAATGACAAAGGAGGAGGAAGAAGAAGAAGAAGAAGAAGAAGAAGAAGAAGCGGCGGCGGCAGCCTATCTGTAGGAAGATAAACACACACACACACACACATATATATATATATACAGTAGAGATTTGTAACTTCATGTCAAAACCATTTCTTTTCCCACAAAAATATTAGTTATGATGACTCACTTCAGCATCTAAAACTTCACAACCTTCTGGTGTTCTTTTTCAGTATTTACACTTGCTTTAAAACTGGTTGATCCCATTTCAACACAAATGGTCTGTTCTAGTTCATAATGGTTGAGAATCCCCCATGTTTTCTGTTACATACAAAATCCATCCTTTGGATAGATGCATACAAGAAGCAAATTCAGTCTTCAAAGATGTAGACATATTCAGAAAACCTATTACTGTTTTAAAACAAATTTTATATAACCAACTTTCGCAAAATGCTGAATCTTATTTTTGTATTAGAGTTTTGTTTGGATCTGTAAATATTTTAGCAGTGTGCTGGGTCCAGTACTCACACTTAACTCTGTTTGCTTTTTGTATTGTTTTTGTTTAATTCGTGTAACTGTGCCATACCTGTGTATTTAATTATTCATGTTGGTTTTTTAAGTGATCCCACTGAAATTAATATAATAATAATAATAATAATAATAATAATTACCTGCTAATCCAATGAATACACCAAGTCCAAAGCACGCAAAAAAAGCCAAGAACACCATGACAAACTCCCTTTTGTGCATGGAGTACAGCCGCATTTGTACGGACCTGAGTGAAACCAACAAAATTATGAATTTCGTATCATTTAAGTCTAAGCAGATTACAAGCAAATGTGTGTTAACTTCTTCCACGTTGATACTTCAGTAGCAAAAAAAAAAGTATGCTGTAAATAATTGAAGTTTATGTCAAGAGATGCTAAGAGCAGTTCCTTGTCAATGTCATACACAACAGATATATATCAAGTGTAAAAATTATGAAGATCAAGGACAACTTGAGTACATTACAGAGAAAATCTCGGAAACATTGGCAGTTCGTAAGGAAACAAAAATAATATGCATCTTAATATGCTTGATATTCCATTCAGGAAAGCATCCTGTTGCAATATATACTAAACATGGCTTCTGTACTGTCTAATTTCATGCATCAAAAATTAAATCTACTATTCTGTTCCAGACCAGTGTTGGTAAATATTTATTGTCTTTTTCAGATAAATTTTAAAAATCCTGTCTATAAACTTATTAGAATAACAGAACAGCACTTTCCTTCACATACACAGACATTTAATTTGCACATAACTACACCTAACAGAAAACACATTAATTTCATTATGTAATGTCTGAACACAGATGCAGGCACTGAGACAATGACAGCTTGCCACAAAAGAAAACATTCAATCTAAAAGTATAGGAAGTTTTTTAATGTGGGACTTACAGACAAGCACTTCAGAATGTGCAAAATCATAGGTTTTTATGGCAGCAATGATGTCACCCACTCTATGGTGAGTTATCACACAATAAAAAATGCCTTGTTTGGGTATATTCTATGCGAAGGTTTATACAGTCTGTAAGTGGGTTCCAATATATGCTGGACATTCTTTACATTCCAAAGAGGCTAGTGGTTTAAACCTGTGTAAACAGTGTCTGCTTCATATACAGAATTCTATGGATGTACAGCAATATGTGCTGCTGAATGAACAAATATTTTCCCCATAAAAGCATGTGTGATTTTTGCTGGATGAACAGACTACAGAAGTACATTTTTCACCAAATACTCTGGTATCCTAGTCAGTTCTTTGGTAACAGGGATGTAATGACATTGCTGGCAAGGTTTCTACTTTAGCTATTCCTATGCATTGCATTTTTCAATGACAATTTTTATGTTATATTTCTAAATGTCATTAGGCATCTTTTCACCTCCCCAAGAGAAGTAACAGGCATCTGTCAGTTAGGCTATCGTGAAAGTTAACAGCAACTACACTTCTTCCAGTGTCAAGTCTGGTCTTGCCAACTGTCAAGATTTTAAAGAATTTCAATTGGCAGTTGAAGAGGAAGTGTTACGTACATTAACCACAACTTTCTTGAACCTTACAAAGAAATGAATGTTGCAGTATTTAACATCAATAACAATAACTGAAACATTGGTTTGAAATGCTTTTTACCTCTCACACCGATCGTGATGATATGCTGGGGCAATATAACGGTTAAATTCACTGAATAAGTCACTGAACTGTGACAGAGCATTGCGAATTTTCAGGCTCCATCCACCAGAGGGAAGGTGGTAGGAGTAACCCAAACCAGGTCCATCAACCTTAGCCATTTTTCACTATCCTGTTGAAAAGAAATACAATTATTATACTCGTTATGTAGTTAATATTACGCTAGAATTAAAATACTCAGTGACAGTTCTCCCAATGTCAGTCGCACTGTTCCTAGAGGGAACCCTTTACCCAGAAACAAGGCTATGAAAAGTGTGTCATAATCATATTTGCAACTATCTCCTTCACAATAGACCCTCAGCCAGTAAAGAATCTCCTGCTATTTTAATGTGAATTTAAACTACCATATTCACAAGAGTCCCAACTGGACCTTACACAGAGCCATATCAATTCAGTCTGTACCTTTACAGTCTAGTTTCTAAGGAGTTGCTAAGGATCCATTTCAATATTATCCCCCATCAATGACTAGGTCTGTGAAGTGATCTCATCACCCCATGTTTTCCAGTTAAAATGCCTTATGTATTTCTCATCCCACACTTGTTCTACATGCCTATCCATCTAAACCTTCACAACTTGCTCACAGTCACAGTGGTGGAACCATTATGTGTCTTGATGCAGTTATCACTAACATTACTACCTAGTGCAGGATGTAGTAACAATAACCATGGAAATAAACTGTCCCCATGCACTTCATCAATGTATATGGTGGAATGGAGGTATAGCTCCAATTATTGTCAACCTGGGCATTAGAGGGAGGTAAGTGGTCAGCTTCGTTCTCCAACAACATTACTCCCAAAAAAAGAGTCATTGTTACCCACTGAGTTGGAGACTGGTGGGCCCCAGAGCCAGTTTGGGTGCTTTGGAAAGGAGATAATATCTTACCCCTGCCGGGAATCAACCACATTCCTCAGACCTACAGGGAATAGCACATTAACCTTATGAACTGCACTGTACTGGCAGAAGGGAAAACTATTACCAAAATTTGTTTATGATTTTGAAATGTTTATTTAATGTTTTGGGAAAACAAACACTGATATATGTGGCTGACACCTAGACAGAAAGAAATAAGAGTAAAGACAAAATATCCTTGTACAAAATTAAAGTGTTAATGTTAGTGCATATAAGGGGGTCCCTGTCACCATGGCATAGCACATCCTCAGGTATGCATATGGAGGAATGGCCTCCAATATGGAGGGTAGCTGCAAATACATTAAATAAGAAGCCATGGACAGCCAACAAGGGGTGGTCCTCCAGACTGGGGATTGAGTGAGGTGCTAACAACTCCTCACTGTTAAACTGGCCTTGTTATGAAATGGATACATGTTCCCGGGACTGGACTGATCCTTGATATAACCTATAGGTAATGAAAAGGGACATGAGATTTGGTACACAGCATGTTAGAGGCTGTATAGGTCAAGGCTACTTACAGCAGTGGCCAGGGAATTAGCAAAGTGTAAATTAGATTTAGTGGGTGTACAGGAGGTTAGGTGGGACATAGGGGGCACTGTCAGAGCGGGGGATTATATTATTTCTATGGAAAAGGAAATGAAAATCATCAATTGCAAACAGGACTTTTTTACACCACAGAAAAGTATCAAGGAGAGTAGAGTTTGTTAGTGACAAAATGTCATATATAGTTCTGTGAGGTCACTGGTGTAATATCATTGTTTTCAATATGCATGCACCAAAGTGAGGAGAAAAGTGATGTTCCAAAAGACAGTTTTTATGAGGAGCTAGAGAAGGTTTTCGATCATTCTGCTAACTACCTTATGAAAAGTCTGTTAGGAGATTTTAATGCAAAAGTGGGGAGAGAAAATATTTTCACACCAATAATATGGAATGAGGATAGTAACAATAATGGTGTTAGAGCACTGAACTTTGCAACAACAACAAATTTAGAACTTAAGAGCATGATGTTTGTGCACCAAAAGATTCATAAACACCTGAACTTCTCCTGATGGGATGACATGCAACCTGATTGTTCACATACTGATAGATAGGAGATGGCAATCAAGCATACTCGCTATATGATCTTTCAGGGAAGTTGACTGTGATACTGATCACTATCTGGTGGTTGCAAAAGTTATGGAAAGATAGACAGTCAGTGAACAGCAGCACAGAGAGTAATGTGTAAAAATTTAATCTCAGGAAGCTAAGTGAGCTGGAGGTTGGGACAAAGTATCAGATTAAGATCTCAAACAAGTTTGCAGCTTTGGAGAACTTAAATGATAGCGAGGACATAAACAGAGCTTGGGAAAACATTAAAGAGAATATCAAATCCTCAGCTAAAGACAGTCTAGGTCTATATGAACTGAAGCAGCATATACCATGATTTGATGAAGAAAGTTTACAATTTTCATATCAAAGGAAGCAGGTTAAAATGCAGAGGTTACAGGATTCAAACCAAAGCAATGTAGATAATCTAAACAATGTAAGACATAAAGATAGTACACATTTCAGGAACAAATAGAAGGAATATCTGTTAGCAAATATTGATGAAATTTAAACTAATAATAAGATCAATATATCAGAGATTTGTATAGGGGCATGAATGATTTAAAGAAGGGTTACCACCCTAGAATGAATATAGTAAGGATGAGAAGGGTGATTTGGTTTAACTCCCACAGTATTTTGGCTAGGTGGAGGAACCCTTTCTCTCAGCTATTGAATGTATATGGGGTTCACGATGTTAGGCAGACAGAAATACATACAGCAGAGCCATTGGTGCCTGAGCTGAGTGCCTCTGAGGTTGGGTTGGCTATTGAAAAGCTAAAAAGACACAAATCACCAGGTATTGATCAAATCCCAGCAGAATTTATTAAAGCAGAGGTAAAACCATTTGCTCTGAGGTCCATAAACTTATTTATTCTCTTTGGAATAAGGAGGAATTGCCTGAGGAGTGGAAGGAGTTGATCATGGTACCTATCTATAAGAAGGGTGATAAAACAGACTGTACCAATTATAGAGTCATATCACTTTTGCGTACAAAATTTTATCCAACATCCTACTGTCAAGGTTAACTCCATATGCAGAGGAAATTATTGGTGATCATCAATGTGGATTTTGATGCAACAGTTCAACTACTGATCATATATTCTGCATTCATCCAATATGTGAGAAAAAAATGGGAATACAATGAAGCAATGCATCAGCTATTAATAGACTTCAAAAAAAGCCTATGATTAAGTTAGGAGGGAGGTTTTGTATAATATTCTCTTTATGAGTTTGGTAACTCCATAAAACTGTTGAGACTAATAAAAAATGTGTCTGAATAAAACCTATAGCACAGTCTGGGTAAGCAGACATTTGTCTGATATGTTTCCTATTAAGAATGGTTTGAAACAAGGAGATGCTGTATCACCCACCATTGCTTTTCATCGTTGCTTGCTACAGGTAACATTGTTTGCTACTCTCTCAAGTGTTCTGTCATGTAGACCCCAGCCAACTATCTGATCTTCTTATGTTTGAAGTTTAGGCAACACATCTTAGTATATAAATATTACAAATTTTAACTGTAATTATATTTTCATTTGTATGTTGCAAATAAAATATACGATAGGAGTAATGAATTAATCTTATGTTTGCTGGAGTGTGTATGAGACACCAAATGACTATTGTAGACAGGAATTTTCTGCATGATGCCTTAGTGCATAATACAAACAGAGAGTGACAGAACTGCATTTTATATGCCTTTAATCCATAAGTTGATTAGATATTTTCAGTTTCTTATAAACTGAAATTTATATTTGCTGTACTGCAGTTACACATACATGCAATTATTCAACATCATGAAAAGTCAGTGAGTTTCTTCATCATGACAGGCTGGCATGTCTTTAAGTTTCAAATGGAGGAGGCTGCTTTCAAGTATATATCATAATGGTAATCATGTTCCCTGAGCATTAGTGAATGGTAATAAGTGTTATGACCTGCTGCCTGGGGGTTCAGAAAGTAACAGACTTTCATCATAAACCGTTACTTACTGATACATAATACAAGTTTCAAAATGGAACAAATTCTGTTGACTGTGAATGGTTCAGGACAGAGGTCAGCAGTGACATACATAAACCCTGAAGTTTCATGAAAGAGTGAGTATCTTGAAAAGGCACATGCAAGGACATGGCATGTTCTGTATAATAAATGTGACTGTGTCTTAGTTCAGTGTCAAGGGAGTATAGTGTATCATCAAAACTGGTAAATGCCATTATAAAAATATATCGACAGTTTTCTACACCTGACTAAACATTAATTTGTTGACTGAAGAAACAACCTTTAAATGGTCATCATTTTGTGGCAATTAACAATAAGAATGAATACTCGGGGTTTCCTTGTTATGACTTTGGATATATATATATATAT
>Ga0123355_10013043_pt1 | contig 12908 bp, 6 predicted proteins | sample TergutEmb28metaG_3_FD_89872 | JGI IMG/M metagenome (GOLD analysis project Ga0123355, IMG submission 89872) | Embiratermes neotenicus P1 segment gut microbial communities from Petit-Saut dam, French Guiana - Emb289 P1 | ecosystem: Host-associated > Arthropoda: Insects > Digestive system > Gut ... | reverse complement strand
CTCATCCCTTTTCCGATCCATTCTACAACAGACTTTCCATGAATCCTCTCCACACCTCATTCCTTTTCCGATCCATTCTACAACAGACTTTCCATGAATCCTCTCCACACCTCATCCCTTTTCTGATCCATTCTACAACATACTTTCCTCGACGCCTAAATATTCCAATTGATTTATCCCCTTCAGGTTTTCCGAAAATAATTCTTTGAGAACTTACCGTCTCTTGCAGCTAGTGAGTCCATCTCATCCTCCTGCATTTTACCACGAGATTTTTAGGTGCCTTCTCACAGAAATTTGAGAAAAACGACTATTAGCTTCGTCGTGTCTGTCCGTCTGCCTCACCCAACAACTAGCTCGCATCTAAAGGATTTTTGTGAAATTCTATACAGGCGACCATTATTAAATTTTGGACACAATCTGCCTTGGTTAGAATCGAACAAGGAAGCAGACATTTCGCGTGAAGCCTACGTACAATTATTAGGAGGGTGTAGGTACGTCAAAACGCAATTGTCTTTGTATCTGTTTTATTAGGCTGACGACATGTTTCGGTCATTGTGGGCCATCCTCAGGTCACAAAAATGTATAATGAGGAAAAACTATACAGTGTAAGATCATTAGCTGTGGTACATATTCTGAAATTTCGAGATCTCGTTGTCACGCGGTTTATCCATATTGAACTAATAACATGTTCGCATGACGAGATCTCGTTGAAAGTTCAGAATATGTACCACAGCTAATGATCTTACACTGTATGGTTTTTCCTCATTATACATTTTTGTGACCTGAGGATGGCCCACAATGGCCGAAACATGTCGTCGACAGCATAATACATAGGATACAAAGACAGTGTGTTTTGACGTACCTAACCCCTCCTAATTTGCATAAAACACAACGGGGATAATGCAGCTAAAGATTATTAATACCAGTCAAGGCCACGTTCTCCCTACGTACATTTACATTTATGTTAAAATGTCGCTGTTTAAGAAATGGGCGAAGAAATACAGTATCTCACCGTTAGAAGCAAAGCCGGATAAATCGGATAAACCGAAGACAATTTAACGTAACATTTGTAATATATCATCCCAAGAAAAAAAATAATAGACAGCCGTGACTGAATTTAGACTTTTGAATAAAGTTGAATAAAGAGAGACCAACTTGATGTCACCGGCTTTATTATTTCATTATTTAATGCTCAACATGTTTCGGATGTTAATACATCCATCCTCAGGAGCTTGCGACTTATTTATTGAGTTATTTCATGGGTTGTATTGCTCCGGTTCGATGTGTGTCGGTGTTACGTTGTGGTGGTGTGGTATCCGTATGCAGGCTGAGGCACAGTGACATCAAGTTGGTCTCTCTTTATTCAACTATCAAGATGATGCACGGTCAAATAAACATAAGAATTTAGTCTGTAAATCTGTTGCAAAAATACTGGGAAATTTTAGCTTGTGTATTGTGTGAAATGTGGAATGGCACATTTAAAATATCCGGATTTGTAGTGTTTTTCTAGAAATTCAGTACCTGCGTAAACCATAGAGGCTTATGGGGGAGTGGAAGCATAGATCCACTCGTTCTTCATCTCATTTAAATAGAGATCAGTGCTCGACTTTACGTACTTGCTGAAGTAATCTTCCGTTAACAACGTTGAAACATTAGAGAAATTACACCGATTAGTGTATTGACAAGTATAATCGTTTTGTGAATTTTCTAGTATTTAGGAAAGTTTTGTATTTAAAGCAGTCCGAACGAGTTTTGGGCATCCTTTTACATAGCAAAGAGCTGTGTTTTGAGAGTACACAGGTCAGCAAGTTGTGATGTCCTTAGGTACGTGATTAAAACTCAGCCCCTCGGGCCAGCATTCCAGTGAAGCATCTTAATTCAAACACACACACACAGTGTCATGTTACCAAACAGACTACAACAGTCATGTTTTTGCTTTACTGTCGCTGCAGTAACCTACCTGAATGCTGACAATACCAAATGTAACTGCCTCAGCTTAGTGATAACACAATGAACCCGGAACCTGCGGCGTACAATTACTAGTATGTTGATTATAAACCATCCACTTTATTTGAAGCGCAACCACAATTACTGCTGTGTTTCTTGTATATTTCAACACAGCTGACTGTTCCTTCAGTGCTATGGTTGGTGCGATGTAAACAACAAATTCTACATAGCTGCGCATAATGAAGTAAGTTGAACGAAGCGGTCGTGGTTATGCCTGTCAATTTAGTGATGAAGAATTGGCGGTGACAGTCTTCGCAAATAACAGCAGGCGGCCACAAGCTCTATGATGTTGCACCTTACCCAGCCAGCAATTACTGCAAACATTTGCAAAAACCGCCATTTTGTACTGCATGTATAGATAATAAGAGTGGGAACTCTTACAGTGTTGGACACAGGTTTTATAAATGCGATCTTTGCCATTTTGCATAAATTATTGGCATTGTCAGTTTATTACAGATATAAGTTTATTGTTCCCAACAACACTCTACGCAATCAAATTTTTGTCTTTGTGTTTTGTTAAATATTTGTCGCACTCAAAATTATGTGAACCATTAGTCGCAAAGAATAACGAGATAAATATGTTGCGTCATGTACAGACATTTCCTATGTCGAATGTTCTCACTAATTGTGGTTTGAATATTTGATGAACAGCCTTTTCAGTTGTACTTAAATAAGGAGTTAAGTATTACCGATGCGAACAAAAAGTAAATTAACCCAGTGACTTTTAGTTGCCTTACATAATACCAAATTCAATCGAGATCATTTGGTCCTCATGTCTTCCATATGAAGGAGAAGCAAAAGTCGGTCAGTGCCCTCTTCAACAGCAATAAGGTCAGTTTTTATCGTTGTACCGTGCATCTTGATAACTATAAAGTTCATACACCAACTAATTTACTCTTTATTAAAATTGATAAAGTTTTAAAATTTACATGAAAAATCACTTTGATATTCTCCTATATTTTTCAGTCTTTAAACATGACCATCATCACGGAGCCTTCATTATAGCCTAGTTAAAGTTATGTTTGGATTAAAATTCGATGAAAAAAACCACGTCGCTATATGTTACGCGGTGGTGTGGCAGCATGTCTTAGGTACGGTGGGTGAACTCTGCGCAGTGTTGGGTGCCAGTCGCACACAACACAGCGAGCAGTACACACACCGTACATATGACATGCTGCCACACCACCACATAATACATAACGACGTGGGTTTTTTTTTTTACCGAATTTTAATCGAAACAAAACTTTAGCTAGGATATAATGAAGGCTCCGTGATGATGGTCATGTTTAAAGACCGAAACTTGTAGGAGCAAATTAAAGTGATTTTAATGTAAATTTTAAAATTTTATCAAGTTTAATAAAGAGTGCATTGGTTGGTGTTTGAACTTTATAGCAATAAGGTCAGTCTGCTGTAGGTACATAGGGTGTGTGTATTTTAGTACTTTGAAGTACCGGTGGTGACATATGTTGCCCTCTTAGGGAAATGTTTAAAGACTTTCGTATGTTCTGAAGATCGGACAGGACGCATTAAATTGAACTTTTAAAAGTGTTCCCAAAATTCGCATTCTCCTCCCCCTGATCATCCTAATAATTTTTTTTATATTAGACGGTGCTAACGGTGAAGCTGCTCATTTTTAATTTTCTAATGTCTTTTTATCGCCCTCTGTTACGCCCAAGCATTAAACCGTATTAAAATAAATAAAGTAATTCTATCTTACATTATATGCATAATTATATCTTTGTTCTTAATTGATATAAATTTTGCTTCAGTTTCAAGAACAAATTTTTCAATTGTAACGTATATCTTCGTTATCTGTAGACAAGCCAAGCATTATTCCAATCTTATATACCGGGGTGCTGATAAGTCAATAGCCCGACCAGAAAGGAAACAAGCCCGGAAGCATGTCAGGGACGCGCGCGATTTCAACGACATCGAGACGCGAGCTGTCACCAAGTTTGTTTTCCTGCAAGGCAAGGCGCCGAAGGAAATTCACTACATTCTGACAGAAACACTAGCTTGTTTCCTTCCTGGTCGGGCTAAGGACTTATCAGCAGCCCCTGTAGGCCTAATCATAAACTTTCAGGGAGGGTATGAAAGCATTATTGTCTGAATGTCTGACAGTTTAAGAGTTTTGAAAGAAACTCCGCTAGACTGAGTGGTACTTCTACCGAGACATGACATTTTACAGGCATATTTCAAGACTGCAGTACTGACTGAACCGTAGATACTTGTTCCTGCCTTTCATTGGTGTCATGTTGTGTTTCTATTCGCAGCTGCTTACGATATTAACTGCCACACCGAAGGAAGAATACCCAGACGCGTGTTCTTACATATATCTGCAGTTTTCCATTTGTAGTTGCTAAATTCTTTTTTTTTTTGGTCCAATGTCACCACGTGTCCTGTGGACTTCGTGGTCCTCCCTCCTGGGCATGGTAGAAGTGTAACCGACTTCTGAGTTTGGGACGCCCATGAGGCGCAGTTACGTTGTCCCGAAGAAGTGAGTGGTGATATAGGAGGATGTAGTGCCAGAAGGGCCCTTAAACCTAAATTGTACCAACTACCCAGACCATGGTCATCGCGGGAATCCTCCCCTTCAGGGAAAATTCCCACGGTAGAGCCGGGAATCGAACCCGGGACCTCATGATTAGTAGTCAGAGACTCTGACCACTAGACCACGAGGCTGGTCTAGTTGCTAAATATATAACCCCTTGAATAACTCTTCTTAAGCCAGCCAATAATCCTTTTAAGATTAAGATCAGAATTTAACGTAGAGAGCTTAGTAGCAAAATGTCATGCGATTTCGTTTTGGAAACACCTTGTGGCAAATGTGTCGAAGGTATTATTTTTCAGAACTGTGTATATTTAGATGATGCATTGTTAATAAAATGACGCTAACTATTAGGCATTAATAGACAACAATGACTCAACGAAACTCCACATGACGTGCAGATATTTGTACACTGGATGAAGGATTTGCGTTACAAATTGAGGTGTTTTACACGATGCACACATAATTGTGCATGTTCATTACTATAACGAATCTTACTTACGTTACACACGTAACTATCAGTGAACACAAAACGAATAAGTAGGCCTGTTAGGCAACACTTGACAATTCATGTGTATTCTCCCAGCAAGAAATATTCAATTATTTTCTTCCATCTTGTGCAGTTTGACTGTAAAATTTTATGACGTTATCCGGTACAAAATAGCTGTAACAGTTTAAATTTTCCTCCGACGTTAATGTAAGATATAAATTGTTCATTTACGCCCATGGGAAAATTCCGGTACTGGGGAATTAATGCAAAAAGTAGGATGATGGATGGAAAGAATTCCCAGGCAGTAGTCAAGAAGCGTGCATCAGTATTGGACATTTGTGTCACACGCCATGATCACAGGACGCTTTACATGCAATAAAAAGTTACTGGTGCTGGAATAGCTCGTTAGGTGCTACTGTGACTACGGAATGGCCTGGACAACCTAGAAACTGGACTTCGAATCCTTCTAGGATTTTTCTCGGGGATTTGTTCAACTGTATCTCCAGAGCGTGACGGCTGGGAGGGATGGGGGTTTTAAGCAAAGAGACATTGAAGTTAGACACTTACATCGATCTACTGCCATATTCGAGAATACATTTCCACGGCGCGGTGCTTAGTTGAACACACGAAAACCATTATATTTACTTTTACTCTCTAAGTAACTTTATAAAGCAATCACTAGAGCAATATCGAAATCACTGAAGTCACTGACAGTTACTAGAAAACGGTTAAAATCTTATTCTAGACTAATGTCCTTGGAGACAGTTTCGGACGCATATGTAAAATTTTTCATTATTATACTTGTGCACATTTATTTTTCGAATTTATCTTAAGACACTGTCAGCTACTGTAGTTAGACCGTAATAATCAGCATATTCTAGGAAGGTTCTGAATAATGGCATGTGGAAGCGAAGTGTCGTCACAACTTTTAAGGTACTATCCACAGTCTCTCTTAGGAAAACCAATAAGAACGGACTTCCAGTACGTCAGAGGTGTAACAGGGGCGTGAGTAGCGCAGTTATTGGTGCCAAGGAAACGCACTTCTTGCCGGACGTGCAAAGGGAACAAGTCAGTACCACAGGTTCATAATGTCGCATTTGCAATTAATCTTGCGTATTCCTGTATCCAATGAAGGTCAGAAGTAACTGACCGCTACACACGAATACAAGCCAAGTTTGAGACACACACATTCGCGTTTGTACGGTGGTTATAATATTAATGGTGATGTCAGGAGAACTGATGGCGAAACCAACATCTACATAGTTTAGTGGTCAAACAGAGAAGGGTCAAGGGGTCTGAGTCAAGCTAGTATTTTCTTACAAGCTTTCCAGTAAATATCTCATGGAAACTAATTTTAAGAATTGCAAGTGGCCACGTAACGTAGTGTGAAGGTCTACACCAAAGAGGTCAAGTGATGACCAGTCTGACCGGTAGGTCCACAAATAAGAGTCGGGTACCGTAGCGCCCACATGGACGATGGTTTCTGTGTCACTTTCATGCATCTAACAGGAAGCAATGTGAAAATAAAACCCAATAAAATGCAAAATAAGAGAAAGCTGCAATTTAACTACACATTGACTGTAAATTGTTTACAGATTCTATGGATGTCAGGCAAAATGTGTGGTATTAAAAGAGGACCATGGAGATATATAAGATGTTTGAGAAGAAGTACTGAGGAGAATACTTAGATATAAGAATGAGTGATTAACAAGAGCTTGGGGAAAATTATACGAATAATCAGAAATGTCATAATGTGCACTTTGGTAAAATATTAAAAAGTGGTACAATGAAGAAATATCAATTGGAAGGGTCTTGGATGGTGTGCGGAAAGTAGAACAAATGCATAAGAATTTCTTGTAGTAGGAAACCTGAAACAAAGAGAACTCGCGAGAGACCTATGCGTAAATGGGATAATAATATTAAAGTAAATCCTAAAACCTGGCGCGTGGAAATGTGGATTGGGTTCATCTGCTTCAGAGTAGGGAGCAGCGACTGTCTTTGTTGATAAACTAATGATACTTTTGGTTCCTTAGAAAGAAGGAAAATTTCGTCTTCCTGGTCGACTCTACTTCTCCCAGATTATGCTCTTCCTTAGTGTTAGGTGTAATTGGCAATATCGGATCCGCAAGGACTTGGACGATTACTGTACTGAAATTGGAGGTTGCAATCTCGTCAATATTACAGACGTGTTTCCGCAAATTCTTGCGTTTTCTTTGAAATTCCGCTCTTCACGGAAGTATGTGATTTTAATATTATTCTGTTCCGTAAACTCACACTCACAGCTCTAAACATTCACCACTCTCTCCGATTGGCATTAACGAATCCAACCACTACTTTTACACCATGGACCCAAATAACAAAAACAGTACATGGTGTTACACATCATTTACAGTACCTGAAATCATTCTTATAATAAAAGCCAACAATATGTACAATTTCTCAACCATATTTTGGTAAAGAACTCTACATGTTTCGGACAGACTTACTGTCCATCATCAGGAGCCTTAATACTGTATCCACAGCAAGTGGTATTTGTCATGTTAGTTCTGTTGACTGTCTGCTAGCGAGGTCATCCTGACCTCGCTAGCAGACAGTCAACAGAACTAGCATGACAAATACCACTTGTCAGGATGACCTTGCTAGCAGACAGTCAACAGAACTAGCATGACAAATACCACTTGCTGTGAATACAGTATTAAGGTTCCTTATGACGGACGGTAATTCTGTCCGAAACATGTAGAGTTCTTTACCAAAATAAAGTTGAGAAATAGTGCATCTCATTGACTTTTATTATAAGAATATATCACGTTGCACATTCCTGTGAATGTCAAATACCTGAAATCAACGAAGATGGTTGTCTTTGTTTTGCCGTTTTTTAATAATTTTATTATTTGTTAGTTGAGATGTCTTATGTGGTCTTTATTTTATATGGCAAATACCATCACTCTTTAATCAGACCGTTTCGAATAAGCCCGGACAGTGCAGCTCTCGCCATTCTTCTAGTTTGTTGTGAAAATAAATCGCGTTAAGTTCTAACGTTTACATTGCAAAGTGCGAATATTGCAGATGATACACGTTTTTTAATTGCGATATTTAGGAATGTACTAGAAATATTCTGCTGCTCGCAGATGTTCATCTGGCGAACATTGTATTAATTGAACTTCGAAGTTTCAAAACTTAAGCCAACCGACTGGCAGTCACTAGGGATAAATGTCAGATAGGCTACTGTCTCCATTGCACAAAAGTGTTTTACGGAAGACCTGTTCTTGCATACATTAAGACCATACACAGTCACTCCAAGCATGTTTCAGTCTCACGCTTATTTTCTTCTCTATTAGAGTTTAAAACTTAATGTTGTAAGTACATTAGTCCTGAATTTGTAAACAACAACAATAGATCCATAGTTCATACAACTAAGGAGGAAACTTTCCGTTAAATTTTGAATAGTTACTGTATTTGATTACCATAAAATGAAATACAGTCTCTACATCCTTAACCAATCGCACTATACGAGTATACCAAGAAGGAAAAAGAGAATGCTGAAAGAAGTGACAAACAAATTTTTATTTGAATTCTTCGCATATCGCTTTTGTTTCCACATATATTTAAGGACACTTCAAACAGCATTGTCTTGACGTGACAGAGGGCAATATTGTGTGTGTGTTCAAATGCAGGTGTTGGCTTGTAGTCACGCATGCCATGTACAATGGGCCTATGAAAATAAATCGCGTTAAGCTCTAACATTTACATTGTAAAGTGCGAATATTAATAAACTTACCCATGTTTATAACGGCGCTAAAATATTTTGGCAGACTACTAACAGTACTGCACAACACAATGGAAACTATGAACATTCGTCACTTAAGGTGTTCATAGTTTCACCTAAACACGCTTCTCCTTACTCGCATTTATTTCTATTGTTTTTTCTATTTATGCTAGTGTCGTAAGAAATACATCCAAGTTTTCTGCTGGCTGTCTATTGTTGATTATCTTTCTCTCCACACGTTTACACATAACATTCAAAAGAAAGTGTTATAATGTTACGAAGAGAAATGAAATTTATTGCTCTTTTATTGAGTGTAAAAAATGAACGGATAATAAATATTTCGTATCTGTCTCTATGTTCCAATGGTTTATATTAATATCCCACCAAAGAACGTGTAATGAGCTTGGCATCACATTCCTATACACAAATGTTATGAATACACAGGATGTCCATTTTATCGTGTGCCAGGACGCTGCGTGTGTCGCGGGAAATTACTGGCTTAGGAAGTCTGCGTCCGCCGGACCCAGAAGTCGATTTATCCCATGCAGTTAATGGAAGATTCGTGAAGTGCTCTAGATTCCTGGCGGCAGCAAGCTTCCCCATTCGATAAAGTTACCGTGCTGAAGGAAGAAATAGTAAATGCACTTCGTTCTTGTCCGTGTCGATCCACTAAATACAGTACTGTAACTCTGATATTGGAACAGCATGGCCCCGAGCTTCTTGGTGTCCTTGGAAGGGTTCTTGATTGTCCAAGAAATCTGGAAATGTTCTGAAAATTTTCTTCATTTAACCTGGTGGAAAGAAAATAAGTGGAGATTTCTTATCAACGAACAGAATTTCAGTCCGGTCCCGAGGGGTTCTAAATGAAATAATGTGAAATGCCAACTTGATGCAACAAGGTAATTTTATTGATGTATTCTTAGCTCGACATGTTTCGGGCGCATACGCCTATCATCATGAGTGCGGATGGTGCCGTGCGATTCGCACAGCACAATCCGCACAGTACACAAGACCTACGCAGCAACCTTCAAGACCACCACCCATCCACAAACTCGGTGCAGAAAACCATATGCTGCAACTCAACATCTAATGCTCCTGATGATGGGCCTATGCGCCTGAAACCTGTCGAGCTAAGAATACATCAATAAAATTACCTTGTTGCATCAAGTTGACATTTCACATTATTTCATAAGGAAGATGAACAGTCAAACAACTCTCAAGGTTCTCAATGTTTTATTTCCATTCAAGCGCCACAACAATGGGAGGTCTGTATGTGGTTCCTCTGGGATTTGACGCCCTATCGACTTGTAAATAATCACCGACTTCTCTGCGGATGTTTTTGGTTCCATTTTTAAGTTCCATAAGACCAAAAAGTTCGTTTTTTCCCCCAACAATTGCAAAAGATTAGTATGCAATGATTGAGGCGTGGCAGAGAAATTGGCGTTCGGCCCCTTCAAAAAAATACACAAAAGCAGTGAAAAATAACCACACGTCAGTTACTGTTCATTAATCAAAGTCATCCTACACTATCTGTGGAATAACGGGAAACACTTCCAAATAATTGTGTCCATTTTTCCTTTGATCAGTTGAGTGGCAGATGGTAATCAAGATCCTACGAGTGTGTCATGTACTATCCTGTTGCGGTTGGACAGAAAACCGAAGTGAAGGGTTGTTAGCGACTAGCGCCATGGTATGAATGCGATTTGTTCTGCCAACATTGCGATAATAACGTGTTTTGTTCGTGATTGCCGTCATGACTGGGAGCAAGTTTCATGTCTTCATATTGCTGGTATGCAGATCGAAACTCGACTGTTGACTAACACAGTGTGAACTCTATTGTGTTCTCGACGTAGTGTGAGATTGTGCTCTTAATAATTTTGCTTGTCAATACTTTTCAGGCTATCTCCATAGCATAGTGGAACAGTACGATCCAGTCTCGTAACCATGTACGCACGAGCGCAACAAGATACACCACGAATTAATCGCATTTTAGTCTCGGATCTTAAGTTCACCTTACCTAAAGCTGGACCTGACGTAAGCAATATTTGCAATACCAAGCAGCTTTGTAGGTTTTTCTTATAACTTCTTTTGAGGCTATTGATCATTAAGGAATCAATGTGATAAACTTCAGTCTATGAAGTAGAATCACCTTGTACTTATGCTTGCAAAAAAATTAATTGCATATAATAAGAGAAAGGAGAAAACTTCAAACTTTAAGTGCCTGAAAACATAAGTCATTCATTTCCTAGTCCATAGCCTCTTTCAAAGCCAGTTTCTCACAGAGTGCGATCTAGTGCTTCGTCTATCAACTTGCAGTATTCTTCCCTTTCCTTAAGATCGTACAATAGCTACTTACATCCTATTCCTCCTCTTCCTATCACGTCTAACCTCCATTCCATCGTTCTTTAAATAACATGTTGTGTAAGGCGCAAGATATGACCAATACAATTATGCTACATAAACCAACAAAATGCACATATTTTAAACCAATAGTTTAATTTGTGATGTCTTCTACATATTTCGAACCAGAGGGTTCATTTTCAGGAAGACAGTTATACATACACTTACAGGTATGGTATAGTATGTTTTGTATGATAAGTTAAGCAGTCCTGTAGGTGGAAGTGTACTGAACACAATCTTCCACCTGCAAGACTTCAAAATATTTAAATTGTAGTTTAAAAAAGATGCATTGTGTTGATTTATATTTTATAGTTGAAAAATAAAAGATCAACTTGGTGTAACTTGCTATTTTATTTAACTTCTTATGTGCTCAACATGTTTCGGACATTAATATATCCATCATCAGGAGCTTGCGACTCTATGTTGAATTACCACATTGGTCGTATTGTTCTTGGTTCGATGTATGTTGGAGTTTCGGTGTGGTTGGGTTGGAGTGGTATACGTGTTGCAGGCTTCAGCCTGCAACACGGATACCACTCCAAGCGTGTTGCATAAGAAGTAAAATAAAATAGCATGTTACATCAAGTTGGTCTTTTATTCTTCAACAATCACAATGATGCACGGTCCAATAAACATAAGATTATATTTTATAATTTTATTAAAACGTCCTGTGTTAAAATATAAAATGGCCAATCCAGTTAGTCTTTGCTTTTGTTGTATGTGGGATATTACTGTCCTCCTTCACTCTACGTAATACTGCTTCATTTTCCATACGATCGGTCCAGTTGATCTTAAACTTCTCCAGCATCAGTAGTGAGTAGAAAGGAAGTTCATAAAGAAATTGAGAAAGGCATTAATTTATCTCACCTCAAAATGCTGTATAGCTGTACGTTATCACGTAGCGGATTTGGGATTTATTGATATTATTATTCTTACTAATTTTCGCTATTATTATTCCATCTACTTTCCAAAATTTCGAAGTTAAAAATACGAAAACATATGCTTTGTTAGAGATGTTTGTACCCTGAAGGATGAAGTCAGCAGACAATTTAGGTACTTAAATTAAATACGTTAGCTAATAATGTGAAGTCGGCGAGATTAAAATGGGTTAGGAAAGGGGAGGTGTGAAGTTTTCACCGGCTTTCTGTGGTAAAACTTCTGCTTAAGTACTCAGGTACTCTGTAGCGAGATCGGAATGACCATGACATAGTACGATATATCTGACATGTCACGGGGTAATAATCATTTCCAATGGTGGGTTGTGCTACTAGTAGTGTTGAACCTTCTTGTTTTCCTGCCGCATATTTGATTTAATCTGTGTCTGCTATGCTGTACTATGTGGACGTACTAGCCGCTATTAGTTTCATACAACGGTAAATTGATCAATAAGTACCAGTATAATGCCCGGCCATTTATCTGCACTATAGAAGACAGAGGTGAGCGAATAAGTGATGTCTTGCATTCAGATTGCGTGAGGATTCTGAAGCTTTTCCTCCGCTCGTATTGTACAGAAAAACCTTAACTGCCTTAACTCAACCAAATGTCCTCACATATACTTTTTGTACATTTTCCATAAGTCTGAAATTATCTATCATCTATCTATCTATCTATCTATCTATCTATCTATCTATCTATCTATCTATCTATCTATCTATCTATCTATCTATCTATCTATCTATCTATCTATCTATCTATCT
>Ga0123355_10013042_pt1 | contig 12908 bp, 4 predicted proteins | sample TergutEmb28metaG_3_FD_89872 | JGI IMG/M metagenome (GOLD analysis project Ga0123355, IMG submission 89872) | Embiratermes neotenicus P1 segment gut microbial communities from Petit-Saut dam, French Guiana - Emb289 P1 | ecosystem: Host-associated > Arthropoda: Insects > Digestive system > Gut ... | reverse complement strand
TGGCCATTATCTCCGTAACCGTTCTACTTTGGACATAGGTGTTTTGGGTTATATCGGTATAGTTTAACATAAGGAACACTCTCCCGAAGTCTGGCACATTCCTCCTGGGACACCCTGTATGTATATATATATATATATATATACACACACACACACACACACACACACACATACACAAACATTTTCGTAAATAACAAGGATATTGGAGTAAACACAACTATTTTATTATAGAAACAAACTTTTTTTATAATAAAAAGAGCTGTACTAACTGCATTATCCTTGTTATTAAATTTATGAAATGCAACTGGATCTCTTCTATTAAGATTAAATATTTCCCTCCTTCCTTCAATGATTTTTGGAAGCTCAGCCACTAAGACCAGTATGTAACAGTGGAATACCATACGCATTTTCCAATCAGTAAGGGATATAAACTTTTATGCTGATGAACCCAATTTGATTTTCAGTTGGGAAACATCTACCTTGACCAGAGAGGTGGGGGGGGTTATATATATATATTTTTTTTTTGGCACAGAAAACAAGCACTGGAATACCACCATAGGCCTCAGCGACTTCAATGATTGTCCTCACATGTCATTCGATGTCCTGTAATATGTACATTTGGCATAGTGTTGTTATGTAACCTGTGATCCCTGCATCCATAGATATTTCGTACAGTATTGGGTTCTAATGCTATTAATGCACTGATTTGCATTACTGCTGCTGTGTTACCAATCCATTCCATGACTCTTCAGACTGTAGCTTTTTTGTTTTTATAGTTCATAAATGAATTGTATTTTACTTAACTCTGGTCACATTCTGGAAATTATTTTGTACATATTTTCTCTTACATCAAATAAGTTGTCTGCAGTGGACTTTAAAGCTTTTCATTGTGTTGCATGTTGCTTTGTCTTGTGGTGGTGTGTGTCTCAATTCTTGATCTTTTTGGCACTTACATGTATATGTACATTGCATTATATATCTACTTCTAGAATTCATGTTAGTTATGTTGTGTTCGGTGGAATAAAGTTTCACATTCCATCAACTCTTTCCAATCAAAATGTTACATATTTTTAGTCATCTTGCTGAAAGTCTGAATAAATTTCATTATCATATTTAGCTCACTGCCAGTATTTTTGGTACAATTGTTGCTCAGGCTTTCTTTGTGTTCAGTTCTTCTGGGGACTTGATGGTGTTTTCTCACCACATGTCACTTTTTCAATTGTTTGATCAGTTGTTGAAGTAGCTGGATGGCCATATCTTTCATCATCTGCAGCAACATCTTTTCTGTCTCAAAGTGGCCTACCTTGCACAATGGTGAAAACTAAGAATTGACTTGACTGAAGCTGCTGCTTCTCAGTTTGTTTATTTGGATGAAGATGGAAGCTGCCAGGCATGTGTTTGCTGATGAAACATGCCATTTAAGCATGTTGGATTTAATGACTGCATTTTATAAACTTCCACTTAAACTGGAATTAAAGGGGACACATGGCAAATATGGACGATGCTGTGGGAAAATTGTGCCATAGTAAGGATTAATGAAGACGTATATCTGCAACCACGGGAAAAATTGCTAGAGGCAGACGAAAGCCTTAACAAGAAGATGCCTGGAACTGATAGTCTCAGTATAGAACTTCTTAAACATGTTTCCCGGAAGTTAACTGACATATTTAAGTCTCAGTAAAATCTGGTGGAGGTACAGAATATACCAAATGAATGGAACATTGTGTTGATTGCTCCAATGTACAAGAAGGGAGCTAGACAGAACACTGAAAATTAGACAGTGTATATCTACTTAAATATTTTATGCAGAATACTTGCGAAGATAATCACATGAAGAAGTAACATTTTATCTGAATCTGTTTTAGGTAAGGTCCAAAATGGGTGTATGAAAGGGTGGTCGTGTATGGTTTTTACTTTCATTATTAATCAGCTGACTGAGAAACACAGGAGACTTAACTTACTGAGCTTTCCTGGCTTGAGACAGCCTTTGATTAAGTTGTCAGAAACAAACTCTGACAAGTAATGGCTGGCAACACTTTTCCACAACTTATTGCCAGGGTAGTACACAACTGATATCTAGATATAAAATTGCAATTGATAGGGACAAGTTTGAAGTAGGTAAAAATCATAGAAATAAATAAGAGCTTGAGACAAGGGTGACTCATTGTTCACACATTTTAATAAATCTATGTATGTATGGACAGTATTGTAAGACAGTGGCAAAATGAACTATGGAATCGCTGCTGAATAAATCACAGTGTTCTAGATACACTTCTATTTGCTGATAATTGTGCAATAATTGCTACAACAAGGTGACCTTCACTAGGCATTATGTGTTTAATACAACGTATAAGGAACAAAAATTGAAATATGTACTGTAAAACAAAAATCAATGCAATTAAAGAAAATGGCTACTTCAGAGCAAATATAGTTATTGACAGCAGAGTAACTGAACAAATGAATGAATTAAACTATATTGGATGTAGTGTATTTTATATATAAATAATCAGGACATACATAATAAACCACAAAATTTTAAGTTTATATTTGGAACTATTTTATTTGATTTAAAACAAGTAATAAGGTTTCATTATTGAAATTACATTGATAATGGTGGTACCAACATTCCTATGTATGTGTGACAATTGCACTTTACTAAAACAGTGTGAAATAGGGATTTCCACAGCAGAGATGAAATTTGTGAGGTCAGTTGCGGGGTATACATTATGTATCCATAAAAGTAATGAATAAGTAAGAAAATAACTGAGTGCATACAATTTAAGTGAAATTATTGCGGATTAAGAATGCAAGTGGACATGACATTCATTAAGAGTGGAGAGTACATGCATTCCCAAGTTAATGTATGAATACACGCTGACAGAAAATTGTAGGTCAACCAAGAAAAAGAAGGAGAAACCAACAACCATGAGGACAGATCAAGCCTGAAGAGGCTTATACCCTCTTGCCACTGCTGCTGATGATGATTGCAATGTTGTCATGGATTGTGATCAGAATAGACCCAAGTTGCCAACATCGGTTTTTACAAAAAAAAAAAAATTTTTGCATCATTGGCTGTTTCTTGTCACCAAGACGTGAAAGATTTCAGCAAACTTTACTTCACTTGTTTGAGATCTAAACTTCAGCTATGTGTGAGGTAACATGATTTTAATTTACGTATGGAACTTGTTTGAAAAGTTACAAATATAACTGTTAAAAGAAGACAAAGTTAAATAGATGTGTATACTAAGTGCTGGTTAACTCGTGTAATGAGACAAAATTCCTGTTGTTTGAAGAAATTAAGTGTGTAATTGTACATGACTAAGAAGCATTTGGATGTCTGTGATTCATTTTCATATTTGCTTTCATTTGATTCTGTTCCTGCTGTATCAGTAGAGACTACTAAAATGTCATGCTTTGTGAACACTGTGAATTGTGGCTGTACAGTTTGCTCACATTCTGTTCTGCTTGCTGTTTTGTATATAAGAGATTATATTTATAAAATTTTGCAGATGGATTTGCCTTCTCACAAGAGGAAGGAGGGGCAGTGACACAGTCAGAGGTTATTCGTGCATACAACACAAACCTCCCCAAACCTGGAGGCATGTGAAACATGAACATGAACGGAGATGTACTGCGTGAACATAGGTTTGATATTGGTTTATTTAGCTTCCAGTCGTCTTTGTTTTCCAGAAGTGCCTATGTCACGTACCATCACTCTCATACTTGTCTTGAGCAAGGAATGGTTGCATTCAAAATAGAGGTCTGAACTTCAGGCCACATTACTTCGTTGCAGTTTGCATATTTATCTTCTTATATTACAGTGATCCGTCATGCCACTGTACTTTGTAATTTGATGGGGAAGTAATTGTACTCCAATAATTTTACTTTGTAAATTCTTCCTCATTTGTGTAATTTATTAGCACAGTATTTAATTGAAGGAACATAATCTGCCCTTCAGTTTATATTGAAGTAACTTTCCAATAAGTTCATGTAATAATGTGCTTTGTTATAATGTGTGACCAATTGGAGTTGCAGCATGACCAGACAAAGGAATATTTCATAAACTTAGATCAGTATGTGAGTCATGCAATGACAGTATATGCCATGTGCACACAGTTCATGCAACGAACATTATGTGTAAAACTACAATACAGCATTTTGACCGTTTCGTGTCTTCATAAGGCTAATACATGTTCTTGCTCACAGAAACCACAGTGGCATGTGTATAACATTTATGTTGGGTCAGTTTTATTTTAAACATGTAGATGGAGTCCTTGTTTTATGCCTGTTTGCTTTAATGCCTCTTGCCAGTATATATACACCCCTTCTTAATTTACACCCTGTCATTTTTGGTTAACACTTTTTGGCTGGCCTCACCGTATTACACTAACCTATACCTATTCCTTTATTTCTCATAGGAATATAATTTTTTATTTATGCCCACTTTTTCAGGAACACAGCTAGGGTGTAACACAAGGGTTTGTTTTCTTTTTTGTCTTGTATTATAGTTTTAAATACAGAGTTGAATGAGTGGGTTTAATGGGGCATATTTTGTGTGGTGAACAACACAACATAACACAGAAATATAATGGTATAATGACAGTGGTGATAAAGTTGATTGCTGTCTGAATCTGCCTCTCTCAGTGCAGTATATAAGAAGTACAAGTTATATTTGCAGCACTATTTCTTGACTAGGACTGCAGAACTAGATGCAGATATATAGTGAATGTTGAAGATATTTACATATATACTATTTTTATGCTGACTGCATTAGGTTTTGTGTAGTGATAAAGACAATTGTCTGTTGAAAATATATCACTGTTGATGTATGTTAGAATCATGTTGCCCAGATGATGCAAAGTTTATAGTGTGCAGTCTTGAGATTTACTTACATTATGTGTGCATACTATTCTGCAGAGGAAGGGATCTTATCAAATAGCAGTTTATGCTTCAACTTGAATTTTTATGTATAATAGTGTTCAAGCTAATGTAGATCAGTTTACACTTGTGTCATCGCTTTAATCAAGTAAGAACTACCATCAGATCCTACTGGAAACAATACACTTTTAATTCCGAAGGTGCATTTGGGAGACTGGGCAGCAGATAAAGACATTTGTTTCACTGTTGTCATCATTGATTATGTAGCACTGGAATGTACTGTAATGTACTGAGGTGTCTATTTAGGATTTAGATCCATGATTTCATTGTATTTTTATTGTAAGGATTTTAACTGTGATGTTCATGTAATTTCAAAAACATATTTCCCTTTCGGATGCCTTCTGTACATGTTGTCATGTCTCTGCAGTTTCTTTGTCAGTGAAATTTATGACTAATTGGTATTATGTTCTAGAAGTTGGCATTATTTATTCTTGAGAGTGAACAAATCTCCACATTCGTTTAGAGTCCTACACGACAAAATAGTCTGAATTCAGTCAACCAATCTAGTCTTTCTTCTGTTGTTAGTTTATTTAATGAAACTTAACAACTACAGAAGTTTTTTATTATGGTAAAGTAGTGGTTAAAGGTAAGTACTAATGCGCTGAGGATCCATTGAAGGCATAGTTTAAGATACTGTATGTTTTACATAGAACAGTGATTTTTTACACTGTGTTCTGAAGAACCATGAAGTTATAGTGATCAGTGATACTTGATCATTTATAAGTATTGGAATAGTATTTAAACTGGCAGTATTTTTTCTGTTTCCCAAAGGTGATACAGCTACCATCCCAGAAATACAGGCTTTTCAGTTCTTGAAGATGAATGCAGCAACTGATTGTGTGGTCTTGTTTAAACAGAAATAGAAATAACTGTAATACTGACTTGCAGCATTTGTTGCATTGTACCAATGACTGTAACTTTCTCAGGTGTATTATTTTAGAATTGTTTAGTAAAACAAGGGCTGATGTTCAGATCTGCTGAAAGGAAGGGACCCTAAACGACAATCAAGTGAATCCTTTGAGAGAGCTGTTAGAGGCAACTGTTTACTGTCACTGGGCACTCTGGATTTGTGACAGTTTTAGAGACCATGTTGCAGTTAATTTGAGGTCATGGACTGCAGATGTAAATACCTAGGCAAGGGAGGTGATACATACTGTAAGTTGCATTACACTATCCAGGAATGTGGAAGGGAAGTACTGTGTGAGTGGTCTTAGCAAGGTAGGAATGTGTATACTCATATTCATGTCAAAATTTATGTAAATCAATAGATGCAGTTTGATTATTTACAGTGTATTATATTGTAGGATTATTTCTTGTTTATGGTAACTTTGTCATATCTGATTTCCATGCCACTTTTTGTATGTGTGCATAATAATTGGATATCCCATCCGAAAGTAGATTCATAGCAGAGGCTTGAGAGTACAGTAATGTTACACATTTTGTGATGACAAAACTATATTTATAAGATTATAAAGGAATGTTTGGGATTGTGAAGTTCCAATTTGTAAGGGTCTCATTGATTGGTATGTATTGTGAAGAGCAATCTTCAGCCAAATATGCATAGTACTATAAAACTATTAAATATTTTGAGAATATTCACAGTGAAGAAATGAATACAAGATAGAAATAATATATTGTGCAGATTAGTTGTTATAATGGTAAGGAACTGTATGTACCTATGCATGTGTGAAAATTGCTTGAATTTGTAATTCTGACGCCAGAATACATAATTACTGACACACAGTTGACTGATGTACATATACCAACACTGAGGTTGATAGACTATCGAGCATGTTGTTATTGGTACAGGTAGGAAGTAGTACAATATATACCTTAGCTTATTTTGACTGTCATTTAATTTTCTTTTATATCTACACTACTGACAAATTACAGACAGACTAAGGTGCAGTAAAATAATTTTCATGTTTGCCTTTATTAAGTGGACATTAATTTGGGCATACTATACTCAAAATGTCAATTGAAGATAAGTTTGGGCTTTCCTTGAAATCTGGGTTGAAGAATTCAGCAACAGGTAGCCAAGGTTTTACCTTCTGAAAATGGAGTAATAATAAAATACAAAACTGAATACTGATTATTTAAAATTTATAGATATCTTTTTCTGCAGGCTGTGTTTTATCCAGGTGTGAGTTGGTTATAGACTTCATCTACTTTTATTATGACTAGTGTGAATTATATTCTCTAATACTTCAGCTTGAACAACTTTATATGTACTGATTCTTGTTACTGTGCGTGATGTGTGTAGGGCTTGGTCATTCATGCAAGAAATTGTTCCATTGTTAAGTGTTTACTGTGTATGATTCTTTTAAGAACATTTCTATTTTCTCAGCAGGAGACTTGGTATGCTACTTGAAGATCACATTGTCTTTAAATTAAAAATTAATGATGTGTTTAAAATCCTTTATATATTGGTTGGACCATAATTATGGGTATGTATTGATTATGCTTTATTGTATTTGGTATTCCTTGTTTCAGTTTCAGAACATCAACATAGTAAAAATGATTTCACTTGCAAGAATGTCTGAAACATTGCTTTGAACTATCTTAATTTGTTTAGAGCCTTGTGTGGGTAATTACTACAGCCACTGACATTTGATTTTATCATAATTTTCGTCTTATTGTTCCTGGTCCAGCCAAGGTTCTCTTTTTTAACACAACTGAATTCTAGTCATCCTGAGTGATAGTAAGAAATAAATTATAAAACCAAAGAATATTGTTTTTGAAATTGGTGATGTTATAATATATAGTATTACTATTTAATTTTTTATATTAACAAGTGTTGATTGTCTTTTGCATTCCATTCCTGGTATTTGAGCATTTTATATATTCTTGAAGTGCTTTTAAATGTGTATCATGTCAGAAACATATATCTCTGTTGGAATTCAGTGCATCAGTTATCAAGGGCTCTAAATAAATGTTATATATACATATGGAATTTTTAGGTGTTTCAGTACCTGTGTGTTGGATATTATAATAATAGCTTAGTGTATAGTGGGATGAAGGTAATACAGGTAATGTGAGATGTGGCTTTTGTGGTCCCAGAATTATTTTCATGTGTGGTCTCTTATGTGAACATGAGACTTGATTGTATCAGAAGTATGTCTGGGTATTTTTCAAATTCATGGGCTGCAATTTCAATACTTCTAGGACAGTTGTGCCAAAGCTGTGGCAGAATTAAAGGTAATGCAGGTAATAACAGGTTACAGATTCTTATCTTTATTGGGGGTATGTCAGTACCTGTGTGTTGGATGTCGCAATAGTAGTGCAGCATGTAGTGGGTGAAAGGAAGTATATTTTACAGATTGATTTCTTTATTGGAAGCAAAATATTACTTCCAGTTTAGTTTGTTTTATGTTGGATGTTAGCATCAAGTGTGGAATGGTAGACCATCACATCCTACGAAACTTCTATCTTTTTATTGATGTGCATTGTGTTACATTTTTTATCTCTAAAAATTTATGTGACATGTTGATTTCTTTATTGTAATGACATGAGACATCTTGGGTTTCAGACTGGAGATATGGTCTCTTGATATGGATAATAAGTGCATACATATGAAATAAGTAGTTGCAGAAAGAAAACATAGGCAGCCCTGAAATTGTGGGTTGGGCTCAGAAGTAACATGTCTCTGGAAAATAGTTCTTTGGTAGCCATCTGATACCAGAACCTTGATTTGAACAGACTGTTTGGCATGGCACAGACATTATTTGAAGCTGGTCTTGTTAATTCGTATACATAATTTTGGGGGTGTTTTTTGGTTACAGAGAAAGTGAAGTGTAAGTACATATGGTATTACTGCAGTGCGTAGGTTTTCTGAGGAGGATGGGGAGGAACATGGAAAGGGATAGGACAGGGCTGCACAAATCCTGGGTCACTAAATTTTGTGCCATGGCACCAAATATTTGTGGGTCCTGAGTATGCAACTTGCTTCATGTAACCTTTCTGGTGCCTGGAATTTTGTGGTGGCTCCTAGATTTTTGGAAAATTTGTGTACACCTGGGTAGAAAGGTTCATTTACTCTTTTATAAGGTCATAGTGTTGTAAATGTGCATTTCTAAGTGGAAGTTAGATGTGATGGTGCAAAGTTTAGCCTGTTTCCATAGTAGAGCATACATGTTAGCCAAAGAGTGTAAGATATCACAAAATTTATGCCAAAACCATGACTTTTTTTATGTGCTACAAAAGAAAGACAAGAATATTGCAGTGATTTCATTTGTTATTGAAAAAATGAAGATTAATGTCAGTATAAAAGGCAAACATAGCTGGAGTTTTATGACTAAAAGGAAATATATGGGCAAAATCAGTTGTATTGAAGCAAATAGTAAGAGCTAACATATGAGCGGTTTGTACAGAGGCATAATTTAAGAAGAATATGAATTGATAATACATCTGATACAAGAGAAATTTATGATCTATTTGGAGATTTCTGTAGTATTCTAAATGATTGAAATTGTTGGTTATGTCAATTAGACAAAAATGGGAGTACACATAATGTGTCTGTATTTCATATATTTATCAATTTAAAATGGCATTATGATTCTGTTGTGAGAGGAGTACTTCATATTATTTTAATTTATTCTGTAATACTTAAGCAGTCTGTAGAGTACACTGTCTGTAATCAGTGTGTACAACCACCTCTAATTTTCCCTAAGTAGAACTACGAGTTTTTCCCTCATGATGCAGTTGTTTGCCTTGAGAGTATTGCATTACCAGTGATAGTAAGAAATGTGTTTCGTACTCCTTCCAATGTGTACAGTAGCTATAGCTGTTAAAGGTTTGTGCAAATTTGCAGTAATGCTTTTGTTTGTGATTGTAATACTGTTTTTGGATGTGGTTTCACCCATAATTCAAAGTACTTTGAAGTGTGTTTGCATCTACACAGGATTTCTATTAACCTTTTAATTACCTATGTTGCCACATGCTAATACATGTAGGAAAACACCCCTAGAAATTTATTCTATATATTTAGGCAACAAGGAAATTTATTGCATTTGTAACTTGCTACATATTTTCTGTTTCATATTCTGCAAAATTCTGTTGATTTCATAATTGAAAAAGCCACCCCCAGCAGTATAAGGTTAAAATAGCCCTCTTTGTATGTACACACATAACAGTATAAGAACTGCTGATTGATTTTTCATGAAGTTTGACTTTGGAGAATTTTGCATGTGAAAGTATTGATTATGTGGTTGAAAATTAGAAATCTCTCCTAAACTGTTTAATATTCAATGCTGCAGCAATTAATTGGTAGTAGGATTTCTGTTGTTTCATAGCATGAGGTTTTATGTATTTTGGGTACTACTCATTAGCTGCAAAACAGATGAAGGAAGGGGCAACAAATACCAGAACCATGAATGTAATCTAAAAGTTTACATCAGATAGTGTGGTAGCTCAGGAGCATTTCTGTCAGATTAAAAAGCAACCTTGAATATGTCAAAAAACTGTACTCCCCTGTTAGTACAAATATGTATGATGGTAAAGAAGTGCTCAACCAACACTGCGCCGTGAAGCTGTATGGGGAGTGGAGATGTGGCTGCATGCATTCTTAACTTTGCATCAATTAAGGTAAGTGTTCAGCTTCATGGCCTGGATGCTCTAATTCCAGGGATTGGTCTAGGTGGGCCTCAGAGCCAGGCTTCATTTCTTGAAAAACAGAAGAATTCTTTACCTCTGTTTAGAATTTAACTCACTTTCCTTGGTCATCCAACTGATTGTTTAGGTACTGTACTGATTACCAGTTTCCTGAATGCAAAAAGGTTTAAAAATAATAAGGTAATATTGCATTAAGAAAGAGTAAAATAACAAGAAGTAGTGATAGAGTACAGTATGTTATGAGCAGTGTGAATAAACTGGAGTCATGCAGGGTTGTCATTGCCTTAACTAACAGAAAACGAAGAGGTGGAAACGAGAAAACGTTTCAATAACAGTATTGGCAGACTGAGATTTTTTTTTTTCTGTGGCACTGTGGGCCATGGCCTCATTCTTGAGGTTTCTAGATCACACACGACGACGCATCACAGTCGGTAGGACTCCTCTGGACGAGTGATCAGCTCGTCACAGAGACCTCTACAACACTCACAGCAGACAAACATCCATGCCTCCGGTGGGATTCGAACCCACGATCTCAGCAAGCGAGCTGCCACAGATCTACACCTTAGACCACATGGCCACTGGGACCGGCACTCTGAGATATTAAAATTCCAAAATTTGATGTGAAGAAGATGGAAATTCTTTGATAGTGAAGAAAATATTAAAAATGTGTTTTCAAGATTTGGTGTTAAAAACAGGTCAGTTTTAAATGGGTCCCAAGAATGGTGTGATAAATGTGGGTAATTCTATGTCTCATTAGGTCCTTTAATGGGCCTGTTGAGACCTTGCAAAAGTGAGCTGCAGTAAGGTAACAGACAGAAACACATTCAACACCATATGATAGTGCAAAACATGAGGAAAGGCAAATAATACATAATATGAATGGCAGTGTGTATCATTTATTTATTGCCTTATTTTATTTTACAATCAAGTGATCCATATTAGGTTTAGGAAAACCTCTTGGATATGGAAATAATCAAAATATATACATAGTTGACAGTATAAGTTGCTACAAGAAAGTAAAAAAAAAAATTCTAGTAATAAAATGTGTATACATTTATATCAAGATATATGTTAGAGAAGCACAAGCATGAGTAATAAAATTTATACATGTTTGAATGACAATCAGTGCTCTTTAAATTGTTAAAAGTAAAAACAAATTGGTGTAAAACATTACAAGGTATTATAATCATCATTTATTTAGTATTCCAGAGATCCACCAGAGTGGATATAGAACTTGTCATTAGATAACAACAGGCATAGTACAGAATGAGTCTCGACAATAAAATACATATCATAATAGTTTGTGATTATAATACTTAAATAAGACAAATCAAATTTATACAAGGAAATATGATCAGAATATACAGTCAATGAATATGTACATAATGCACATAGAATCTTAAATTAGTGTAACACTATAGTAAAAATCTTGTGATACAATACATAATCCACGATTCCAGAAACATTCTTGATCTCCAAGGGTAAATTATTAAAAATTTTTGTCCCTGAATAATAAGTTCCTTTTCGATAAATGTTTTAAGTTTGCTTGAGGAAGGTATAAATTATTTCTTTGTCTTGTGTCTAAATTGTGATTTTCTAATAAACATAATATATATTGTGATGTCAAAGGCAAATTTTTTTAAATACATTTCTACACAGAACTCTATTCCCACATCCTTCCATAATTCTAATTGCCTTTTTTTGTACTCTAAAAAGTATGGAACTATGCGACATGTTTCCCCTAAATATAATTCCATAGCTCATAGCCGAGTGAAAAAAAAGCACAATAAATCACTTTTAATGACAAGGCAGACATGTATGGTTTGGCATTTCTAATTGTATAGCAAACCGTAATTAATTTTTTCATAAATAAACCCATATGATTATTCCAAGACAAAGTATTATTTATTGTCACACCCAGGAATTTTGTGTAGGAGCTACTGGTGATAAAATTATTGTTAATGCCTATTTTTAAGTTAACTGACATACTTCTCTTAGTTGAGTAGAGAGAGACCAACTTGATGTCACTTGCTTTATTATTTATTTAATGCTCGACATGTTTCGGATGTTAATACATCCATCCTCAGGAGCTTGCGACCTATGTGCTGAGTTATTTCATGGGTTGTATTGATCTGGTTCGATGTGTGTTGGTGTTACGTTGTGGTATGGCTGTGGTGGTGTGGTATCCGTATGCAGGTTGAAGCACTAGTGCTTCAACCAGCATATGAATACCACACCCAGAGCAATACAACCCATGAAATAACTCAACAAATAAGTCGCAATCTCCTGAGGATGGATGTATTAACATCCGAAACATGTTGAGCATTAAATAAAGAAATAATAAAGCAAGTGACATCAAG
>Ga0123355_10013040_pt1 | contig 12909 bp, 11 predicted proteins | sample TergutEmb28metaG_3_FD_89872 | JGI IMG/M metagenome (GOLD analysis project Ga0123355, IMG submission 89872) | Embiratermes neotenicus P1 segment gut microbial communities from Petit-Saut dam, French Guiana - Emb289 P1 | ecosystem: Host-associated > Arthropoda: Insects > Digestive system > Gut ... | reverse complement strand
TCCAAACCTTTTATGAAATCAAACGCTGCCCTGAACTTGCAGCAATCCATTGTGTAGTTGTTGTCAATCTCAACCGGATATTTTGTCATTTTGCGTGAAAGTCGGCCCGCACCTGTAAACACGTCACTGACACCGACAACTACTGTTTCGGGGTCAAGCCCGGCCAAAAATCCGGCTTTTTCCTTTAACTCGGTAATCAGTTTTTCTTTGATTTCTTCCACGTTGTCTTTATTTGCCTTTAATCCGACGCGACCATAGGGTAAAGTTGCACTGTCCAACACGACACGACGATTGTAATGAATAATACGTGTATTATGTGCCGATATATTGATGATGATGCCCTTTGGAACGTCCATCGTGTTTATTACACTTGTGTATATTGCTTGGATTTCTTCAGATTCTTTAATTGTTTTAAAATCCAATCCGCACATGTTGGAGGCCTCCTCCATGAAAGAAGAATAGTTCTTGGCGTTGGTCAACGAAGCACCTACAACGCAATATATTTTCGAAACCCCTTGTGATTCGCAAATCTTTTTGTACATTTGTAACAGTGCAATGCATTCTTTTATTTTGGAACTTTTAATCATTCCGTCTTTTTCAATGTGTTCGTTGATGTGCACGTATTCGCTGTATTCCCTGTGTACAAAGAAATACTCATGCTCTACTGCCTTGCAAAGTGTTAGTCTTATTACTGTGCTGCTTAATTCAAAAAGTGCAATTTTTTCCATTCATCCTCCTTGGTGTTATGTAACATTACCATAGATTTTTTGCCTTGTACATACTTTTTTGAAAGAAAAATATGTTGCATTATTTTTGGTGTTAATTTATAATGTTATGTTATTTGTACACACTATAAAGGGACAACGCATGAGGAAAAAATCCACCAAACTACTTTCATTTATAATTGCAATTGCCATGATTTTTGCGTGGGTACCTTTTAATGTTGTATCCAATATGATTGCATTGGCATCAAATGATTATGCTATACATTACAACCCTGATAATCACAGTTTTGCCGCCCCTAATCAATCCGATCGATTCACTTCTCAACCAATAACAGATATACTCAACCCTGCCTTTACCGATAATGTTCCCGTGTTTTCACCTACTGTATCTGGATGGCATGGTCATGGGCAAAATCCAAATATCGTAATGGGTGTATACAATACCCATGAATTTGACGCATTTATAAATGGTCAGTTTTCCGGTATTGACGCCGGACAAATCCCACATATGTTTCCCATTGAGTCTTCATCCTCGGTTACCGAGCACAATGTTCTGGTAATGGCGAGCAAAAACCTTCAAGGCACCTCTGCCAACTTTTCACAAACCCTGCCAGAGTTTCATGCTGATGGATTTTTTCGTGTTACCGTTGATTTTATGGCAGTGGACACAAACACAAGACCAAGTGCCATTTACCTGACCCCTACACAATCTTTCGTCGACGGTCGCCAAAATCCATCGATAACTTTGAATGATGGACTTTGGAGGACAGCAACATTTCTTATAAAAACAGATGCATTGGAAGAGGTCACATTTAACCTTGCGTTACATCTTGGTCGTTCTGGACAAACTGGAACGGGGGCTGTATATTATGATAATGTTACGGTAACCGCGTACAGTCAAACAAATTTCGCCCCGTTGTGGGAGCACGCTTACAACAATGATAATCCACTTACATCGTTGGTGGATTTGCGCGTCTCACATATTGAGGATATTCAGTTGCCACACATGGCACATTACGAACAAAACAGTAGCATCGTTATGCATGAAAATTTTAACTCCTCATCAAACTTTATTCCACTTGGTAATCATTCACAATATACCGCACAAATATTTCCACACATTCCGATGTACCAGATTCCAAGGACATTGAATTTCCGCTACGTCGAGGAAATACATGGAACAAACACCGTTCATGAGGGAGATGGTGCGATGTTGGTTTCTGCGATTAACTCCCGTGCTGGTGTACGATATCGCAATCCACTTTATTCTAACGATTTTTCGTTGCAGGTTGGTTTGAACGAGTTATTCATGATAAGTTTTTATTCGCTTTCCACTGATGATTCTTTTATAACCATTAGGGATACACGCTGGGGCACTGTGCAACCGGATTTTGTAGATATATTCAACTCTGGATTCCTCCCATTGCAAAGTGCCAACACACCGTCAGCAGATAGTCGCAACGGATGGGTTCTGAACACAATATTCCTTCGCGGGGCGGCATTAAACGATACAAATTTTACAAACCTCAATATTGAGTTTTGGGTGGGCGGGCAAAATGACGCCACAGGATATATGTTAATTGACGAGTTTTCTATTGTGAAAATAACACAAGAGTATCATGACCGTCATTTGGGTCGTTTGAATTCTTTGGAAGTAAATTTAGATGGATTAGAGGTTACCGCCGACATTGATAACTCTCACTTTAATCTTGGTGACAATAGAAATACTACAGTGCTCCTACCCAACCAAAACAGAACGATATCAGCCAGATATCCGTTGATAGCACACGATTGGAACGTTGAGATAGAAGGTGTTGCTGTCACCAATCACGAAGAAGAGGACCGCATCATCAATGGTATAGTTAATACCAGCGTAGGTCATTGGGCACGGTATGGAACTTTGGCGACTTCTAATGTTGGTGGTGGTTCCAATCCCGCGTATGGACCGGCGAGCAACGCAAATCCTGGGCGCATAGGCAACAGAAGTGCCTTTAACAACATCTACATGCTTCAAAACGTGGAACCAACACACCAAAGGGTAACCAGTTCAACATTTATACTGCCAAGTGATAGTATTAACATAATTTCTTTTTATGCGACGGTTGACCTTATGTCAGATGACAATGTTTGGGCGGTTATCGAAGTAGACGGACGCGAGGTTTCCCGCATTCGTATTGAGTCAAACATTTGGAGAGAATACACAATTGAAATACAAACATCAGTCTTTACTTCCCCATCGTGTACAATAAGTTTTGTAATGGGTGACGAGGTTTTACGCAACACTACCGGTGTTATGTTTATTGACGATGTTTTGTTGAACCAAATACACACCGATACCCCTGACATGACGGTTAATTTGTCAGATGCATCCCAGCTACATCGGGACGGACGTCCGTTGTTTTTCGAAAATGCGCGAGGGTTTGGTGAAGAAACATCTATTCTGACATTCAATCAATCGTACAATATACTTAACATAGCTACTCCTGGTAATCCGAAACACGCCCGCATCGTAAACACATTCACGGAAACAATAACTCCTGGAACCCGTTATCGTTTTACTGTATATGTACCGGTTAATTCTATGCGTGTTGACGCCCCAGCCCAAGGTCAAAACGTATTGGAAGATGATTATATTCCTGACTGGGGTATTTCGTTGACACTTATTGATGGTACCGATGAAATGTTGACAAGTGGTGGATTTATCAACCTAAAGAATGAGGATATTCAAAGATTTGCCAATCTTAAAGGTGTCCCACGTATGGTTGGTGATAGGATGGAAATTTGCATTCCGTTTACCTTTATTATCCATCCGGGACAAAACATCGACCTTGCCCTGCAGATTGAGTTTGGAAATGAGCTGCAACCTGTTGTTGGACAAATGAGTATACTTGAAACAGTATTAGAAGAAATTTCATTGAACGAATTCAATGTATTGTCAAATACCGCAGGAGTACGGGTAATTACAACAGCTGTCCGTCCCCCAGATCCAGAGGTCACCACCCCGACGCCAGGGTTTTCATTTGACTGGTTGATTATACCATCACTTATCATGGGTCTTGCCGTTATAATAGCGGTAACCGGCTTCACAATCCGTCGTATTAAATTCAAAAAACATATAGCAAAATCACACAACACGTATGCACGTGACGATTCACGGTCGGTCAAGTCCGCCCCAGTCGCCAAAGCAGCTCCGAAGAAAAAAGCAACCCCAGACAAACCGAAAAGGAAATTAAACAATGATTAGGCGTTTTGCCTGTGTTTTGATGGCTGCCTTTTGTACTGTTTTTTTGATTGCCTGTGATACTAATGCACAGGGTCCGGCATCAATACTGCCAAATCACAAGTATTTTTTGATTGGCGTAACCCCGAGCGCCTTTACCGATTCAAACGGTGACATGGTATCCCTTCAGGTCAACGACCACAGTTATATGACGTTCGATGAAAATTTTCGCACTATGCAATTGGTTTTCCATTTGCATCCCACTACCCCTATATGGTTTATAGTAATAAGTATATCTTTAGATGACAATCACATCAACGCAACTGTTGAGCGTATTTATCGCGGAAATTTGATTAGATATCATGTTACATCAAGCAATACCCACATTTACTTCCGCTCTGCCGTTGCACATACATTGACGGTCACTACCCCTGGAAATAACGAATTTTTATATGTTGAGTCGGATATGACGGTACTTACTTTTGCACGTGTGCGTCCAAGTCATATAGCGGAGGGCTTTTGATATATGGAAGAAAAAAAGCCAAAATCCTTAAGAACAAAGTTAATAATCCTTTTTGCTATATTAGCGGTTGTTATTGCAGGTGTAATAATTTGGAGTTTTTTGAATGACGATGAAGTTGCCTATAGACATAATTTGGTGGGTATAAATGTCCCTGAAACATTACCACAAAATTTATCTGCATGGTCGGGTGAATTGAATATGTACGAAAACAATACTTTTTCAATTCGGGTTACTTTTGCCGTCGATAACACGACGACGGCATTTTTCGTGGCTCTTGGCACATACACACAGGAACAGAATGCATTTACATTTAGATATTACGCAGCATACAGACTTTCGGAACGTGCCCCACGTTATATTACCGACCCACCACCGACATTCAATATGAGCAACAATCGTATAACCATTGTGTTGACTTGTGGATCTTCGTTTACTTTTGCAAGGTGAACTTGTAACATCTTCGTTTTTTCACAATTTCTTTTTCAAATCCATCGAAAAGGTTTTGAACATCCTTATTATTTTCTAACTGAAGATTGCTTTCCAGAAATTGCACCTTCTTTTTTACAAGGTTCCCGAACATGTCATTGATTATGATTGCGGGAACACCCTTGCCCTGATATTCCGGTAACACGGCGACAAGACATAGGTCAATATATTTTGGTCGCATTGATTCCAATTTGATGCGGAGTGCGTTTATGGGCAAAAAACCGAAATTAAAAAGTCGTCCCTTTGCCTTGTTAAGACTTCGCGAAATATTTGGTGCGGTGATTCCGAATCCCACCAAATTGTCGGCGGAGTCCACTATTAAGCAGACATATTCACGACGCAGGATTTGTTTGAATTGTTTTAACAACGAATACCCTACTTCGTCGGTGATTGGGATGACACCGTGCAGGTCGACATAGCACTTGTTTATCAGGTCAAAGAGTTGTTTGCCGTATTTTTTGATGATTTGTTTAACGGAAATTTTGTTGGAAAGAATCGTCAGCCCCAAACGTTCCCGCATGCGGTTTGCAATGCGGACCACGCGTTCGTCCATTTTTTCGGGTGCCTTTATGATGAATTCAAGCCAATCCACCTCTTTTGTGAAACCGTATTCTTCCAAATATTTCATGTAATACGCGTAGTTGTATGGGTTGACAAAGGTCGGCATTCGGTCAAAACCATGTACCAGTAATCCCTCTTTGTCTATATCGCTAAAGCCTAGGGGTCCGTGGATGTTTTCCATACCTCTACTTCGTGTAAATTCAACCGCGGTGTCCAGTAAAGCGAATGCAACGTCTCTGTCATCTATTACGTCAAATCGTGTGAAGCGTGCAAATTTTGCGTTGTTTTTTTCGTTGTACAGTTTATGAATTAATACCGCAATTCTTCCCACTATTTTGTCATCTTTTGTCGCAAGATACATTTTTGTCTCGACATCGCGCCATGACGGATTCTTTGGCGAAAAAAGACCAAATTCGTCGATTTCCAGTGGATGCACGTACAGCTTGCTGCCCCTATATAACCATGTCGGGAAACGCACGAATTGTTTTAATTGTTTTTTATTTGTGACTTCAATTACTTTAATCATCAATAGAGTATATCATGGTTGGTGTGGAAACTGGAAGTATTATTTCGCTTTTCGCGTAAAATTCGGTTTCATTACATCTGTTAACCGAAAGAAGTTGACACGGTGCGCAACCGACAAATTTCGCGATATCCACCACTTTCATGTTGTCTGGTCTTTTAATTGATACAAACATAACAATACCTATGTAAAACATACATATTAAAATGCCAAAACAATTTGTCCAGGCGGTCGCGATAATCGCGGCATTCACGGTGGCGACCCGTGCGTTGGGATTTATTTTCCGCATGTTTTTGGCGCGTATACTGGGACCCGAGATGTTGGGGGTTTATCAGATTGCGCTGGCGTTTTTTATGGTGTTTCTGACTATAATTGCAACCGGATTGCCACTTGCGATAAGCAAAGAGGTCGCAAAAGCCAAAGAACGCGGACAGGATAAGGATATCGGCACAATCGCGGCGACGGGGTTGATTACAAGTTTGGTGGTTAGTATCGTTTTGTGCGGAATTGTGTTTTTGTTGCGTGAATTTATTGGAAATATCTTCACGGATGAAAGATGTATGAAGATACTGTTGATTTTATTGCCGGCGGTGGTGTTAAGTTCGGTTTATACGTCATTGCGTGCGGTGTGGTGGGGCGAGAAAAAGTTCATATTGCTGGGCGCGACCGAGTTGTTGGAACAAATTGCGCGCGTTGTGTTGTTCGCTGTGCTAATCGCGATTGCTTTTATCGGGTTGGACGCCGCGGGGTTGGCTGCGTTGTCGTTTACAATTGCGTGTTTGGTGTCGGCGGTGGTGGTGGTTGTGTTATTTTACCGCAGAAATAGTGGTATAAAACACGTAACACCACAACATGGTGGGTATTATCGCCCGATAATTAAATCCGCTACACCAATAACCGGGGTACGATTTTTGGGTTCGATTGCCATTCCTTTAATATCGATAATAATCCCCCTTCGATTGATAGCGGCAGGAAGTACGCAAATACAGGCAATCAGTGAATACGGAATAATAATCGGAATGACGTTGCCCCTGTTGATGATACCGGGGACGGTTATTGGGGCAATGGCGACGGCTTTGGTGCCCGAATTGTCGGGGGCACATCAACGGAAAGATAAGGTACAAGTCACCAAACAAATCAATGGGGCGTTGACGTTTACACTTTTTGTTACTTTTTTGCTTCTCCCCGCCTTTATGGCGTTGGGGCAACATATCGGGATATTTATATTTGACAACGCGGCGTCGGGGCGGTATTTGTCGTTGACAGCGTGGGTGATGATACCTTTGTCGCTGAACATGATTACAAATGCGATTTTAAATTCGTTGGGGGCGGAAACCAAAGCGATGAAGCATTACATGTACGGGTCGGTGTTTTTGTTTCTTATCGTTTGGTTTGGACCGGCATATGTTGGGGTTAATGCGTTGGCGATTGGACTGGGGGTTTGTATGTTGATTGCCAGTACCATGAATGTCGTGATGATAAACAGATTGACAGGGGCAAAGACACGGGTCATGCCGATGGTTTTACGTTTTTCCGCGGTGTCACTCCCCGCCTTTCTGTTGGGTTTCTTTATATTCGGTATCGCGCAGCACGTCTGGCCGTTTGTGATTGCGTTGGGTTTGGCGGGCTCGGCTTCGGTGTCGGTGGTGTTGTTTTTGTCGCGTCAATTTAATCTTGTGGATACAAGTATTTTGAAAAGAAAAAAATAGCCGGGTGGCTATTTTTATTTTTCAATTGCGTTTTCGGGTTCTGAACACCATTCTGGGATTGTAAATTCTGTACGGTCAATTAGGTTACCATTTTCATCCAATTCATACATTTCAATGTCTTTTTGTATATAATCCCAATCGCCACCCATCCCCATATCTTCTGTATGATTTAGGTCGCCTTTTTTGCAAACTGGTTTTTTTAAAATATCATCCGTAACAAACATGTTTTTGCATTTTTCACCGTCTATCATACAGTATTTCTTCTTTTCTTTTGGCTTGCCAAAAAGATTTTTTAGTTTAGTTTTTAGTTTTTTTAATATTTCCATTATTCATTGTATCACGAATAAATATATTTGTAAATACCTAAACTAAAAAATGTTTAATATTATGTTCCGCGTTGTGATTATTTATTTGGTGGTGATTGCCGTTCTTCGTTTGATGGGTAAACGTCAAATTGGTGAGATGGAGCCTTTTGAGTTGGTGATTACGATTATCATTGCAGATTTGGCGGCGATACCGATGAGCGAAATGACAATCCCGATATGGTACGGTATTGTTCCGCTGTTGATGATTGCGATTATCCATTATATTTTTTCGTGGACGTCGAACAAAAGTCCACTTATGCGTAACATAATAAACGGTAAGCCGGTTGTAATTGTTGATTCAAACGGGATTAACTTTAAAGAGTTAAAGAAGTTGAATATCAGTGGTGAAGAGTTGATGGAGGCATTGCGAAATTTGGATTACTTTGATTTGTCGGACATCAATTATGCCATCATCGAACGAAATGGGAAAATCACGGTAATACCGAAGACCACCGCGACCCCATTGAACCGTCAGGATTTGAAAGTTCAACAACCGGAAAATGAGATGTTTTATTGTATCGTGGAAGACGGTAAGGTTATTAAGAAGAATTTCAAGGAACTGGGTATACAACAGGATGTGGTTATGCCAGACATACTACGCAATATACAGTGTCGGACGCGAGACATTGCGTTTGCTTCCCTGTCCGCTGCCGGTGACGTGTATGTACAAAAACGCGGACAGCCGTGCCAAAACATAAAGGTAAAGACCCAATGACACGATTGATTATTACGCTGGGAATTTTAGCGGCGTTGATTGGGATTGCGTTTTGGGAAGAATCGTATGCAAGCGGAGTGTACGGAAAATTGGAAGCGGACATGGAAACACTCGCCGCCATTATGGAACACCAAGACGATGAAGGGATAAAATCCAACACCGAGATGGTTAATCGCATGTATGATGAGTGGATTAAAAGCGAGCCAACGTTGTCGATAATTTCGCGCCATTTTGACCTTGTGCAGGTTTCGGACGCGTTGATTTATGTTAAAAATTTCGTTGAATTTGGTAACAAAGAAGAAGCGTTTGCCGGCATTCAACGGTTGAGGTATTTGATAAACGCACATAAGGAACAGTTAAGCACGGGGTGGGTGAATATTATATAGGTAAAATGCCTGTGGGTATTTGTCCATGTAAAGTTTGGTGTATGATGTATCAAGTGTCCCACCCCACTTTTCGTATGCGAAACATGCTTTTGACCCCTTTAATGTTCCGATGACCATTTTGGTTGCACCATTTTCCGTTAAAAATTTTATGATTTGGTCAAAAAACGCCTTTCCAATTCCGCGGTTTTGGTATTCTTCGTCTACATATATCCCCTGCAAATCTGCGTAACATTTTTCGGCGTAGTATTCGTAATCGCTTTTCATAAGGGCATTTGCAAAACCGACAATTTTCTCACCGTCCAACGCAACTAAATATATGTCGCCGTATGGGTGCCATTTTTCTATTCTTTCTTCTTCGTTTTTTTCACGATTTAAGATGTCTTCTTCGGATATTATGTTTTGAAATGCTGACCGTCTTGTGCGAAGGTGTAATCTAACTATTTGTTCGGCGTCGGTTTGTACTGCATGTCGTATTGTTATGTTAGTCATGGTACAATATAATGTGTGTAGATTGCTTTTGTCAAGGCTTGTGCTGACTTAGGGATGTCTCGACTACGCTCGACATGACAGGTCGTAGAAACTGTCCGGTGCAACTTTTGGGGTTGTCGGCGATTTCGCGTGGGTTTCCGGTTGCGATGATGTAACCGCCTTCTTCCCCGCCTTCGGGTCCCAGGTCGATTACGTGGTCGGCGACCTTTATGACGTCAAGGTTATGTTCGATGACGATTACCGTGTTTCCGTTGTCAACAAGACGTTGGATGATGCCGATTAATTTGTCGACGTCGTAACTGTGAAGCCCGGTTGTCGGTTCGTCCAAAATGTATATCGTGCGACCGGTTGCGGTGCGGGATAATTCGGTAGCGAGTTTCACGCGTTGTGCCTCCCCCCCGCTTAGCGTTGTTGAGGATTGTCCCAATGTGATGTATCCCAGCCCGACATCCTGCATCGTTTTGATTTTTTTGTACACCGCGGGGATGTTTGCGAAAAATTCGCAGGCTTCGTCTACCGTCATGGAAAGGACTTCAAAAATATTTTTGCCCTTGAATTTGACGTCCAAAGTTTCTTTGTTGAACCGTTTGCCTTTGCAGACTTCGCATTTCACATAAACGTCGGGTAGAAAATGCATTTCGATTTTTTTTGTGCCGTCGCCGTCGCAATTGTCGCACCTGCCGCCACGGACGTTGAATGAAAATCGTCCGGCTTCGTATCCGCGCTCTTTGGCGTCGCGGGTTGCCGCGAAAAGTTCGCGAATTGGTGTAAAGACCCCCGTGTATGTCGCGGGATTTGACCGTGGGGTTCGCCCGATTGGCGATTGGTTGATGTCGATTACTTTGTCGAAATTTTCGTGACCTTTGATTTCCTTGTGATTTCCCACTGGTAGATTCGTACGACCCAAAAGGTTGGACAATGCGGGGTACAAAATGCGATTGACCAGTGAACTTTTGCCACTGCCCGATACACCGGTTACCGCGGTCAGGACACCAACTGGAAAGGCGACGTCGATGGATTTAAGGTTGTTTTCGCGTGCACCGATAATTTCGACGAAGTCTTCACCGACTTCACGATATTTTACCGGAACTTTGATTGCTTTATCGCCACGCAGGTATGCACCGGTTATGCTTTCGGGGCATTTGATGACGTCATCGTACGTGCCCGAAACCACCAATTCGCCGCCGTGAATGCCGGCGCGTGGACCGATATCGACAATCCAATCGGCGTTTTTCATGGTGTCTTCGTCGTGTTCAACCACGATAAGGGTGTTGCCCAAATCACGTAACCGCATCAATGTTCCAAGTAGTTTGTTGTTGTCGCGTTGGTGGAGTCCGATGCTTGGTTCGTCCAAGATGTACAAAACACCTACTAAACCGCTGCCGATTTGTGTGGCGAGTCGAATGCGTTGACTTTCGCCCCCGGACAGGGTGTCGCTGCCCCGTCCTAGTGTTAAATAATGCAAGCCCACGTCCACCAAAAATTTGCACCGTGCCTTGATTTCTTTTATAATCATTTCCGCGGTGATTGCCTTTGTTTGGGAAAGTTTCAGGTTATCAAAAAATTCCACGACGTCTTTGATTGCTTTGCCCGTCAATTGGCTGACGTCCAGACCGCCTACCTTTACCGAGAGGGATTCTTTTTTTAACCTTTTACCGTGGCAAAGACCGCATGTGCGATTAATCATCAATTTGGCGATTTCGTTTTTCATCCAGTCGCTGCTGGATTCCTTGTAGCGTCTTTTAAGGTTCGGTATGACCCCTTCGTATTTGCCGAGGTAGTTGTTGTCGTAATTTTCACCACTAAATTGGTATCGCAATTTTTCTTCGCAACCATACAACAGCTTGTGTACTATGTCTGGTGGAATATCCTTTATCTTGTGGTTTAGGGAAATTTTGAATTGTTTGGCGAATGCACGAAAATACATCGGTGCGATTTTACCGTCCATGTTCCACCCCGAAGCCACGATTGCGCCCTCCGCTATTGTCAAATTCCTGTTGGGGACGATTAAATCTTCGTCGATTTCCATGGTGAACCCAAGCCCCGAACAGTTGGGGCATGCGCCGAAAGGGCTGTTAAAGCTGAAACTGCGGGGTTCGAGTTCCTCTATATTTATCCCACATCCAACGCAGGCGTATTTGTTGGAAAACAATTTACTATCTTGATTGTCGCAGGCAACCACCATCAGACCGTCGGTCAATCGCAATGCGTTTTCAATGGCCTCGTTAATGCGGGTGGATTCGTCTTGTGAAATTTTGATTCGGTCGACGACGACGCTTATATTGTGTCTTAAGTTTTTGTCTAGGTTTATCTCTTCGTCCAGCATATACATACTTTCGTTTATTTTGACGCGTGCCCAACCGCTGCGACGATATCCGTCCAATTCTTTGGCGAATGTGCCCTTTTGACCGCGAACGACGGGGGCTTCTATTGAAATCATTTGATTTGCATGGTTCGCAAAAATTTGTTCACCAATTTGGTCGACGCTTTGTCGTGTGATTTTTTTGTTGCATTCGGGGCAATATGGCTCCCCTACCCGGGCGTACAGCAATCGCACGTAATCATAAATTTCGGTTACCGTGCCAACGGTTGAGCGCGGATTGTGTGATGTGGTTTTTTGGTCGATTGAAATTGATGGGGAAAGCCCCTCGATATATTCCACCGATGGTTTTTGTGAATTGCCCAGGAATTGGCGGGCGTAACTGGATAAACTTTCCATGAAACGGCGTTGACCTTCGGCGTAAATTGTACCGAAGGCGAGCGACGATTTACCAGAACCCGACACACCGGTAAAAACCACCAATTTGTTACGTGGTATTGTTACATCCAAATTTTTAAGGTTATTTTCCGTCGCACCCTTGACGATGATGTTTTCTAACATAAAAGCCTCAACTACTATTATACCTTATTTTGTATCTTTTCGCAAGCGGGAAATTACCAAATTATATCTGCCTGTCCATTTCTTTGAGTTTGCGTGGTGCTGTCCCCGGCCAATATGCTGTGTTTTCTGGGATATCTTTACTTGGACCATCTACTACTAACTCAACTTTTGGTTGTTCTGCTATTTTGGTTTCATGAACTTTGTTGTCATAGTCAAACCCTTTGTCGTTGAAAATTTTATTAATCTCTTTCAAGGTTTCTAGTATTTCGTCTTTTTTACTCATGAATATATTCTCCTTTTTACTATACAAGTATCCCCCCCCCCCC
>Ga0123355_10013038_pt1 | contig 12909 bp, 2 predicted proteins | sample TergutEmb28metaG_3_FD_89872 | JGI IMG/M metagenome (GOLD analysis project Ga0123355, IMG submission 89872) | Embiratermes neotenicus P1 segment gut microbial communities from Petit-Saut dam, French Guiana - Emb289 P1 | ecosystem: Host-associated > Arthropoda: Insects > Digestive system > Gut ... | reverse complement strand
TCTGTCTGTCTGTCTGTCTATCTGTCTGTCTGTCTATCTGTCTATCTGTCTATCTGTCTGTCTGTCTGTCTATCTGTCTGTCTATCTGTCTGTCTATCTGTCTCTGTCTGTCTCTGTCTGTCTCTGTCTGTCTCTGTCTGTCTCTGTCTGTCTCTGTCTGTCTGTCTGTCTCTCTGTCTCTCTGTCTGTCTTTCTGTCTTTCTGTCTCTCTGTCTTTCTGGCTGTCTGTCTTTCTGTTTGTCTGTCTGTCTGTCCGTCCGTCCGTCCGTCGGTCCGTCTGTCTATCTGTCTGTCTGTCTATCTATAAAATGTATGACTCATACGACAACCGGATTATTTCGAAACCTGTTGGTCTTAGCAGTGAAGGTGCAGCACTTTTTGTGTGAAGTACACACAAAATTCTTGTGCAGCCTTTAGTAGGCGTTCGTATTTGAAATTTTAATCTGTTCTCGGTAGTTACATAACGGAAAGAAGGAATATGATTGGCTGCTAGGAATTTTTCAAAGTCACGGTTTGCATTGTGAACACAAATATGGCGGTACCCTAATTGGATCTACATAGCATACATGGCCTACTCTGTTTGTATGCTGACTTTGTGTTTGCTTTCGAGAGAACACATCCGCATCGTACCTTACCGGGGAGTTTGTTGTTGATATGTACAAAAGCGACATAAAAAGCAGAGTGCAAATGTTGTCTTTTCATTATTGTCACTGCATAAATGTGGTATTAGCATACAAAACTGGGAAAATGGTGCGGATCATTTCGTAATTCTCGAGGTTTATTTTGGAAACAATATAAAACGAAAGATAAATAATTATCAGAAGAAAATACAATTAATCATGGAGTTAGAAGAGGTTGCCCTTTATCGCCAAAATTATTTAACGTAAATGCAATGACAGTAAAATGAAACCAGATTTATACAGAAGGTATTATCTTATCAACCACTGCAAAAAGAAACACTCTTCTTTTTGCAGACGATCAAGTCATAACAGTTGATTCAGAGGACAGTTTACAGGGCAGAGTATTTTACACTGCAAAACATAGCAAAGTTTGGAATGGAAATATCACCAGGAAAACCTGAGACTTTGGTATTTTTAGGACGAAACCCAGCAAAATGTAAATCATAATGGATAACAAGTGTTTAAAACGAGTAAAGAATTTTAAATATCTGAGGTTTGAAATTTCCTATGAAAATTAAAAAGATATTATAAAAACTAGCACAATTTGCTCAAACTTTGTAAATTTTAAAGGACACCTTTAAAACAACTTTGGCCCAGAAATGTTCAAGAATAAAAGTACATAGTGCATGGCTTTACCCATTATTCTACACGAAAGCGAAATTTGGACACACAAACAAAAAAAAATATTGTAGTTGAAAGCAGAACCAGTTGACGAGAAAATAAGAAGATACAAATAAAATTGGCTACAACATGTAACAAGAATGAACATAAGCAGGATGCCAAAAATAATACTGAATTGTAGACCAAATGACGAAGACGGCTTGGGGAGATCTATGAAAATACTAACAGACAAGGCCGGAACAGTTCTATCGAGCCTAACTCGTGATGGATGATGCTGATCATTTCGTATTGCCACTATTTACCGTTAAATACTCCAGAAATTTCGAACGAAGAACGTCTATAGCAAGTTTTGTTACAGTATGTGCTGCTTATCTTCGTATATATAAGATATTCAATCAACGGCCCTTCTGCCCCGTTCCTTCTCCTCTGGTTATGCGGGAAGCCTCTGTATTTAATTTTAAACTTTAAGAAACCGTAAAGAAATAAATGTAGTTCAAGATGTCTTCCAGCTGGGAAACACAATGACCTGACGGACGGAGAGACAGACAGGTCTTGAGAATTACTCTAAGTAAACAGACATCCCACTAACACAGAAAATGCATATACTGCTTGGGGCAAAATTTCTACAGTCTGCGGTTTACTGTAATTAATTTTATTTAATTAAATACTTTTACGCATGTGTTATTTATTTATTTACTTCGTTTCAGAGGCCTGTACTTACTGTTCACAAATATGTAGTGAATTTAGAAGGTCGTCTAACAAATTCCGTGCATTGCCAGTGATATCTACGTGCAGTAACTTGCTCGCCAACAGCATTAGTTCTATGTAGGTCCCATGAAAGGTCTTTAGGCGATATGCTGAAAGCAGTGAATCGTAGCCGATTAATCGATCAAAAAAATAATCGAGAGTTACAAGATATAATCGATTAATAATTTAAGCACTAACGTTCTTCTTTAATTCTTACAGCATGTAAATGAACTCGTTTTCACTGTATTGTGTTCAAAGGTGTCAACGTGCTCTGATATTTATGAAACTGTAATTTGAAAGATACTTGCTGGGGAGAGATTGAATTCCATGGAAACCCATTCAACCACAAGGTCTAGTCGTGGACCCGGGGGGGGGGGGGGGGGGGGGGGGGGAGGGGGGGAGAAGAAGAAAAAAAAAAACTTGATGACAGCCCATGTTTTGATGTTGAAATCGCATTCGTCCCTGACATGCTTCCGAGCTTGTTTCCTTCCTGGTCGGGCTGAGGACTTATCAGCACCCTGGTATAAATGAAATTTAGACATGCTTAATATTTTGCATTTTCCATGTATTATGTTATTTATTAAAATCCAATAAAATACACTGCTTAGTTTTTACAGATCTTATTATCTACATTAACATATCTTAAACATACTGTGGCTCCTACTAAGACATCATTTTGGACATGTATCTGAGGCAATGCATATCACATATGAGAGCAGTACATATGTATTTCTTAGAAACTGAGACATTGTGGCTGTAAATGTAACATTTGTTATACTCTACTGTTACTTATTATTCACAGTCCATATGGATGTAATATTAATGACTAAAATTGAACATTGAAACATGTAATATAGCAATGGTGATAAGCTTGCACATTGTGTTCAATTGTTGCTATATTCCTTCATATGATGAAGAAGGCATTTGATTTTAACTTTCAAGCATCTATGGAATGTCAAATGTTCAAATAGTTCTCATTGTGTGAGAGTTATTAAAATATGAGTACAACTACAAAGTTTGCTAAAATCAGTAAGTATCATAACCAAGTATATAGACCTGTGATGCCAGATTTGCAACTTTACTTGTATAGTGAACACTTTGCGCTGAACTGTGTATCCAAGACTGTCTATTGGCATTACTGTGTTATATATTTTAACCTTCAATTTTAGCCATTATTATTACATCCATATGCACTGTCAATAATCATAAATTATGGCAGACTGTAACAAATGTTATATCTATACCACCATGTCTCATTTCCTAAGAGATGCATATGTACTGCTCTCAAATTGTATTGTAAACTTACGTATGTATGTATACCCGTCTATACTTCTTCCTGATGATGGCTTAGTAGAAACCAAAACATGTTAAAAATATGTTAATGTAGATAGATATACAAAAGCTGACCAGTATGTTTGGTTGGATACTGATATAGTACTTTATACATTGTTCAACATATTACAGCACAGTGATGACACCATTGTTACAACGTTTATTCTGGATAACGTAACTTATATGTGAGTATATATGTGTGTGTGTGTGTGTCTATATAATTATGAAGGTGGTAATGTCTTGTATCATATTTTGTGACACTGTTTCTACAAAGTAAAATCTATACCTTATTTGGAAATGTGTTGTTCTGAAAATGGTGTAGTTGATTCTACTCCTGATGTGTTCTTGGGAATTGTATTGGGAGGCAGGAGGGCTATTTGGATATGTTTGATTTTCGTTTACAGTTACTCTTGCAATCATGAATCCAGCTGTTTTGATTCCTGGGGTATTTTACAACATGTCTTGATCATCCTGTCTGTCATTCTGAGCCCATTAACCTTTTGACGCCTAGCGACGACTATAGTGGTCCTACCACACCGCTAACATCTAAAAATTGCATTTTATATACTTATTCAACAAATATAGATAATATTTCAAACACGGCATATACTCTCCGTTTTTTCCTCTTCAAAATGTAGTTTGGTTCATAATTCTAACGTATTTGGTTCCTGTTTTATTCACATTTTATATACAGGATGTGCTAAAATTTAAAAAAATAATTCCGGCGCCAAAAGGTTAATATCCATCCTTATTCCTGTCATTTGTTTCTACACAACTCATGTATCTGTTGCTTGTTTTTTTGGCATTTTTTAATGAAAAATTTAACTTTATTTTTCTACATGAACACATACTTGAATCTAAAATGTACTAGCGAATGGCCTATGCCATATACTATTGTGTGTGTGTGTGTGTGTGTGTGTGTGTGTGTGTGTGTATATGTGTGTTGACTTGATAGCAAATTCATTGTCCATGCAAAACTATAAAAACTCAGATACAATCAATCAAATATGTCATACTACTTTTACTAAATGTCAGTCTGCCTGCATGTAAAAACTCAAGAACAATTCAAAGACTTGTAATACATTTTGATATTTTGAAGCTTTTATAAAATTTATAGATCAATTATTATAATTTTGGTTAGAAGTGCAGAAGAGTAGCAGATGTTTTATGAAGACCTACTTTTATTTTTGTGTACATCCAAATAAAATGTTAATATTTCTCCATAAATATTGGTATGTGATATTAGATATAAATATTTGTTGGAATGAAATGTGTTCTGATCAAAAAGTGTAGAGGAAAATGAAACCTTCCCTGTACGCTCATATTTTTCTTGTCTTGGTTTTAAGATTATTACCCAAACAGAAGGAACGTGCCAGAACTGTTACGCTGTAAGAACAATTGCAGAATTGTTAACTATCTCTTTTGCAGTAGGAAGTTAATGAAGTAAGTAATGATACTTGACAGTGGAAGGTTATTCTTCATTTCTTCAAGGAAATTATATCGTTGAAGATTATATTAATTGTTTGATCAGTATAATTAATCTTCTTCAAGCAGCATTTTATCTCAAAATAAACAACGTTCTCTCAGAAAACACAGTTTCAAAATATTGTAACAATTTTTCTGCAAGTGTTGTTACTAATTAGGGCATATACATTACAGGTCTGTTTATTTATGATGTTGTGTGTCCTGTGAGGAGGAAAAGAAGGAATAGTAGCAGAGAAAGGTAGAAATGAACTGTATTGTCATTAATGGAAGGACAGATATTGGCAGTGTAGCTCTGCGTGTACCTGATAATGCAAACTGTTAAATCCATGACACCTATTGACATACAACCACATGTGATTTTAACTCCAATACCACCAGATTTTTAGCTAACGTGTACTGCTCCTAGCGTGATTTCAGGCTTCTGCTGTACAGTAGACGAGAACTACACTCTTCTGGGTTATTACATAGCGATTAGTGGTAATTTCTTACCACCAGTGTTTCAGGACAACCTATCAGTCCCATCTTCACAGTTCAAGTATCTTTGACCTTGCATAATTTTACGTTACTATTTCCATATTTTAGGTGACATACTAAGAAATAATATCTTTATACTTGCTAATGACACCAAAGTACCCATACTCAGCTAATTTTATTCTTAGTAATTAGCAAACTGAACCAGATATACCTTGAGAGGTAAATCTATGTGAAGGGACTTGGCCAAGTTTCCTGGATGGCTAAAATTGAGCGGTCTTCATAACATAAGAGGTCTTTACAGTAGCTGGATACAATGAAAGTAAATAGTGTAGAAATGAGTGTAGTGTACATACAAATAATATCTAATTAAATCATGCCAGAGAGATTTAGTATGCAAGGGAACATTTATGTATTTTCATTAACTTTTGCTGTGTAAACCATTTAACGCATTTACTGCTGTATCCCTGTACTGGTATTGTTTCTTGTTGGGCCAACCACTTTTTCACCAAAACGTGCATTTTTAACTTCTGTGTTGAAAGGAAAGGAAGAGAAAAAATGTAAAAGACTTTAAATAGTTTACCACATGTTCTGGCTTTTTCAGAACATGTCAAACCATGTCTGTAGTGTCTCTATATATTAACAGTGTGTGTCACTGAACAGGATAGGCACCAACATGCAGTAAACTTGAGCCTGTCACGTGATGGGTTTGGCGGTGAATGCGTTGAATAATTTTATGAAACGTAAGGCATTAAATGTGAGGACAAAGTATCACCATAAGAAGAATAAAAATCAGGTGTTCATCTGTATGTCAAGGTAAGACCTTTATAAGTTTGAAGTACAAGAATATAGTTGTTAGACTGACAGTTGCCTAAAGAATGTTCTAAAAATGAGAGGAACTGAATGTGGCACATGAAATATGAGTTAAGGCTGAGTATAAGCTTGAAGACCAACCTGTGATGGTGTGGTGATCAGCACAAAAGCACTGTATTTCCCATTTCATAAGACACTGCAAGTAGTAAGATGCACCCTATAATTTGCAGGGTAGTTTGCAGATTTAATAGCCTAAGTATAATTTGAGCTTCTGGTGTTAAGATGCAGGGTGATTTTGGGGGCCTTTTTCTGGTGTCTTATGAGGTGGGAAATGTAATAATTAAGATCTTGACTTTCCTATATACATCGTAATGTAAATTTGAACAGTAATAACATTGCTCTTTTTTCTTTTAGATCCTGGTTCTTGGGATAGCAGACAATTATGGCTTCTGACGGAAGAAGTTCATGTCCAAGACACATTAATATCTGCTGGAGTCCAGCAACAGCCGTTTACCTGTAGAAGACTCAGTAATCCGCAATGTAACAGTTTTGTATGTCCAGACTGTGGGAAGATTTACAGTTACAAGAAAAACCTGTCGCGTCATCGCAGGTTGGAGTGTGGCAAAGAACCCCAGTTTCAGTGTTTGTACTGTTCGCATAAAACCACCCAGAAAGGGAACTTACTTCAACATATGAAGAAAATTCATTCTTACAATAATTAGAATGTAGAAATAGTAACACAATTGAAGCTGTGAAAATATTTCATTATTATGTTACAACAAATAAGCACACTTTTAACCCTTTACAAGCAATATCCGAAGTGCCCCTGACTGAGAGTACATTTCAATTAAAATTTACTGCTGCATTCATTGCCTAATTTGTTTAAATTGTAGCAAGCATTCTTAGCACAGAAATGGTCTGTTACCAGTAGTAAGCTTCTGAGGCACTATATATCAGCTTAATCAGGATTTAAGGTTTTCTTGGGTGGCATTGTCCTGTTGCATGTTTCTCAATAAGGTGTTAATTATCCAGCTCAACACAACCATACACGTCTAGTACATTAGTCTTTTATTATACACTACAATATGTTTTGGCTGTCCAGAGCAGCCATCATCAGGTAGGACACACAAAAAATATAGAGGGGGAGAGAGGCCTGTATTTACAGTGGTACAAAGTAAAACAATATTATTCCAAAGAACAGATTAATAAAGTTGAAATGAATGCATAGTTATGTTACAGAATTCCTTAGGGTTAATCATTCTGGAGCTGTAATATATGTGAGATAAAAACAAAGTAAAATATGATGAAAATAATAAAAGATAAAAATGAAAAAGCTTTTGCAATCTCTGTTTGTTTATCTTTTTTCGTACAATTGTGTGCTCTCTGATGATGGGCGAGTGACGCCCGCAACGTGTAGAATCTGGTGTGTTGTAATATTATTCTGATTTTAATAAAATTTTGTGTTTTCATTTATTCAGATTGTAATAATTGAACTGTAATGTACAGAATGGGAAATATGGAAAAAAAAAAGGCCTTATAAATTCTGTACTATTTGTGTATATCAGTAGATTTTAATGCAGTCTTGTTTTTCAAGGGCCAATACAAATTACACAGTACTGAGAATTCCGTGTAATAAGTGCAGTTGAAAAGGCATCATTAAATAAACCAGCAATGGTACATTTTTTGCCATTGAATGTCATTATTAAGTTATCATCAAGGAGAACGTTAAGTTTTGTGTGTTCTGTATGTACACAGGGTCTACAAGCTGCATTTATGTGTTTCACCTGTTTAGTATGATTTTAGATTTGTTTAGCATTATGAAGTGTATAAAACATTAAACATTGTTTCCATGCTTCCAAGCTGAAATATGATAATTTTGTGTTCTGAAATATACTACATAAGTTGGATAATAGTATTTTTTTTTTTTTTTGCATCAGTGATAGAAATTTGAGATTTTATATTACTTTATATGTTAATGAATACCTCCCATCATGCAGAGGTTTTGAGTATTGTTCACATCTAATGCATGGAGATCCCATTTACCATTCCTCAGCTGATACTGTTTTAGATTGCCCATATTGTAATAATAATAATAATAATAATAATAATAATAGATGATAATAACAATAATATCAATGTAAAAATGTAAAAGTCAAAACATATTTCATGGGCGCAATAACGTTACATGTAGCACAACCTGTAAATACAGAACAGCTGCAACACTATATACCCTGTCAACATGGCATGTTCCAGGTATATAATTGTAAATACCCTGCATAAAGGTGGTGGTGGTGATGATGATGATGATGATGATGATCTGAATGTCTTACATCATCAAAGGATGTCAACAGTGCTGTAATATTCCTGTGCTCTGAATTTCTTTTTTCATGTTAAAGGAATGTTGTTTTTCAGGATTATTTTTTCATGGACTGTGATTATTGTCTTATCAGGAAGAAAATTTTTCCAACTGTGACATACCATATTCAGAATCATATAGAAATATTGGGGTATTTAACACATTCTGATCCAATGCAGATTTTTAAAATATTTAATCAATGTGGAAACATTAATAAGAGTCTCATTTTCAAGCCACTGTTTTACAAAATCTGGTGCATATATTGATACCGTTTTTGATACTATGGGGCCCACAAATGAGAAAGATTAAGCATTGCTGTGTATGATTAACACACAAGCAAAATGTTTGCAAGAAATTTTTACACCATGTGCCATCAGGTGTTGGCTGAAGTTCTGGACCTGAAAATTGTTTGTTTGCAATTTCCTGTCAGCATTCCTATTGGCCTGGATGGACGCGGACCCCTTCTGTTCCTGTGGTGGGTTCGATGGGCCCCATGCCTGCATAGGTGGAAGTCTGTCTGTACCTAAACACTCCAACTCTGCAGATGGGGAGCACAGCAAGCTGCTTCAAAATGCACCCCCCTGCCACATAGTGCAGAAACCCCAATACATGTTGAGGATTTTTGCCTGTACCTATGTTTTTGGTATTATGCAGTGTTACACATTTTATTTGATAATGTACACAGTGTTTGAACATCTGTAGTTGCATTCTGTGAACATAACTCAGTTGGCCTGACTTGCATGACGTATATCTCCATTAGAATCCCTGGTAATATTAACTAATATTGGGTTTCTTTCTTTTCTTTTTCCAGCAAAGCACAAATTATTTCTTTCTCAACCCTGTCACTGGCTTGCATCTCCTTGGGTAGTCAGCAAATTTCCACTGCTTGATCCTAAAGGCCAGTTCCGCTGCGAACGGTGTAACAATGTCTACAGCCATCGCAAGTCACTGGTGCGCCATGTTCGACAAGAATGTGGCAAAGAGCCACAGTTCCAGTGTCCGTTTTGTAACCACCGGGCAAAACTGCATTGCAACATGCTGAAACATATGCGGAAATGTCAGCGAAAGTTACCGTTTACTCATTGATTGTACCAGTAGTGAGATAACTTCATGCAGGAAGTGAAATTATGTGACTGTTTGTGACATTGATATAGAACATGATTTGATATACTTTTTTTTATTTAAAAACTCTCTGGCCTTGCGTAATATTTTAAAAATATAAGGCTGAGTTAAAAAGTATGCCCCTTTAGGGTTTATTTATTTATTTACACATATAAGAATTGCTTTTAATATAAAAATGATCAATTTTAGCCGAACAATGAATGATAATGTCCTGCTTGATTGCCAGGCTGAGTTTTATTGAAGGCTGCCTGTGGTCCACATTTAAAAAAAAAAACATCATTGTCTCTACTGCAACTAATTCTTAGATATGGATTTTAAAATTACTTAATTCATTCAGATACTTCAACCGAATTTAATATTCCAGCTGTTAGACTTTGGACTCAAAATGATTTCCTTCACAATCCATTTTTTTTGACACAAATGATTAGTATTTTTAGGTTCCAAAATTGTTCAGCTGTCACCAGCATGTCCTGGAATGTGGCTTGCTTGTCATATTGGGGTTGCTGATATCATGACAAGTAGCCTTGAAGCTCCGTAATCAGTGAGTGATGTTTACTTACGGAAATTTCTGTGAATTGGTATATGTAGTAAAATATATAATATTGTCCAGTGAAACTTCTTTGGTCTAGCATGCACATCAAGTGGTTAAACAGTGAGCAAACAAGTATTTCAAGTACCAACTCTGATCTCACCATTATGAGATGACAAGATCAGAAATCTCCAGAGAACTGATGGTGTGATCTGAGATGTTTCACTAAATATTGGCTAACTCACTATTTAACTATATGATGTGGCTGCTAACCCGGAGGGTTCTATTGAATTCAGTCACCATGAAATGTTTAGAATAAGTAATTGTGTATGTATTATTGGATATAAACGGAATTAGAAGATAAGGACTGATATGTGTATGTGAAGGAATCATATTTGTATATTGTCTGTAGGACAGGTTATGATTTGTAAAATAAACTGGTTATTCTCTACTGAGTTATCAAACAGTTTGGCATTATGGTAATTTTCTCTGTTTGTGTTCAGGAGGTATCTTCTTCAAATAAATTTTTGGTATCACTACCCATTCTATGGGATTTTGGGTGGCTCAGCTAGTATGGTGACTAAGCTAGGGACAGGATGACCACAGAATACATGTTTGATTCCTGGGGAGGACAGATTTTTTTTGCACCACATATAGTCCAGCTGTGGGACCCAACCAGCCTCCTGCCTATTGGAACCCATTTGTATGATAAAGCTACAAGTGCACTTGTTAAGCTGTCCACCTCATCTGATGCTGTAGGTTAAGAAAGATGGGAGCTGTTCTTTCACAAGAAGATCAAGTCTCACAATGGGCTGTAATGCTGATTATATACCTTCACTCTTTCCATTAGCACGAGTTGTTAATTCCGGCATCTGAAACAGTTTTTGGTGCTATGTGCTTTGCATGATCATATTTTGTAATATTGCCTGTTTCTACTGAATGTTTGCACACAAGTACATGAATACTGTATTTCCAAAGGGCTTGTGCTCACTTAGTCCATATCTTGAATAAAATGCAGAACACACTGAATTCATATAGGCAATTCATCTTTGTGTGTCTTTACTGAGTTCCTTTGAGCTCTGTTGAATATTAGTTACTGAGTTTCTTTAAACCCTGTGAAATAGTCAGTATACATGTTACAGCATAGATGGGTAACAAAATTGAAAAGTTGTTAGAACTGAAGATGACAAGTCGGTGGTGTTTTATACTTCTACACGTGCTGTGACTTTGTTAATAATAAAGTGTCCAATCCTATCTGAGAAAGTGCTTTCATTAGTGTTGCAAATCAAATACGGATTATGAATTATTAATTACAGAAATTAATGATTCATTTTTGAACATTATTTTTACTAGTACAGATTTCAGCTATGTTACTTTCACGGACATTACCATACAGTTCTGTGCTCTTCCAGTACATTTTTTAATTAGTAAAGAAAATGAGCTAATTGTACGGAACTTTGTGAGATGTGAGTTCTTGATTATGTTCTGGTATGGAATGCTGTCTGCTGTGTTAGAAGCATACCATAATTTCAGAAGAACTTCCTGCCTCCATCATGAAAGTGGAGAGTAGAGACATAATGCATTGTCTGTCCTCAACTTTTATGCTCGTTTTCCATGTGATGAAGGTAGGAAGTCTGTTTGAAATGTAAACTTCTGTCAGACTGCACAGTATCACATTCGTGAAGGGAGCAGACAATCCTCATAAAGAACTGTATTTGCTTTATGAAGTTATCCAGATATCTGTTTGCTTTGTGGCACTTGAATTTCAATTCTTCAGCAGTTGTAGCATGTTACATGAACTGCATACGTGAGTCACACGAATTATGCGTCCTCAGTTTTTGTTTACCTTTAAGGTGGAGGTTGGTTATAGAATAACAAACCACAACATGGGGCAACTAATGCACTCTGAGACATATTTTCAGCAAATACCTGGTTTGAATCTCATCCAAGTTACCAGCCAGTGTTATTGTGCCTTTTTGTGGTTTTCTTTAAACTTTCCAGAATACTGTCTTAATCATAATGTGAAGTAGGTCACAGCTGTAATCTTAGCATACTGACCATTCTGAACTCAGTTCATGCTCTGTAACGTAAGTGGTTGAAACTGCATTGTAAAATAACCTAAGCAGCTCCGAACATGGTTAAGTCGTAGTCTATGGCATCCTGTTGTATGTGATGTAACTACAGCATAAGTGCAACCATGTTCCTACAGGTAACATAAATTCCTTTTTGAATTTCATAAACAATGAAGATAACAAATTTTGACTATTCGTATAAGGTCATCTTCAATCAAAATAAATAAAAAATTAGAGAAGAATCCAATTAATTATACCACAACTATGTTACTCACTTTCCTTTTACAACTAGTGTAATCAATGTTATGTAAATATTTTGATTTTTATCTAATTTTTTCATGTATATTGACCTGAAGATGACCTGAAAGGGGAAGGTCATAAGCACGTTATTTTAACTGTTTATGAAATGCAACAAGGATGTTTTGTTCACAGCAGAAACATGACTTTCAGTTGTTTTGGAAAACGTGGTTTAAATTGGGGTTGCACAAAGTCTGGCCATGCAGATTGCTCAAGTGACTAGATTTTGCATGGTGGCATGTAATGTTTGCGGGACCTGAGTGTGGAACTTATTTTCATGTCCCCCTTCTGGTGCCTAGAATTTTAAGGTGGCTTCTAGATTTTTGGAAAGTTTGTGTGCCCTTGGTTTAGTTATTAAACAGGACAACAATTATTTATTTACTC
>Ga0123355_10013037_pt1 | contig 12910 bp, 20 predicted proteins | sample TergutEmb28metaG_3_FD_89872 | JGI IMG/M metagenome (GOLD analysis project Ga0123355, IMG submission 89872) | Embiratermes neotenicus P1 segment gut microbial communities from Petit-Saut dam, French Guiana - Emb289 P1 | ecosystem: Host-associated > Arthropoda: Insects > Digestive system > Gut ... | reverse complement strand
TTCAAAGCTTGTGTTCCCGTTTGTTGTGGCATCATATGAAACATAGGCAAGATCAAGAAAACTGCAATTGATTACCTGTCAGTTTCTGGTGAAGATGACCTGGCACCCATCTTTATGAAATGATACACTCCTTCAATCATTTGCTGCATTTTATGCTTCCAAAATATGTTTGTATTTTTTTTATAAATTCTTGGAAACAAACATGCATTGAACAATGAAAATTAACTTCAACATTCCAATGTCAAGTGTTCATGACAGTGTCTATGGCCACAATAAATCATGAAAATGAAGATTCTACTGTACATAAATGATAAATACACAATGACACTTCAAACTTCACTGCTGTTGAAGTTTCAGACATAAAAGGCAATTCTTTTCAGCTGACCCCTTTGCTCCTCTGTTCCATATACCAGAAACTGGCATGCCCAGTATATTTGTGCCACCAATCCCCAAAAATTACATGCATGTTCATTACTGACCATTGTCCTTGATGTTCTGTATGCGGCCATCATGTGCAGTGAGCTCAGCTTGGAATGCTTGGTGTTTCTGCAGCTTTTTCATCTTGTCCTCCATGCTGCTCACCTCACCTTTACTCATCTCAGTCTCAAGTTTCTTTTGTTTCTCACCAATCCATGACTCTGCCTGCAACAGTGCCACAGCAAACATGAGCCATTTAAATCACTCATGCTCAGGTTCACATACAATACTTATGTCTGGGGTAGGTAACAAACACACTTTTGGTAAAAAAAACGTGAAAGAAAGAGACCACTTGTTAGATGTAGCAGTATATATCAGGATAATATTAACATATTTTTACAGAGATAAGATGGGTGTGGATAGGATTAATCTGGCTCAGGATAGGGACAAGGAGTGGGCTCTTTTGAACACAGTAACAGAATTGCAGGTTGCATAAAATGCAGCAAATTTCTGTACTATCTGAAGAAATGGTAACTTTCAAGGACTCTGCTCCATATAATAGGTTAGTACAAAGCAAAACATTATAACAGTTGGACAAACGGTAAAGCAGGTCAGCAACAGTCTTGCCATGTCACAACAACTCAACAATCCAACATTTATGCACCTCCTTTATTTGACTGAATTATCACTGTTTTTCAGCATGTCTCTCACATCACTGATGCATTTGTATCATGCTGGCAAGAGTTTAAAAACTTCATAATGGTGGGAATTGAGATCATATATTTGCAACCATTCACATACAGTTACTTCCACTTCCACATCGCGGTGCAATCGGCATCCTCAGAAGTGTTGTTTCAGTCATCCAAACAAATGATCTGCTGCATGTTACCCTACAGCAAGTGCTCCCTTATAAACAAAGAACTTAAGGACTACGAAACCTCACTTACTGAACATGATTCATATTCTCAAGGCCTGCACATGGCTTCAGATGCCAGGCACAGCAGCCTTTGTTAAATGTTACATGTTACATATTATGTTATTTAACATTACCACTGCTAAAATTATATTGCATTGTTCACAGACAAATGAAGTGTGGAGCACTGGCAAAATGACACTGACAGGTGAAAACTGAAGTACTTGGAGAGAAACCTGTCCCATTGCCATTTTGCCAAACACAAATCCCACAGGGGCTGAACCAGGATTAAACCAGCACCTCCAAAATAAGAAGCGTGTGACTAAGCACCTGCACGTGTGACTCACCTCTGCTACATCCCTCACAAACTGCGCATAATGTAGCGCATCCTCTAGTCTCTTTTTGCGAGTGGCACACATCTCGTGCAACTTGGCACGCCGTTGCACGACCTCCCCCAAGCGATGTTCAATGACATCGCTCTCAAAATGATTCTGTGCCAGCAGTTTGTCACCATGTTCCTGCAAAGCCAACACCTTTTCCTCCTGTGTGGTAAGGAGCTTCTCAAATGCCTCATGCTTCTTCACAGCAACATCCACTTCATCGACTGATGTGCCAATGTCAGTGCTAGCAAGTGCCACCTCCTGTGAGCTACTAAGTGCATCTATCTGTTTGGCATCCCGCAGGAAGAACTGCAGGTCAATCAGCTGGTCCAAATGAACCTTCTTTTGCTGCCATGCCGTGTGCAGGCGCTGGCGTTCATCCAACAGTTGGCTGAAGCGCTCCTGTACCTCCTGCAAAATGCGTAACAGATTAACTCCTGTGTCCCACTGCACTGAATAGAATGAAGTAAAATAAATCTGAAGATGCAGGTCTTGTCAGATATGATGCTGTGTTGTTGGCCATATAGATTACAAAGTTTCGAATGATCACTGTCCTTCAACTTCAGACTCAAGCACTACAAAACTATACACCAGAATCCACTTGCCCAACAACACAGCATCACATCCCAGCAGACTAACAGTCATAGCAACACTGCTGTAAGAACCTAAACTCTCATAACAACACAAAGTTATTACAAGAACAGAGCAATGAAAGTTGCTTATCAGCACAAAACAGCTTTTGTCATGTCTACTCAGAACCATTTTCCTGCCTGTCATAGAATTGACCTCTTTCCACACAAAACTACAAACAAAACTTTGTAGGCATTTCTTTCTGCCTCAATATAAGCTGTACATCTCAATCACTGAAATCTCTATCCTTTAATAACATGACACCTCTTGTTCAGATCATTCCACTCAAGCCTGTATGTCTTTTTCTCTGTATGACAGACCAAGTTTCCTACCCAGACAAAGATACTGAACACATGTGCATTTCACCACAATCACTCTTGTATTTGATAACTGCAAGAAGCAAGTTACAGCAGTGAGCTACCAACTCACCATGGCAGCATAGTGGTTCTCCTGCACCATCTGCCTGCCCTGTTCTACCACAGCCTGGAAGTTCTCCTCCCGAGCCTCAATCTCAGCCTTCAGAGCCTCGTGTTCAGCTTTCAATGTCTGCGCACTGGCTGCATCTCTCACTTTCTCTTCTGTCATCATGGTGGCATGCAGACCAGCTGCCCAGTTCATCAGGTCACGAACCTGCAGAGAAATAAAACACACTGAAGTACAAGACACCACATTATGTTTGCAACTGTCACAAATCTACAAGGGGGAAATTTAATTTATCAAGATGCCTGACATGAATCATGATGGTCTACTGAAGAAAAGACAGAAAAACTAATCGATGGGAACTTTACGCTCATCTCAATGTGATGCTGCAGTCAGTACTCCATCATACAATACATCAGTTTCATTAATTCTTCAATACAGACCAACAGTACACAGCACATTACAGTGAACAACTGGAACATTAACATATCTACTGCCTGTTGCAGCCTGGCTGCACCATCATCCAGGAGAACATGTAGAAAATACTTTAAGAATGACAATAAAATCTGTTTGCTTAAGTCAGCTACAGAGAAACAATGCAGTCACGTAAACTTCTGGACTTCGGAGAGTTTCAGAACTTTACTGTATGATTTGTCATATTCTGGCAAAATAATACTACTCTGTGACATGTCACATGATTTAAGATAACAGGTTTTATAAAAGAAGTAATTTCGACTTTGTATTTTACATGTGCTCCCTGATGAAGGCCCAACCAGAGTGAAAAATGTGTGAGGAATATTGACCTTGTTACTGTACATAATATACTGTATACTGTGATGATTTACATATACACACACATGAACACCCACAAAGTGCAAACTGAGTAAAGCATCTGTTCAAGATCTGTTTCAATGTCTCCACACTTACTGCCAGAACTCTACATCACAGAATGTGTAAGCACTGTATCACCTGTGTGAGGAATCTCTGCAGCTCACAGCTCGCACGTAACTCCTCTTTTCGGTTTGCTGCACGCTGCTGAAGTGAGCTCCAACTGTCCACAACAATCTCCTGTTGCTGCGCAATCTGTGCTGCATTCTGCCCTGGGTACAGAGCCACCAGACGTGCAGCATCCTCCACCAGCACCTGTCACATGATTCATATTTAAAACCACGGAACAACACACTACAAAAATGCAACATTCCACAGTGAACAATCATCCTACCTGCAGCTGTGCTTCAAGAGCCACCAAGTCATTTTCAAAGCCCTCATGCCTGCGAATCAGGGCCAACACAGAGTTGAGGTCACGTCCTAGGTCATCAGGAAGTGCTGCATCTTTCTCCTGGATGCGAGACAGTGCCTCAGCAACATCACGATTAAAGCGATGAATCTCGCCTGCTGCCTGCAGTCGCTGTGCACGATTTTCCATGAGCCTAAGAAGCTGCTGCCAGGATTCCCTGAACACCATATGCATCAGAAATTACTTTGCCACCCTGCACATATAAACTAACCCATGCAAACTGAAGTGTACTCCTTACCGTATCTGTTCGTGTTGCTTGGCCACATGCTGCACTGGGCTGTCCACTGGACCATCTGTTTCTGACTCACTGTTATGAGAATCACAGACAAACAAACAGTGCTAGTTAGTGCTACACCCAACCACCAGTGCTGACAACCCATCAAGAAAATTAATATGGTTAGTGCAATAACACCTACATGCACATGACATTCAGGATTGAAGAATTCTACATTCATCCAAAAACCAATGTTAACACAGTAAAGTCTCCACCTTCTGGACTCTACCTTTTCATTTATCACCCATTCCCATATGATGTATCGACCCTTCATGTCTGGTTCCAAAAATTCAGGATGAGACCAGGTGGCTGGCAATTCAGCTTCCCCCACTCCCCTGCTGTTGCACAGACCACTCTCAGCTTAGTCTATATTAAGTGGCATTCATTGCTGTCAAGCTTCATGGACTGAGACTCTCCTGCTATCACCTGATACACCCTCAGCTTCCAAGAAGTGTTTGTATTCTATTAAAATTGAACTTCCATGTTTCTTATACTTTTTGAAGTTATTTTGTATTTTTATTACTAAAAAAAAAGAAGGGTAAAGAAATCTCTGTAGAGACCTGGACTGGCTCTGAGGGTTCCAGGAGTTTGGGGCTCCTAGATTTCACAACAATCAAAGCATGAAGGTGGTAGGGTAGCCTTAAGCACCAGCCGCCTTTACCCCCCAAGAAATATTCCTGGTACTCATTTCTATTTCAGGCTGAGTCAACCCAAAGGCCACAGTGAGGCCAGAAGCATTATGTCACTGAAAACCTCCGACAACTTTGGGAAATGAACCCATGACCTTCCAGCTTGTAGCACAGTGCCTCAAGCAACTGTGGCACAGCATGCCCAATTTTATTACTGGTACTTCATTAAATTCTTGGAACCAAACATGTGTGGTTAACACTGAACAGGGATACTAACGTCTTGATTGTTTTTACAGTCCTAGTTAACCACAAAAATTGAGACTTTACTGCATACACATTCTACAATGTTTAGAGCTATGTATACAAGACAATGCGTTTGCAAACTCTAAAGCATGCAACTTCTGCCCAAGAAACCACACATCTGCCTCTTATCTCACTTCTACATTGCCCAACAGAATGACAGAGATTAGAATTACTCACCTACCATTCTTCTATCCAGCTATTAGGTTCAGTGCGATGGCTTTGATTACTAACGTTTGCATACCACATCAGGTTTCTGTGCATTTCTCCCACTCCACTGACCACAGAGACTGAAGCTATAAATATACTCCGAAGGAAGTAAACATTTTGCCTGGACTTTGCCAGGTTATCCCAGCATTGACCCTGCTATGCTGACTGCAGCTATGTACAATGTTAAGCTCAGCTAGCAACATATGTAGTCACTAACAAAATATACAAATTAAGTTCAGTTAACTTCTCTGACATTGTATGCTGACACAACAAACCACCCACCTCAACTGCTCTTGTCGGCACTCGATGTCTGCAGCATAGGGACTCTCACTGGCAATCAGTTTCTTGGCAAGCTCCTCACACTGTGTGAACCGTTCGGAGCCAGCTTCAATACGATGTCGGAAGTCATTAAACTTGTTCTGAAGTTCCTGCAGCATCATACAGAAGTACAAAACTAAATAAGTAACTCCACAAAGCACAGTGCTGCTTGAGAAGCAGCAGAAGAAGTTCCTCAGCCAGTTAAGATATTCCTCACATTTCATGGACCCCCCAAGGTCTATTACAGTGTTAAAAAGAACACACCACTTGCCCCTATCCTGAGGCACACAAATCCAAAAAAATTGCAGCCATCCTATTTTCTTATGATTCATTTCAATATTATCTTTCCTCGTACACCTGTACCATGTCCTCTAAGTGGTTTTTCTCCTTGAAGTTTCCTTACCATAACACTGTATGCACTTTTCTCCTCTCCATGCCACATGCCATACTAATCTCATCCTCTGCACTATTGACAACCTAACAATACAAGGATGGCAGGGACAGCGTGGTTACAGGCTAGGAGGTCTGGGGTTCAAATCCTGCTGCAGAGGGAGAATTTCTTGATCCAAGCAGACCAGCCCCAAGGCCCACCCAGCCTCCTGTATAATTTGTACAACGTCTCTTTCTCCCGGGGAAATCAGCCAGAACTGAGACTTGAACTTATACAGTTTCCTCCAGCCCCACTGTTATCTTTTCCATCTCAGACCCATGTATCTTCCTCAGCACCCAACTCTTGGACACACTCAGCCTATGTTGTGCCCATAATGCGGGTGCTAAAGTTTCACATTCATACAGACAATATAACAGTTTCATATGTTTCAAAATGAAAATGTTTAGATTGCTAATGAAATGACAACACACTGCACTGAACAGCCCATTACACAGAAACAAATACAAAACTCACTTCATAATCACATTTCATTTTTCAAAACATTACTTTTCCTTTTCATGAATTTTGAGCCTTCATATCAAATACAGAGAAACACAATAATGCAGTATTGTTTTTTTATCTCTCATATTACTAATACAAACAAGGTGGTCAGAGTATAAATACAATACCCATGCAAAAAAGAATTTTCAGTTTTTGTTATTCTATACAGACAGAAGGGCACAAATTCTGAAACTTTCAAAACTGTGCATTCGTGCAGTCAAAATCTTTTTCATTCAAAATAAAAGTATAAAATGCACGTTTATTTAGTTGCAATAATAAGAAGAAGGGCACACACTTGAAGTCATTTCTTTCCCCCCCCATTTAGTACAAAATGTTCTCTTGATACCCATTTAAAAAACGTGACCTCCCTTTAAGCTGTGACAGCTCAGTGGTTATTTGCCAGCATCTATGGAGGAGTCAGTCATTATGATACTTGTTATGGACAAAGAGCCACTGGGACAGTCATTAACTGGTTAAGGACAGTGTCACTGGGACAGATTCATTATGTCACTTGTTATGCACAATGTGACACTGGGACAGAGTCATTATGTAACTTGTTATGGACAAAAAGCCACAGGGACAAAGTCATTATGACACTTGTTATGGACAAGGTGCCACTGGGACAGGGTCATTATGACACTTGTTATGGACAATGTCTAATGGAACAGAGTCATTGTGACACTTGTTACAGTGTGCTAATTGGACAGTCATTATGGCACTTGTTAAGGGCAATGTGCCAATAGGATAGCGTCATTATGTCACTTGTTATGCACAATGTGGCACTGGTACGGAGTCATTATGACACTAGTTATGGACAAGGTGCCAATGGGACAGTCATTATGACATGTTACAAAGTGCCACTGGGACAGAGTCATTATGACATGTTACAAAGTGCCACTGGGACAGAGTCATTATGACACTTGTTATGGACAATGTGCCACTGGGACGGAGTCATTATGACAATTGTTATGAACAATGTGCCACTGGGACAGGGTCATTATGACACTTGTTATGGACAATGTGCCACTGGAACAGGGTCATTATGACACTTGTTATGGACAATGTGCTTCTGGGAAAGTCATTATGACACTTGTTAAGATAAAGTGCCACTGGGGTAGAGTCATTATGACACTTGTTACAGGCAATGTGCCACTGGGACATTCATTATAACACTTGTTATGGAAAACGTGCCACTGGGACAGAGTCATTACAACACTTGTTACAATGTGCCACTAGGATAAACTCATTATGACACTTATTAAGAAAATGTGCCTCTTGGGCAGAGTCATTATACGTGGTCAGACAATACAATTCGCGAACTCATCGCCGTAAAAGTGCTACATATCTCACTGTTGAATACCACCATGGTCACTTTCAAAGTACTCCCCTTGAGAAGCTATGCACTGATGCCAGTGCCTAGTCCACCCTTCAAAACAATTTTGGAACTGGTTTTGTGGAATGGCCTACAGAGCTGCTGTTGTATTACTTCTGATGTCATCAGCATCATCAAAACGCCTTCCTTTCAATATTTTCTTTATCTTCGGGAACAGAAAAAAGTCACTGGGGACTAGATCCGGTGAATAGGCAGGGTGTTCCAACAAAGTTATTTGTTTAGTAGCTAAAAACTCTCTCACAGACAGTGCCATGTGAGCAGGTGAATTGTCATGATGCAAGATCCATGAGTTGTTGGCAAAAATTTCAGGTCCTTTAAGTCTAACTTTTTCATGCAGCCTTTCCAGTACTTCCAAATAGTGAACTTCATTCACTGTTTGTCCAGTCGGTACAAATTCAAAATGAACAATTCCTCTAATATCAAAAAAAAGTCAGCAACATTGTTTTGACTCTTGATTTGGACCAACGGAATTTTTTTGGTCCTGGGGAATTGGCAGTCTTCCATTTTGCATTTTTGCCACTTCGTTTCAGGGTCGTATTAGTAGACCCATGTTCCATCACCTGTGATGACACAGCCCAAAATGTCATCTTGCCCCTACAAAAGGTCTTGGCAAATTGTGACTCTTCTTTGCTTTTGTTATTCGGTGAGCTCCTTTGGGACCATTTTTGCACACACCAGCCTCACGTTGAGATCTTCAGTTAAGATTTTCCTAATTGTATCTCTGCCGATGTTCACTTGCTCTGCTATGCTCCTCACAGTCAGCCGAAAATTTTCACGCACAATTTGACAAATTTTTGCAATGTTTTCTTCAGTTCTGCTTGTTGCTGGCTGTCCTGATCTCTCTTCATCAGTGACACTTCCTCTTCCCTCAGAAAAACGTTTCACCCACTTGTAAACTGCCTCTTTCCTTCATAGCAGTATCCCCATAAACTTGCACTAACATTACTCTGATTTCGTTTCCACTCTTTCCAAGTTTAACAAGAAATTTAATCTTCATTTGCTGCTCTAATTCAAGCTCCAACATTCTCGTGGTGGCACAACAAAACACACGCAGACAGTAATAGATGCCACTCAGAAAGAGAATGCCACAGATCAACAACAACACAGCTGTGAAACGCTGATATGTCAACGTCATCAAACCATAATAAGGCTTTTGGCCAGTGCTGCCACGGCAAGCACATGGTGGCGAGTTCGCAAACATTATTGTGCAATCACGTAACACTTGTTACAAAGTACTACTGGGACAGCATTATGACACTTCTTATGGACAATGTGCCACTGGGACAGAGTCATTATAACACTTGTTACAAAGCGCTGTTGGGACAGTCATTATGACACTTGTTAAGCGCAATGTGCCACTGGGACAGAGTCATTATGACACTTGTTATGGACAATGAGCCACTGGGACAGAGTCATTATATCACTTGTTATGCACAATGTGCCACTGGCATAGAGTCATTATTACACTTGTTATAGACAATGTGCCACTGGGACTGAGTCATTATGACACTTGTCACAGGCAAGGTGCCACTGAGACAGAGTCATCATGACACTTGTTATGGACAATGTGCCACTGGGATAGTCATTAGCTGGTTAAGGACAGTGTCACTGCAAAATATTTGGGCATTTCTGCTTTCTCCAGCCACTATAATTCTACCAATGCTCTAAATTCATCAATCCATTTTTCACCAAATTAACAAAATCTTCACAACTGACAGCACTGTTAAATAACACAAGGTAATTTTTATACCAAATATCTGCACAAACTTCTTGTTCAATTGTGCCATGGCAACAACTGATAAACCCAGTAATGGTGCAATGTGGACAGCTGACCCACACCCTTCTCCTCTCTACTTATCCATCTATGTTTCTTTGCTCATCAAGAAAAACATGACTCTTGGCCTGATATGCAATCTTTTACCATCATCCTAATTCTCCCTTTAACCTCATTTCCAAATTTCTGTTTCCAGTGAGTTGTGTATCATGCCAACATTCCCACATGGTGCTTTGCAGTCAGTAAATTTAAGTTCTTTTGTTATGCTTCTCTGTTGCCCACCACACGACAAGTTGTTTGCTTGGTTCATTCTGCATACATTTCCTTATATTTAATGGGACATGAAGCCATTTGGATATCCAAACACACCACAGTGCATGTGTAAATAAACATGCATGAAGCCATGGGGATACTGAACACACTACAGTGTATGTGTAAAAATGAATGGAGCCTTGGGGATAAAAGAACATACTACATTGTGTGTGTGTGTGTGTGTGTGTGTGTTTGTGTACGTGTGTGGGTGCGTGTGTTTTTTTTTATATTATTATTTAATCTGCATGCTCCATTACTGTAAGTAATACTACATGCACTGTTGATATCTTACACAATTACTTATCATCTAAGAATTCTTACTTTTTCTATATACAGGTTTGTCGAATTAACTGTGAGTTTTTTTTTTATCTATAGTTTATCAAGGAATAGACTGTTCGTGAATTTTTTAGAGCTTTTACAATATTTGTTTATAAGTATATCTTTGCTCACGGGCCAGTTTTCTGACCGTAGTACTGCAGCTTTAAGTATGTCTCGTTCCTGCTCCACTATTTCACAGTTAAATAATATATGGTCTACTGTTTGTTCTCCTCTTTTGCAGGAGCACATTAGACTGTCCTTAATTTTGAATCTGTACAAATATGCCTTAATATTTCCGTGTCCTGTTACCATCGTTGTAAAATTTGGAGTCACATTAATTTTTAATTGTAACCTGTCTGCTATTTTGGGAAAAAATGATTTCGTAATTGCACCTTTTGTTGTGTTGTCCCATTCATCTTGCCACTTTGTTACACTGTTATCACTCAATTCTCTCCTCACTGTACTCTTGGGGATCCTTTTGTAGCACTCAATATCGCTGTTGGTTGCTGCCTCTTTCGCAGTTTGGTCTGCTAGCTCATTCCCGTGGTGTCCCGCATGTGCCTTGATCCAGGTGAATTCTATTTTCCAGTCCTGATTCTCCATTTCAATCACTTTCTTTCTAATTTTTTCGATGAGATATGTGTGGTTCTTCTGGTTTTTGAGCGATTCTAATGTTATTCTGCTATCTGTAGATATTAGTGCTGTTTTGTCGTTAGTTTCCAAAAATTGTAAGTTTTCTAGTGCTTTTAGTATTGCCAGTTGTTTGGCTTCGTTGTTCAAACATCACCCATTTAATTTGTATTTTTTTGTGTCTATTAATTTACTGGCTTTAAATACTGCTATTCCGGATCCTACTCCGTGTTCGCTTATGGTCATTACGGCAGTTCGTTGACTAAAGTATCCTTGACTACGGTAATACAAGTTTCAAGGGCATTCTTCATCTTTCAAGCCCTTTAAGACGCTTGGCCACCATGCTGCGTTGAATGTTCCTTTGATGTCTAGGCTGGTCATTATAACAACCTTCCTTTTTTTCTAGTTCCGGTTCTATGAATTTTTTTGCCTCCATAGCTGCATGTGTTGTACTCTTTTGCAGAATGAATCCATACTGACTGTCTATCAGTAGTTCATTCTTGTACATGTGGTGGTTAATTCTATTAATGAGGAGTTTCTCTAGTACTTTTCCTCCAATGATGAGCAAGCTTACTGGACGATATTTGGATGGTTCCATACTATTTTCTTGGCCGGGTTTTGCTATTGGAATGATATTTGCTGTCTTCCACCTTCTTGGGAAGCTTCCCCTTTTTAGGCATTGGTTGTATATTGCTGTTACTAGTCTGGGGAATTTATTAAATGTTCTTAGGAAAATATCACTTGTAATCCTGTCCATTCCTGGTGCCTTCTTTCTGTTGAAACTTTCTATCACTTGTTTTATTTCTCCTTGAGTAAATTATGCATCGTGTCTGGTGTAAATTGATCCTCTATCATTTTCCTTATGTTTTCAAGGTGTTGATTTTCTTCTTCTCCGTCGTCTGTGATGAGATGATCTAACATTGTATTCATTGTCTCTAGTATACTTGATGTCACTGTGCCGTCAGATTTCCACAGTGTAGTCATGATGCTATTAGTTCATACTTTTCCTGTTGCCAGTTTGTACACATGGGACCATGGATTTAAAGACGCTGCCACATTACAATACTCCTTTCACGAGTTGAGCTTCTCTTTTCTAATTTCATATTGATACTTTTTCTTCTCTTCAAGGCATTTGTGTTTCCTGCTTTCTCTCAATTTCTCATTATTTCTTGTTCTCTGATATAGTCGTCTTTAACGCATTGATCCTTTTCCGCACTATAGTAAGACTGCCCGTCCACCAGGGGACTGATTTCTTCTGCTTTGTCTTCTTCTGTGTGTTTATTATTTTTAAAGCTTCCCTGCATGCTGTTTGCATAGCCTCAGTAAATGAATCAACTAATCTCTCCAATTCATTTTCTTTTGCTGCTGTTGTTGAGAGGTTCATGTCCATTTCTTCTACTCGTCCTTTGTAGATTATATTTTTGAAAACTTTTGGTATCGCTTGTTCTAATTTTCAGTCATATTCGTAGTATTTTCGTGTGTGTGTGTATGGATGTGGGTGTGGGTGTGTGTGTGTGTAAATAAATATGCAAAGAGCCATGGGGATATCAGAACACACTACTGTGTGTGTTCATGCATGAATGTGCATGTGTGTGCGCGTGAAGGTGTAGGCGCGTGTGTGTGTGTGTGTGTGTGTGTGTGTGTGTGTGTGTGTAAGTAAACATGCATGAAGCATGGGGCATCATAACATGAAGCCATGGGGATATCATAACACACTACAGTGTGTGCAAATAAACATGCATAGAGCCATGGAGATATCAGAAC
>Ga0123355_10013036_pt1 | contig 12910 bp, 11 predicted proteins | sample TergutEmb28metaG_3_FD_89872 | JGI IMG/M metagenome (GOLD analysis project Ga0123355, IMG submission 89872) | Embiratermes neotenicus P1 segment gut microbial communities from Petit-Saut dam, French Guiana - Emb289 P1 | ecosystem: Host-associated > Arthropoda: Insects > Digestive system > Gut ... | reverse complement strand
CTTTTACAGAAACCCGCCCCACTTGGTCTAGGTTTTCCGCTATAAAATGCGCCACTTCTTCGGAAACGTACATCACTGCGCCTTCATCTGCCAGGCGGATATCACCAATTTTGCCGCGGTCAAGCCCCAGCCCCAGCACTGCGCCCAAGTAGTCGCGGTGGGTTGGCGCTTTCGAGAAACGCTCATTGTAGGTGACAGCGATGGGCACGATTGGGAAATTATCGTACACGATGTCATGCGTATCAAAGGCGATTATTTTGCGCTCAGCGTCTTCATATCCGCCGTATGCGGTGATAAAAACGCCGTCATTCATGCGTTCCAATGCTTGTACAAATGCAGCACAGCGCACGGGGTCTAAAAAGTCTGAGTGCGTGAGCTGGTGCTTTTTTTGCGCCGCAGCGTATTTATCTAAAACTTTTGCAAAAAGCAGCTTGTCCTCTGCTTCTTTGAAGGGATTTTCTACTTTCAACGCTGTTGCCTCCTGCGAAAATGTGGTATTATTACTACAAATTATAACACGAAAAGGAGCATCTCACATGGACATGGAAAAAATCTTGCAATCACTGGTACCGGTTAAAGGCGTGTTTTCGGACGAACAAATTGCGGAAATGGTCGCCAACGAAACCCCACTGCAAAAGCAATTTGACAACCGCGTCGGCCCAAGCGTAGATGGCAGCCCGACTATTGACTACCACGTATTTTCGCCGGCAAAAAAAGGCGACACAGCCAAATATCCCGTACTGATATGGCTGCACGGCATGAGCCAAGGCGCACGTTTCCGTGAGCCTATACGCGGGACAGATGTGGCTAATTTTGCTTCTCTCGAATTTCAAGCGAAATTTGGCGGAGGTGCATACGTTGTAGTCCCCCGCGCCAACGAAGATTTGGGCATGTACGCAACCGAAGGGTTCTTGTTTACCAACTCATGGCTGTCCGGTTATGATGCAACCAAAACCGCCGGCCCAGTCCCGGAACTGTTAATGAATGCGATTGAAAGCGGACGTCAAATACCACCAAGCCAAATGCCTGAACTGGCGGCGGCTCTCCGTCAATTCCTTAGTGAAGAAGAAGCGAATGTCGATTTATCACGCGTATATCTGGCCGGTTTTTCTGCCGGTGGGTATATGACGTGGCAAACCATGCTTGCTATGCCGGATGTTTTTGCCGCGGCGGTGCCAATATGCCAAGCCCACATTGTCCCCACAGACGATGCCTTACAGACCATTTCTAACATTCCGCTATGGGTTATTTGCGGGGAAAAGGACTATTTATACGGGCTGTCTGTTGCGCCAACCATTGAAAGATTGACAGAAACGCACACTGCGGATTTACGCGTCACCATTTTTGAAAATGTATACAATCCAGACCGCACACCTGCGGAAGACGAACATTTTTCATGGGTACCCGTTACTTTCGATATGTTCTACAACGACGGCAAGCCGTACGACGAAAAATATCCAAAAGGGTTTATTGATTGGCTGATGAGCCACAAAAAATAAGTTGAGCGCGGTGCGGCATGGAGGCCGCACCCTACAAAATGCATAGGGTTGGGCTTCCATGCCCGACCAAAACATCTTAATGATACTGATAATACGAGGAGGCCACTATGCCCGCATTAGATTTTCCACTGGAAACATTAAAATCATACAAAGGTATCAGCCCGCTGCCAAAGGATTTCGACGCATATTGGGACAATGCCATCAAAGAAATGCACGCCATGGGCACAAACTACACCACCGAACCGGCAGAGTTTTCTGCCCCCGGGGTCATTTGCGAATATCTGTACTTCACAGGCGTTGGCGGCGCACGGGTGTGCTGCAAGTTCCTTCGCCCGGAGAAAATTGAGGGGAAAATCCCTGCGGTTGCCATGTTCCATGGGTACTCCGGCGATTCCGGCGGGTGGGTAAGCAAACTGGCTTATGCCCTTTCGGGTTATGCGGTTTTGGCATTGGACGTGCGCGGTCAAATGGGACGTAGTGAGGATAATTTCCATTCCACAGGCACAACCCTGCGCGGTCATGTCATCAGAGGCCTCGACAGCGGTGACGACCCAAATAACCTGTTCTTTAGAAATGTATTTTTGGATACGGCGCAAACCGCCCGCATTCTAATGGACATGCCTTTTGTCGATGAAAACCGCGTGGGCGCAATGGGCGGCTCGCAGGGCGGGGCACTCACGTTAACCTGCGGGGCTTTAGAGCCGCGGGTCAAAAAGCTTGCATCCACCTTCCCGTTCCTGTCGGATTACCGCCGTGTGTGGGAAATGGATCTTTTCCAACATGCTTACGATGAATTATCGTACTATGTGAAAAACCGCGACCCACGCCACCAGCGGCTGGATGATATGTTTGAGCGGCTGGGCTATATAGATATCGCCAATCTTGCGCCGCGCATTAAAGGGGAAACATACATGTTCATCACGCTGATGGATGCTGTATGCCCGCCGTCTACGCAGTTTGCGGCATACAATAAAATTACCGCCCCCAAACGCTGCGAAATATATCCAAACCATGGCCACGAAGGCTTGCCGGAGCAAGATGAGCTGGTGTTTGAGTTCTTTCAGGGGCTGTAGATGGCTGCCATGAAATTGGTAGTCATATTTGGCGCAGGAGCTGTTGGCAAAATGACCGTTGGGCAGGCACTGGCAAAGATAACGGATTTGCGGCTTTATCACGGACATATGGATATCGAAATGGTTATAGAGGTATTTGGTACACTGGTTCGCAGCGCAAGCACCCGCATACGGGAAGTAATCTTTGACGAATTTGCTAAATCTGACCAATACGGCATGATTTTCACTTATATGTGGGCATTAGACCATCAAGAAGATTGGGATTATATCGACCGCCTTGTTGATATTTTCCGTCAAGAAGGTGCAGAAATTTACTACGTGGAGCTTGTAGCAAATCAAGAAACCAGGCTGCAACGGAATGCCACTGACAACCGGCTAAGCAATAAAGCTTCTAAGCGGAATCTTGAGTGGTCAAATGCAAACCTGTTGAGCGAAGACGCAAATTACCGCCTTGTCAGCCACGATGGGGAAATTCCTTTTGAGAATTATGTGAAGATAGACAATACTGATTTAACGCCTGATGCGGTGGCGGGGATGATTAAGGAAAGGTTTTTGCTGTAATAAAAACCTAGAAAGTAGCGCAATAACGCGGTTTACCATGTAGGGGCGACCGTCCAATGCAAGCAACTTAAGCGAAGAGCACGTCATTGCGAGGAGCGTAGCGACGTGGCAATCCAGGAATTTTGCAGTCTCAGACACTTCTGGATTGCTTCGCTACGCTCGCAATAACATTAAGTTGCTTGCATTGGGCGACCGTCCTCGGTCGCCCCTACATGGATTGTGCGATTCTAAACAAAATAATTTTCAGGAGGTGATACTCTATCACCACCTGAAAATTTAGTAGCAGAGAGGACATCACCATGCTTTTGAAAAACGGCAAAACCCTAACCATCCGAAAAGCAAAAAAAGAAGATGCACAAGAAATTTTGGGCTATCTTAAAAAGGTAGGCGGCGAAAGCGATAATCTTACCTTTGGCGCAGAAGGCCTTCCATATACAGTGGAGCAGGAAGAAAAAGTACTTGAAAGTTATTATCACTCCACATCATCTGTTTACCTTGTAGGGGTAGTTGACGGTAGGATCATTTGCACCGGTAATGTTTCTTCGCCAACAAGAGAACGGCTTTCGCACAAAGCTACTATTGGAATTTCTGTCTTAAAAGAGTTTTGGGGCTTGGGCGTGGGTACGTGCCTTATGAATGAACTTATAGATTTCGCAAAAAATTCTGACAAAATAGAAATGCTGCACTTGGGGGTAAAATCGGATAATGTAAACGCTATCGCATTGTATAAAAAATGCGGATTTGAGCAAATTGGCGTCTACCCAAAGTTCTTCAAAATAGACGGCGTTTACTATGACGAAGTGCTTATGAACTTATATATTTGAGATTAAATCAAAGGAGACGATAAAAATGCAAGAACACGACTTAAACGCTCTGCGTCACACTGCGGCACATATACTGGCGCAGGCCGTAAAACGCCTGTTTCCAAACGCAAAACTGGCCATTGGCCCCTCTATAGAAAACGGTTTTTATTACGATTTCGAAACGGAAACGCCATTCACCGCGCAAGACCTGGAAAAAATCGAAAAAGAAATGAAGAAAATCGTAAAGCAAAACCTGCCGCTGGAGCATTTCACGCTAGACCGCGAAGCGGCGTTCAAATTTGTGGACGAGCAGGGCGAACCATTTAAGCGGGAATTATTGGAGGAGCTGACGGAAGAAGCATCTTTCTACCGCCAAGGGGATTTTACCGATCTTTGCGCGGGGCCTCATATGCCAAAAACCGGCGCAGTGAAGGCGTTTAAGCTCACTTCCGTAGCAGGCGCGTACTGGCGTGGGGATTCCAGCCGCCAGGTTTTATCCCGCATATACGGCACCGCGTTTTTCACAAAAGACGAGCTTGCCGCCTATCTGGAAATGCTGGAAGAAGCCAAAAAACGCGACCACCGCAAAATAGGTAAGGAAATGAAGCTGTTCACCATTATGGAAGAAGGCCCGGGCTTCCCGTTCTTTTTGCCAAAGGGTGTTGTGCTTAAAAACAAGCTCATCGAATGGTGGCGCGCCGTGCATAAAAAATACGGCTATCAAGAAATTCAAAGCCCCGTTATGCTCGTTAGCGACCTGTGGGAGCGTTCCGGCCACGCCGGTTATTATCTGGAGAATATGTATTCGTCTGTAATCGACGAAAGAGGATATTTCATAAAGCCCATGAACTGCCCCGGCGGAATGCTTGCCTATAGTATGGATTTGCACTCTTATAAAGAATTCCCCCTGCGCATGGCAGAGCTTGGCCTTGTCCACCGTGTGGAACCTTCCGGCACATTACACGGGCTTATTCGCGTGCGCTGTTTCACGCAGGACGACGCGCATATTTTTATGACAGCAGAACAGGCGAAGGACGAAGTCAAAAATATAATTCGGCTGTACGAAGAGGTCTACGATGCATTTGGCATTTCGGATTTTAGGTTCGAGCTTTCTACCCGGCCAGAAAGCAGCATCGGCACAGACGAAGCCTGGGAATATTCCACAAACAGCCTTAAAGAAGCGTTGGAAGAAATGGGACGCGAATACGTAATAAATCCCGGTGACGGCGCGTTTTACGGCCCAAAAATCGACTTCCATATAAAAGATTGCATGGGGCGCAGCCATCAATGCGGCACCATCCAATTTGATATGAATTTGCCGGAGCGTTTTGACCTTTCTTACATTGGTGCAGACGGCGCAAAGCACCGCCCGGTAATGATTCACCGCACCTGCTTTGGCAGTGTAGAGCGTTTTATTGCGGTACTCACCGAGCATTGTGCCGGTTGGTTCCCGTTCTGGTTAACCCCTGTGCAGGTGATGGTTATCCCCATTGCCGAGCGTCACCAGGAAGCAGCGCAAAAAGTCTACGAAACACTTGACGCGGCCGGTATTCGTGCGGAAGCGGATTTGCGGAACGAAAAAATGGGCTTCAAAATTAGAGAAGCGCAACTGCAAAAAATCCCGGTCATGTTAATACTTGGCGATAAGGAAGTGGAAGAGGGCAAAGTGGCTGTGCGCACCCATGAAAACGGCGACGAAGGCACACAGGATTTGAACGCGCTTATTGCAAAGTGGAAGGCGGAGTAACGCAATGGATCTAATTGTCATACACGGCTCGCCGGGCAATGGTAAAACCACGGTAAGTAAAAAGCTGCACGACATATTAAAATCGCCGTGGTTTGAGTTCGGCTGGATTCCTGAGTTCACACACCTTAACCCGCATACTCAAATTCTGCCCAAACTGGAAGAACAGATTGCTTTCGAAAATCTTGTGCTTGTAAGCAAAAACTACATGCGGCACGGTTTTGAAAATATCATCTTTTCAGACCTGCAAGATATACGAATGCTGGACATTCCGGTGGCTTTCGCCGGCCATTCCTATGTCATTATAACGCTGTATTCCGAAAGTGACGATGTCATAAAAGAGCGCATACTTACCAGGGATAACGGCAACGATTACAGCGATTTTGAAGAATCTATTCGTATAAACAAGAAAATTAAAAACCGAAAGCCACTGCCCAATGAGTACAAAATCCGTAGCGATAACCAAACCGTAGACCAGATAGCCGCGCATATACTTGACATACTAAAAACGCACAAGCCTGCTGCAGGTTTTGCATCAGATGAATACAGCAAAGACGATTACTTTACGTATTTCGATGAAAATGGGCTGTATTCGAGTGCGCTAAAGCATGAAGAAAACTGAGCTTTTTTAGACATCATATGAATGGAGGTTAAGGGTATGCTACAGCCGCTTTTTGATAAAGTAGATGCATTAAAGGCCGAATTAGCGGGATTTAGACCGCTTGACCCTGCCGCAATAAAGCGGCTTAGGGAAGATTTTATGATTGAAAATACGTACGACTCGAACGCTATAGAAGGTAGCACTATAACCCTTCGTGAAACTGCGCTAATTCTAAAAGAAGATATAACCATTGCAGAAAAGCCTTTGAGGATGCACTTAGATGCAATAGGGCATCGTGACGCTTTTGAATACATGATATCTATCGCAAACCCTAACGACAAGTTGACAGAACGCAGAATTAAAGAGTTACACGCACTTGTGTATACAAATGATGCGCTAAATAAGGGGGTGTACAGAAGCTATCCGGTTATGATACAAGGCGCAAGCCATACACCGCCCCAACCTTACCTGGTGGCTCCTAAAATGGAGGCACTTATTATAGAATATGAAGATATGAAGCGTGATAAACACATAATCGCTGCTATAGCAGAATTTCACTTGCGGTTTGAAGGCATACATCCATTTATCGACGGTAATGGACGCACTGGGCGGCTGATAATTAACCTTGAATTGATAAAAGCAGGCCTTTTGCCTGTAAATATCAAATTTACAGACAGACGACAATACTATGCTTGTTTCGACGACTACTTTGGCGAAAAACAAACCCCCGACACACTAACAAAACTCCTACTGGATTACGAAGTAGCGGAATTGGAGCGATATATAGAAATTGTAAAATACGTAAATGAGGTGGCAGAAGATTGATCCCCCTACCCCCAATATTTTTGAACCAAATGAAAGACTTACTCCCACCAGACGAATTTACCGCATTTTGCCAATCTTACGAAAACCCCACTGTGCGTGGACTTAGGCTAAACAAGCTAAAACCGTCGCGATATTACGACGGCTTACCCCGTGTACCTTGGTGCGCAGAAGGACGCATTTACCCGGATGCCGAACGCCCCGCCAAAAGTATTTTCTACCACGCGGGGCTATTCTACATCCAAGAACCAAGTGCCATGTGTCCTGTGGAGGTGCTAAAACCGCAGCTAGGCCACAGGGTTTTAGACCTATGCGCTGCACCGGGCGGTAAATCCGCGCAGATTGCGGGGCATTTGCAAGGCGAAGGGCTGCTTGTGTCAAACGACGCAAGCCCGTCCCGCAGCCGTGCGCTGGTTAAAAACCTGGAGCGCATGGGCGTTACCAACGCCGTTGTCACAACAGAATTGCCCAAAAAACTGGCCGACCGCTTTCCGAAATTTTTCGATAGGATATTGGTAGACGCGCCATGTTCTGGCGAAGGAATGTTCCGCCGCGACCCGGATGTTGTGAAGGCGTATACCGCCAATAAACCCGAGGCTTGCGTGGAAATGCAAACAGACATTTTGCGCCACGCCATAAAAATGCTAAAGCCTGGCGGGCAGCTTGTGTACTCGACTTGCACGTTTAACACCATGGAAAATGAATGCCTGATATCAGGCGTTTGCGATAGCAATCCAGAGCTTGTTGTCGTGCCCATTGACCATGCAGCATTGGGCATAAGCAAAGGGCTTGACGGCCTGCCGCAAGCAGGGAGAATCTTCCCGCACTTGGCAAATGGTGAGGGGCATTTTGTTGCGTTGTTGGAAAAAATGGGCTCTGCGGATGCGGGCGGGCGAACGCAGTTCGCCCCTACAAGTAACGACCAGACCGTAGGGGCGAACTGTGTTCGCCCGCGAAATGGAAAAATCCCAAAAGAATTTGCGGAATTCCAAAAAGAATACATCACCGGCAACTTCCCAACGGGGCAAATTGTGTCTCATGGGGCGAACCTTTACCTACAGCCCGAACCCTTAGACCTGCGGGGTTTACGCGTAGCCCGTAGTGGCTGGTACCTGGGCGAATGCACTAAAGGGCGCTTTGTACCCTCTCACGCACTGGCTATGGGGCTACGTAAAAGCGATTTTCTGTACACCGTAGAATTATCCGAAGAAAACGCCAACCGCTACCTACGCGGCGAGTCCTTGGACGCAAATGAAATGTTCGAGATGCAACCGCAGGGTAAGCCGTGGATAGTCGTTTGCTACAAGGGCTACCCTCTTGGCTGGGCAAAACTGGTACAAGGCCGGCTCAAAAATAATCTACCCGTGGGGCTGGTGGTGTCATAATGCAGATACAAACCATACCGCATAAGCACTACAACAACTATCGCCTAAACGTAATGTTCGACGGCTACAAATGGGATTTGCAGGCGAATGAGCAAAGCACAATCAGCGATAAAGTCCTCTTGCTTAACCCGGACGAGGCGCAGTTCCTGGCCAGGCACGCAGTTGACCTATATAACGAAACAATTGCAATGGAACGTGCTTTGCAAAAAAGCCCGGAACTTGCCGCAAAACTTGGTATATCACCGCAAATGGCAGAATCATTATGCAGCTGCAACCACGATCCCGCCAAACATATCCGCTTTATGCGGTTCGACTTTCATCCTACAACGGACGGCTGGCAAATTTCCGAAGTAAACAGTGACGTACCCGCAGGCTATCCGGAGGCATCCATTCTACCAAAATTAGCACAGCCGTATTTTGACGGCTATAGCCAATACGGCTGTTTTGGTACTGTGTTCAAGCGAAAAATGTCCGGCCTTGTGCCGCCCGGTGCAACCATCGCATACCTGCACGACACACACACGGTGGAAGATTACCAAATACTGCACTACCTAGGCGATTTAATGGAAGCGGCGGGCTATAAATCCGTGTATGCATCGCCTGGGCATGTAAAATGGGAAAATGATACAGCGGAAGATATCGGCGGCATTGTCCGCTATTTTCCGGTGGAATGGATGGAAAACACACCGGGTATAGACTGGCGGGGCTTCATCAATTCCCAAACCCCATCCTGCAACCACCCCATTGCATTGCTTACCCAATCCAAGCGGCTTCCCGTTGCGTGGGATGAACTGGGCGTGAGCATTCCAACTTGGAAAAAGCTATTGCCCGAAACCAAATGCGCCGGCACATTTGCGGGTGAGAGCGGGTGGATTCTAAAGCCCGCATTCGGCCGTGTGGGGGAAGGCATTACCATACCCGGCACCATGAGCGAGGAAGAAGAAAAAGCCGTGCAACATGCTGCGGCACACGACCCCTCGCAGTGGGTTGCACAAAAAATGTTTGAAAGCGTGCCGCAGTGCGGCTTACACATAAACGCCGGAGTTTTTGTTATGGACGGCGAATTTGCGGGCTTTTTTTCGAGGATAAGCAGCTCGCCCCGCATGGACGAAGACGCAAGCGAGATACCGATCTTAGTAAGAGGTGACATATGACAGGCAAAGAATTATATCAAATTTGGGCACCAACAGAACATGAAAAATGGACACGGTTTGCAAAACCGGCACTTTTTGTCCATGCAAACGGGAATAGTCATTCTACAGTCAACCTGCCATCACTACCAACTGGGCTATCTGTTTTAGAAAAGGCCAGCACGGCAATTATTGTAGACTTGCCGGGTGCCGCCAGCGTCGGAGGCGGCTTGACACTAGCGAAACATGGCTATATGCCCGTTCCGCTATATAATGGCATACACGAAAAAAACATCGGCAATTTGGAGGCCGTTGTAGACAATGCGCCAATTATAGATGCATTGCAAGCAGGTGTGAGCACCCTAGACCACGCCAGGCATATTGGGCTATTAATAGACGCCACGCCGGCATTTTTGCTGGACTCTAACCGCAGCCAAGAGCCGGAACGGCTTGGCATGTACGACAACCGCTGGAGTATAGACATCGACGATATGCCCGAGGCGCAATACATGGTTGATGCAGGTATTAAGCGTGTAGTAGTGTGGACTAACGATAAAACAAGCCCGGATCTTGCGCCCATTTTGGACAGCTATCAAGATATTAACATGGAAGTGTACGTGCTTTGCGATGGCAAAATCATAACCTACAGCGACTCCAAACAAGAAGAAATGGATGCCACACCAACAAGAAAAAGAGTTTCGGGTGAAGTGCGTGAAAGCATCGGCAAATTTGAAAACGCAAGAGTGACACTAATGCTGCTTGCGGGTATGGCATTGGTTAACCTGTTCTTTCAATTTTTTGTACGGGCAGAGCCGCTATTGTGGACAGCCCCAACGATACAGTGGTTAACATACCTTTGGGTACCGGAAATTGTCGGCGATATTATTGCCGTAGCAGTCGTTGCGGCAAGTATTGCGCTTTACTTCCTTTCACAGCGCAGGCAGCATTTAATGACTGTAGCGTTAATTTTCTACGGTGCAGACGCGTTCATACTTTTGGTGTATGTACTATACTACGGCGTGGCCGCTTACACAGGATATTCTGCAATATATGGCCTAATTGTTTTCGGATTTCCGCTGGCCTGCTTGTACCTGTTAGCAAGGGGTGTATATGGCCAAGCTAAATTGCAACACCTATCTATCGATGAATATTACGAAACATTAGATCACCTGGACCGCATCTATAGCGACGCCCCTGTGTTCTTCCCAAGAAGGCGGCATTTTAGGGGTTTTAGAGGCTACAGCGGCTATGGCGGAAGCGGCCGGGGCGGATATAGGGGCAGTGGTTACCGTGGTTTTGGCGGCGGGTACGGTGGCGGGTTTGGAGGGTGATGGCATGAAATTGACTCCAGTAACCAGAGACCTTGACGCATACCCATCCGAATTCCGCACGTTGCTGTCCGGCGCAAAAATATACGACAGCAGCTGCTCGCCGGAGGCCAAAGTCATCTTCATAGAAAAAGATGCCGGATATTTTCTAAAATCAGCCCCTAAAGGTAAGCTGGAACGCCAAGCTAATATGACACGATATTTCCACAACAAGGGGCTTTCATCCGACGTGCTCTCCTACATTTCAAACGACAGCGATTGGCTTTTGATGGAGCGCGTCAGCGGCAACGATTGCACCACCGAAAAATATCTTAAAGAACCCGAACGGCTGGTGGATGTTCTTGCAGAGCAATTATCGTTGCTGCACACTACAGATTTTTCCGCCTGTCCGGTTCAAAACCATACAGAACTGTATCTTGCAAGCGCGAAACACAATATGCAAACCGGCAACTACAACAAAAGCAACTTCCCTGATAGTTTCGGTTACAAAAGCGCGGAGGAAGCATGGGCGGTAGTGGAGAAGCAAGGCCACTTGCTCAAATGCGACACGCTGTTGCACGGCGATTACTGCCTGCCCAATATCATGCTTGACAATTGGCAGTTTAGCGGCTTTATCGACTTAGACGGCGGCGGCGTTGGCGACAGACATGTCGATATTTTCTGGGCGCTGTGGTCGATGATTTACAACTTGAAAACGGACAAGTACCGCGACAGATTCCTAGACGCATACGGGCGCAGCAAGGTTGATGAAGATATGCTGCGGATTGTGGCAGCGGTTGAAGTGTTTGGGTAAATAAGTAGAATGGGTGAGCGGAAATGTCACTTAAAAAATGGGCAATAATATGCTCAATATTAGCAGTAATTACTGCGGTTTTAGCCGTCGTTTTTGTTATATCACTACAGGGAACAAACACGGAAACATACCCCGTGCTTGCCGAAGCACAGGAGCCACAAGCAGCAGAGCCTACAGCCGTACAGGAACCACCTTCCGAGCCGGAAGCGGAGCCAACTCCGGCACCAACTGCCGATGAATTGATCCAGGAAATTGGGATGTTTTTGAGCCTTTCATCCAGGTGGTTTTGCACGGACAGTGTACTTGACGAAATAAACGCGTTAACCCTGGAAGAGTTACAGGCGCTTCTTGACTTGCCGCTGAATGAACTTTGGGAACTATATATTCCACCGCCAGAGCCCATCATTCACACTGCTCGCCTAGCCTTTGTTGGCGATGTCATGTGCCATATCGAGCAGCTTCGCGCCGCGCGCGTATCCGAAGGGGTCTACGACTTTCATTATAAATTCCGCTACATAGCCCCCTATATTCGCCGTGCGGATTTTGCAATTGCCAATTTAGAAACCACGCTGGTACACGAAAGGTTTGCAGGCTGGCCGCTGTTCCGTTCGCCGCGCGCCTTGGCAGAAGCGTTGCTGTACGCGGGCTTCGACTACGTAACCACTGGCAACAACCACAGCTTTGATGCAGGAGTGTCTGGTGTGCGGTCTACAATAGAAATTTTGAACGACGTGGGGCTGGGCTTTACCGGTACGTTTCTAACGCCGGAATGCCGATACGAACCGACCATTGTAGAGGTGAATGGCTTCACATTCGCTCTTTTAAGTGTGACCATGCATACCAACGCAATCGACCTTGGCCACTACAATTACATGATGAAAATCGTCTATCACGACCTTGTGGAGCAGTCTCAAATAGATTACGAAATGATAGCCGAAGCCATTGCCCGCGCCCGCGCGCTGGAGCCGGATTTTGTTGTTGTCCTGCCACATATTGGCATAGAATACTACGGCACAATGGACCGCAGGGGCGGCGGCCATCAGTGGGATTTTTTCGATAGGCGGGATACCCGCTGGGTCAACTGGATGCGCACCATGCATTTCTTTTTGGAAGCAGGCGCGGACATTGTAATGAACCACCACCCGCATACGTTGCTCCCCGCCGAGTTTGT
>Ga0123355_10013035_pt1 | contig 12910 bp, 7 predicted proteins | sample TergutEmb28metaG_3_FD_89872 | JGI IMG/M metagenome (GOLD analysis project Ga0123355, IMG submission 89872) | Embiratermes neotenicus P1 segment gut microbial communities from Petit-Saut dam, French Guiana - Emb289 P1 | ecosystem: Host-associated > Arthropoda: Insects > Digestive system > Gut ... | reverse complement strand
TTTTTTTTTTTTTTTTTTTTTTTTTTTTAAAAAAAAACCCGCAAAACGGTGTTTTTCCCTTTTTTCCCCCCCCCCCCCCCCCCCCCCCCCCAACCCTTTCTATAATTCAATTCGGCACTTAAAAAATTGAGAAGTTCAAAGTTATTACAAACCAATTTAATTCACTTATTAGGCACTATACCTTCTTACATTACACTACATTTTCTCTGACACTTCTTCACAGATCAATATATGATGCTAAATAATGGGGGTGTATGTTTTGCCTAATACGTGTAATTAGTTGGTTTGTAATAAATACGGCAGTGATACAATGCATGGAAAATGCAGCATGTGAAGATTAAAATCTACAGTCTTCCAGTTTACGGGGCCGTATACTGTAGTGGAAGATGTTTCAAGGGCCTGTTCGGTATACCGTTTGTAACTGGTGCCTTGCCAAATTTGAGACCCCGAATCGCGTCTTGAACCTCCGTGGTGTTGGATAGGTTAGGCTGACTTGCGGGAGCAAAAGAGTATGTTCGCATCGCCCCATTAACCACCTCCATGACTGCCGGTTATGACGGGCCGTTTACCGGTTGAAACTGAGCCTCCGGCCTGCCGGCACGGGCCTCGGCTTTCTCGGAGTCCGACAGAGCAAGTCTCCCTGATGTGACCAAAGGAGGTGGAGGAGTGGGGACTTTCATTGCCCGTCTAGTCATCTTCCACTGCGACTGGTCCTCCGGATCGAGGGTTTCCAGTGTGGAGCTCCGCTGGACATTCCTCCAATCGTTGAGCAGCTAGGTCACCGACCTTTGTAGGCGATTCGCCTCAGCGTTTAGAGCGGGATCGCTAGAGATTTGCCACTGCCTCCGCAACATGTTCTTCAGGAGTTTTTCATCCTGGATACGAGCCGTTATCGGAGGCCATGGGTCATCGTGGGCGACACTTGGGAGCGGACTCTGCCAACTTTTTCGAAATATTGCTTGACAGTTTCTTGACACATGCGTCAATAGCCACCTCAGTTCGGGAGGTTCGGGTTGGACGGGAGCCCAACTTCTAGGCAGGCCTGGTATTTGAACCAGACGGTTCTTCTTAAATCCGTGCGGTATTGGGGGGGGGGTCGAGGAAGTATGATCTACATCGCTTGTCGATTTGTATACGTAAGCGATCCGAACTCGGTGCGAAGCACGTGGTCAGATACACTGGGTTGAACAGATCTTTCATGATAACGATTTCTAGGACATCAGGGGTGGCAGAGGACTTATAAGGTTCAGCGGTTCGTGTATTCAGCCCATATGCCAGACAGGAATTCTCGGCGGCATAATCACGCAGGAGTCAGCCAAAAGTTCCAATCCACGTGTTTTGCGTTCAAGTCACCCGCAATGAGGATGGGAAGGCAGACAGATACGAAGCATAGAGAGACCGGATTGGCGATAGGTAAACCGCCAGGATTTTAACCGGTTTACTGCCCATCACGACGTAAATGGCAGTAGCCTCCAGGTGCCTTGGACCTTGGACGAGTAAAGCATAGTGATCTATACCACGGTGGACCAGCATAGCTGTTCCGCCTCCTTCAGTTAACTGGTCGGTACGGTGACAAGTATAGTTTCCCATCCGGAAGGCTTCACCTGATCTCAGGTGGGTGTCAGTCAAGAAGCATATGTCGATCTGTTTTGCCCGAGGAAGTGATTAAGTTCCAGCTTCCTGCCACGGACACTCTTGGCGTTTCAGCAGGCGAACAGCAAGGCTTTAGTCCGTTTCCATTTAGGCCGTGCTGCCATACTCAGCTACGAAGAGAACAACGGTTTTAATGACAGCTCGCGAAAGAGCTAGCCCAGAAGGTATGGTGGGGAAAGATATGAGAATATTGCGAGTGAGCTCCACGCGTACGTAAAGGGTGAGGTTGTCTAGAAAATCGGAGATCTCGATGGGAGACTAGGTGGGCTGGGGTGGCACCACCAGTTCGTTGGTTTTTGGGTTGCGAAGGCCTTGCAGGCTTCGTGGGTTTCTTCGCCTAGTTACCTGGGCCTATTTAGGGCCAACCGTGACTTTGGGCGTTGCCTTTTCAGCCTTGCTCTTCTTACTGATGTTTGTCACTTCACTGCGTGTAGGAATTTCAGTGACCGCGCGGGGAAATGTTGCGGATCGGTAGGGGAGTAGCCCTAACAACACGGCCCCCACGGACGACGTGGTTTCAGACAGATACTAGCCTCTCCTACTCGGCTGTTCGCGCCACTTGGTTCGCCTTCGGCGCAGCGGGAAGGCTGGGTGCGCCGCGCTCCTTGCCGCGTTCAACAGGCATCCGCATAGCAAGCGCCGCCTTCGCCTCAGTCCACTTTACACTGCCACTGTAAGTGGCTGTGTGGTTTCCTCCCCAGCTGCAGCACTTTAGCTCCTGCTGTGAGGTAGAGCATTCCCCCTGAGAGGTGAGTCTCACCACAAGCAACACACCTGGGTACGTAACTGCAGTACCTCTGCGTGTGGCCGAATCGTTTGCAGCGCTTGCACTACAGAGGTCCTTCCGGGGCGATGTGTGTCTCCACCTAGACACGGAGGCCGCAGAGTTCGTTCAGAGAACGCAATTTCGCCACTGCAGGTTACCGCACTACCAACACAATAACGTGCGGTGTTAGGGGGCTATACTTTGGGGCTTGCTGGTCATGGCGTCTGGAGCGGAGCTGCAGCCCAGAGTCTCCAACTCCTTCCAGACTACGTCCTCGGGCATTTGTCTGCCCAGATTCTTGTTGAGCAGACGAACACAACGATCCTCCGGGAGAGAGAAAGTGTGAAAACTATCACCCTTTTTCTCATCAAGGGATCGCAGTGCGCTGACCATCGCTCTGAAGCCGTCTGCGATTTGTGGGAAAAGCATCAGCCTCTCCTCCTTATTCTAGGCTGAGGGCCCTCTCTGACATGAGGCCCGTATCCATGTCAGCAAGTCACGCATGTCCTTCACCCCTGAGACGAAGATGGGGGTATTGTTTTGCCGCTTGCCTGTGGGAGCGAAACTATTTGTGGACAATTGGGGTTTGAGGTGGTGCCATCAGACATGCCACACAGAGACCCTGACATGTCTCATGGAGACATGCGCCAAGTGGCTGCCTCAAATGAGTCAACGGGTTCAGAGTTGCCCGAACCCTCATCTAGGGTATTGTGCGGCCCACTTGGCTGATGCGAGATGGCGCGCCCGGCTACCACCGCAGCGTACTCCAGCACCCCACCCGGTTGCTCCGAGGTGTCGGCTGCTCTCGTCATATAGTTCTTCTTGGAGCCCTGGGGCGAGGCTCCGTCACCGATTGGGCACAGCGCGATGGCTGACGGGCTCAGACGGGCCGTCTCAGCTGGAAACTTCTTCAGCTTTCCTGTTGCTGACAGGGAGCTGCGGAGACTCGCGGGAGGTCACACCCTCACTGTCGACTCTGCACGATGCTCGATGGCTGAAGAATTTCTAGAGCGTTAGCCTTGGAGGATGCAAGGGCCTTCTTCTTCTTGCAAACTGCCAATGCTTTCTCAGCTCTGGATGAAGAGGGGAAAGTTCAAGGTTTCAAAGTATGAGTCCTTATATTTTCCCTTTGGTATGGGAAATTTCTTGCTATCATTAACTTAATTTTGAAAGCATACATTAAATGCTTAATCAGTTTCCCTATAGTTTATTCCTGATTTGGTTGGTAAAAAAAATGTAGTGAGGTGTAAACAAAATAATTAATGTACAAATTGTGCTATACGTTTTACTATAGTCTTCTTCTGTTTTCCATTTCAAACTAAGCTCTTTGCTATACTTTAATTTATGGTACTTCAATTATTTTCTTCATATATTTAAATTCGGTTTTAAGCTCACAGAAGATCCAGGGCATCACCATAGAAAGAGCAGTTGCTTAATGCTGTTTGGGGAAATAATCCCTGCTTACCAAGATAATCATGCATTCATCCTAATACAGAATGTGTACAAAATTCAAACTTTTGGATGTCTGAGTTTAGAATTGGGGACCTAAACTGCGAGTTGTGAAATGGAATCCATTATCATTCATACTGGTATATATGAGCCCTATCTTACTTGGGGCTGACATGAGCTCTACCCTGTGTGGGTAACATAATTATTGTCACTATTCTGATCGAGTTACGTCAACTCTTGTCCGGTGGTACAAAGTTCAGCAAATGGAGTGGCATGTAATAATTACATGTGTGATATTTCCACCAATTTTGATCATCATCATGAACATAGCTACTGTTGTCTATTTTCAGTCTGTTTTGGCTTTTAGATTTCCTTTGGCAGTCCAATGCTGTTAAGTCCTAATAGCAGTCCGAAATATCTCATTTGTGCCACTTCACCAATTTCATCACGTCTGACTTTGAAAGCACTACACAGGAATATGGAGCTGGGATACAAAGACAGTACAATGAGTAGCTATGGGCTGAACGGTCCGGGATTCGAATCTTGGGATGGACAAGATATTTTATTTTTCCAAAAATGGTTCAGATTATGGCTAGTACCCACCCAGCCTCCTTTTAAATTGGTACGAGGGTTCTTGTCCTTGGGGTGAAGCAGCCGGGGCGTGTAGTTGACCGCTCACCTCCATACGCCTTCATGGCATGGACATGGACAACTTTTTAAACTGGATGTAGATCTACAAGCAAATGTTTCATAGTGCGAGCACTGCACACATTTCTGTTTCTCTAATGCAAGTTGCAGATCAGCTGAAAATATGATGATGATAATGATTACAAGGTGGAAGGAGAGAAGGTGAGGATATCTGAGAACAGTTACTTTTGAATAAGTTAGTAAAACACCCCACTTTTTACTCTGTAGGAGGATTTCTGTACATTGTTACACACAAGCCATCTAGTTGTACAGGCTGCTAGGACAGCATATTCAACTGAACTATAATTATCTAATTATAGTGGAGTTGTTGAAAACATGTTAGGACTTACCATAGTGCATGGAACATAAATAATTTTAAAGTTACAATGAACGCAATAGTAATTCCTGCTTGCCATATGAATATCTTTAATTTTACACCAGTTTCACTAATGAGATTGTGAAGAAATAAAATTTGTTGTATAAAAAATGTAAGATAATGAACAGTCAGTATCTTTAATCTAGTCTGTTACTGATAAAAAATGAAAGGGAGACAAGTAAAGAAAACAGAAATTTAACTAAACACATACAGATACTGTACATAAGACAGCAAGGAGGCTAGTATATATGTAAATAATGTAAATATATCCAAGGGAAATACCTGGTAACAGACTGATACAAAGTGATCAATTTGATTGGACCTAAAGGTAACAGTACCTGATATGAAAACATGCAAACAAATTGATAAATTTTTTTTTGTGTAATGTTAAGTTACAATTCCTCCATAAAGTTAATATGTAAAGCATATGTTAATACACATCATGCCTACTATTTTCTGCCATCTTATTACCTGTGAAAAAATAATGTAAGAGTAAATCCCCATTTGGGAATATTAACTTCTATTTATGTCACACTGAGTAATAAAAGAAATAACTACAATGTGCAAATATCTTTGTGTAAGATGTCATGACCCCTTTTTTGAAAAGATGTAAAGGGCTTGTGGGTATAGCTGGAAAAGATGATGCAGTAATGGTTGTCAGTCAGTGGTGTAGTGCTGAGGGAGCAACAATAGCAGTAAAGGCTGCTTGAAACTGTTTCATAAGTCCAAGAATTTAGCATTCCAGGGACTCTTGTCCTTAATAATTTTGCAGAGCATCTGCAAGACCTTGGTCCTGCCCATCCTAATATTCAGGTTGAGCACTACCTGCAGCCACTCAGCCAGGGAGTCAACACATCATTAAACAGACATCACATGCATTGCACCCTCGATGGGATGCAAGTGAGAAGGAGATGTTTGTTAGTGTCAGTGAGGGCTGCAAGTTTTACAGCATAGTTGGAGTTCCTGAAGTCCACAGCTCTGAATGGCAGCTGGAAGGGGCAGTTAGTGATTTCTAGGGATTTCATAATCAGCAGGATGAAAGATGATAATATCTTCATGTTAATCCATAAAGTTCAAGGACAGAAATGCATAGATTTGAAGGATGATGACATCCAGGAAGTTTTCAACTCTTACACTGCTGAGTTAACTGAGGGCCTTTAAAAGCTGACAGTGCTCTGTAAACCAAAAGATGATGAATATTCTGAAGCTGTTTTGGAGAGCTCTCAGCTGATGAATGCTCTGAACAAAGAACTTCAAACGGTAGATGACTTAGCCTGATCATTTCTCTGACGTTGACCATTTCATGGATAAGTTCCTGAAATTTAAGCACGAGATGGATGCTGCTATGGCATCTTACAAGTAGGCATGTAAGGACATGCAGAAGAAGGCCAAGCAGTTAATGATCACCTCTTTCTTCACCAAGTCTCCTCTTTGCCCTCCAACTTGCATACTATGTAATTTCATAACCCTAAACAGCTTTCAGTCATGAACACCATTATCACCCCAGTAAACATGAACACAAACGTTGTCATATGTATCAGTCATTCATATACATATTATTGTGTCTTAAGTGTTACTGGATTACCAAACTCTGTTTTTCCCATAATATGTTAAAATCCATGCATCATGGTTTCTCTGTTTGTGGAATGTGACAAGGCCATAACCCCCATAAATAATGAGAATTAGCTGTATTATTGCCTTCTGTTTTACTGCAAAACATACTAACAGTAAAGGTGGAGGTACTGTGAAGCTGGAGGCATTATATCCACTGAAGCACTGGCACTCACCTACTGGCCTGAATGGTGTCAAGTCTGGGAAGACCACATTATGTGGCATAACATGTGTTCACATTAACGTATTTCCTGTACCAGTATCATCCAACAGTCACTTCAATATACATAATGTTGTTACAAACATAATTACGCTGTTGTAGTGTTGTGTGAGGAATGAACACGTGCAGACCTGCTGGGACTTCCTTCTCTTTACCCTCCACAAGATTCTTCACTAAGTTGTTCACCTACACCATTAGAAAAATATGAAATTAACAAGAATACCTGTATGTAACAGAAATAGTACAATAACACACTTTGTAATATTTCATTTTTGAGTTAAAATACATTAATAGTGACAGTTCTGTTACGGATATTCTTGACATGTAACGCAAAAGCTATGCATCAGACCTACTCAATTTCTGTTCTTCTCTACTCAGTAAATATTTAAATTCGTGAAACCTATGTCTGATTCTGATAAGATTTGGTAAATTGGTATAAAATTTCGAGCTTGCACATCAGTAGTTAGCACCAATACTGGTACATTAATACACATTTTCTTTCATGCTGTACCTTATCTGGAGGACTGCTTTGGTCACGAAGTGTCAGGGTTACCCGCTGATTAAATGGCCATTGCAGCAAAGGATCCCACTCTCCCTCCAGTACTTGCAAAGATGCTGTCATGTGTCGGCCAGTCCACTGACCCATGCCGTTCAACCTCAGTTCAACCTGCAAGATGTACAGTGAGCAGTAATAAGGGCAAGGAGTTCATAAAACTGCAAAAAATGTTTACTTGTTAAAAAGTATTATTTGAAATTGTAATTTAATATTCTATACAATTCAATAAAGTTAAGACAAGAGGAATGTGCCTTGTAAGTAAGACTTGAAAGCTGTATAGCACTTTCAGAATTTGTAAAATATAATTTCACAACAGAGGGTGGAATCTGGGCTATATTTGTAAATATGATGACAGGAACAATGACATCTGAAAAAAAGATACTCCATTCCCTGGAGGGATGGGTGTAAGTTGTTCATGGCTATACTTAGGCAGAGGCTGAAGCAATGCTGTTCCAACATTTGTGATTAGGCATCCCACATACCTAGAGACTACAGTTAGCAATACACTGACAAAAACAACACCTGAGTGAGGTGAGGGTGGGAGAGAAAAAAAGGGCCTGGTGGGGTGTAGGGGGTTCCTGAAACAGCTATAAATTTCTGTAATGAGCAAAAGTGATTTTTCAAGTCTATAATTTTACAAATTGAACATTATATTTTAATTATTTACTTAATAGAACTTAATAGAATACGATAAACAATCAGTACAAACATAACTCTCCCAATTGACTTTGGCCACATATTTTGGAATGAATCAGTCCCTTATCAGGACCCTGTACAAGAGTAAATAGCATGAATAATGTAATTACATGTCAAACATATGGTACATCTGTTGTGTTTTTTTGTGGGATCCTGCATCACAATTATCATTACAATAAAACTAATAGAAAATGATCCATTATTATGGTTAAAAATTATTAGAATGACAGCAGTAACATGTAAAATGAATAATTTAAGAATATGTTAAAAATCTATGGCAGACGTGTAAGTGGTACAAAGGAAGCTTTTCATTTCCTTTCTCTCACAGGATATAGATTAGTAAACAATTATAGCTATATTTGACCATGTGGCATATATATAATTACTTTACTTTACTTTAACTTGTGATCCATGCAAGATATCCTTATCTGTGTTAAATCTACAGTTAGACAACTACTGCTTATAGGGAATGGTGATTGTAGACTGTTGATGATACAGTCTGTCCTCGTCTTTTAACTTTATATTAGAAGTGTCAAAATGAAAGTGTGTTTATGGATGTGCACAGAATGTGAAATGGAACACAGCAGAACTGATTCATGTTGTTACATGAACCTTCAGTATTCTGCAAAAAGCTTCAGAAAATTTGCACTGTAACTAACAATTCTTTTAAAACTTTCATTATAGATTTGCATAAGACTGGGGAATTTGTTCTTGTTCTGCATCACACACAAAAAAGTATATTGACATTCTGGTCAGTGACAATTACAGCCCAGTGCATCCCAGCACCTTCCGTTTTGGGATTTCTGAATCCTGTTTACAGACATCTGGTAGTACTCCTTGGATGGCAGATCAGCCTGTCACAAAGCCTGTGCCTAAACACTACAGCACAAACACATAAAAAACACATACACACAACCATGCTTTGAGTGTGGTTCAAAACCATGATCCCAGTGTTTGAGCAGTACAAGACCGTTCATGCTTCAGACTGTGTGGCAAACAGATATTTACCCGTAGCTTATAGCCATACTGTAAACTGTAGAACACAGGGCTATGTAGCACAGTGTCATTTTCCTTTGCATCATTCATCTTTGCCTCAAAGTCCGAAATTCTCCACACAATGTGACCTGTAAGTAGTAAACAAAGAGTGGAATTTTCAACTGCCTCAAATTTGTCTTGTTGCAGTATCATCACTTTCACTTTCCTAAAGCAACACTAACTGCATAAATTTTGTTTTGGCACTTCCATCACAACCACTTGCCTAAAGTAGCAGTACAGCTGCGTAATATCAAATAAACACCGACAAACACATCATTAAATCACCATTTTATTAATATTTTTTTAAAGTTTTCCATCCCAAACTGTTACCACATGCAATTAAAATACTACATGTCAGTCATTAACACAACATTTTATTCATATACAACTGTATATATGTCAGGGCGACATGTTTCGACCTAGTAGGTCATCCTCAGGCCCTCCAAGAACACCGGAGTGGTGCTCTTGTGCGACAAGAGCACCAATCCGGTTCACAATAGTGCAAGCCATCAAGCAACCTACAACAGGTCATTTACATTCACTTCCAAGGTCTACAGTAAAAATTCAACACGAAGTCTGAGAACAACAACTTACTCATCTGAATACAGGGAAACAAGCTCAACTCTACCACGCGAAAAAAGTCTGACAAAGCCAGCTAGGCGGCAAGGGCACACGACATTACCAGCAAATAATTGGTAGCCATACGGGACGAGTAATTTCTTATTATCTCCACGCCACCAAAGAGGAAGAAAATCAGATCTTCACATCATCAATATATTATACGCCCGATACAGTCTACATTCAGAAAAACCAGAAAATACAAAGTGGTTTTTATATTGTTGTTTAATATACTAACTTTTAATACACCAACTTCCTGGACTTTTAAACTAAAATAAGTTTTACGTAGTATGTCATTTTTATATGCAGTGTTTTTAATATACTATCAGATTTAACAGTCTCTAATTTTAGTGGAAACTGCCACACAACAAGCTCAATTTATACAAGCTTAAACATTTGGGATCCCATAATGCAGAAAACCTAAACAATGCTTAGATCTGTGCTCTTGGAGGGCCTGAGGATGACTTACTAGGTCGAAACATGTCACCCTGACATATATACCTTTGTATACGAATAAAATATTGTGTTAATGACTGACATGCAGTATTTTAATCACCACTTTATTAACTTACTTACTCCTTACTTGCTCCATGGAGCAGAGTCCTTGAGAAGCTAACTGGTTCTGAGCCAGTCAAGTACATAACTCCAACATGTTTCAACCTTTAGAGGGTCACCTTCAGGAAGTAATATTGATACATTCTAGCAGTGTTGGTAAATAAAATGAATCACCAGTTGTGAAAATGACCTTAGTGTGTAGCATTTATTGTGTTACCCAACAGGTGTATGTCATGCAGGTGCTACATATATAGTGATACTAGTGCATGGATATGAACAAGATAAGAGCTGCATAAATTCTGTCTTGATAATGTGTCATCACATTCACTTACCAAGAGCAAGGATAGCGTTGCCTCGAGCTTGTCTTGTTATTGCTTCATCACATTCTTTTATACACTGTTTCAGTTGTGCAATTTCTTTGGATTTAGTTTCTGACACTTGGTTGATAGACTCAATCCTCCCAGTGAGACTGCGTATTTCTGCCAACTGCTCTGCCCAAAGGCCACTAATCATTAAGTTCTCACCAGAGAGAAATTTACGAAACTCATCTACATCATTATTGTATTTTTCTACCACCTTCTTCAGGTTTTCAACCTCTCCATTTTGCTGTTCCACTTGTCCCTTCCAGCCTAGTTCACGCTCTCTATGCTGCTCTTCTAGATGATATCGCTCACTTTTCCCTTCATCCCTCCATTGCTCTAAGGTGCAACACAGGTCCTCCAGTTTTGCTGCTTCCATTTTTAATTCTGTTTCAGCTCGTAGTCTTTGCTGCCTTTCTTGTACCAGTTCTTGTAACAAACTACTTACTTCTTCCTCATGTTCTAATTTCTGTGTTTCTATTTCAGTTCTATATTTCTGCAATTCTAGTTTCAAGTCATCTACATGTTGAAACCAAATGTTTGATCTTTCTACTTCATAAGCTAGTTGTTGCTCAATACGATGTCGCTCCTGTCGTTCATGTGCTAAAGAGTCTTTTAGAAGCAGGATCTCCTCTCTAAGTTCATGAAACTGTGCCGCACTCACCTGGACAATAATGTAAAACAGATTCAGTGTCATATATTAAAGACCAGGGGGGCACAAATTTTTCCAAAAATCAGGGAGTCACCATAAAATTCTAGGAGCCAGAATCGTGACATGAAGTAAGTTCCATACTGAGGATCAAAGAATATTAGGTGCCACTGAAAACAATTTAGTTGCCTGGGTGACCTAGTGCTTGGAATTTGTGCATCGCTGTACAAGACATTAGTTGTAGCCAGGGGCAGATTTACTGTGAATCAAATGAAGCTTAAGATACAAGGCCCCTCACGTACACACACCCCTTCCACTGCCCTATGAGGGGCTCTAAATAAATATTAACTTTCATACATAACTTTGTATTTATAATTTTGTATTATTTTTATTAAAGAGGGCCTGAAAAATTGTATAAGCTTCATACCTCACAAAACCTGGATCTGCCCCTGGTTGTACCATATAGATGATCACTGTGACTCCTACACATACTTACAGAATTTGAAATTTTTCAGACTTCAATATTTCTGCTTGTGTTTTTGATTTTGTTACTATACCTACATGGAAAAACATTATTAAAATTGTAGCCCAAGATCTGAGGTCATCACAGTAGAGGTGGTCAAGATTCATATCTTCTTGGATAAGATGTCATTTTGACTGATAACCATTTACCAATTGACATGCCATTATATCCCTGTTTGCCACTATGTGTGACCCTTAATATATGGTCTACATCTAATGTATCATAAAATAAAATCATCAATGTTTAAAATTTATGGGAACCTGCATTTATATTGGTTGCTACATAATGGATGAGATATCTAACACAAATAGAAATTCCTGTTGTAACTGTACATACTTGAAAAATAATATCCCACCTGTGTTGGTTTACTGCTGCCAACACTTTCCTGAACTGCTTGTATGCACTGATTAAGTTTCTTAATTTCCAGCCTACACTCAGCTTCTGCTCGACAGCGTTCATTCTCTTCTTTCAGTAAAGCTCTCTTGATTACCATTATCGCTGCTATGGTCTCCTCATTCCACTGCTGTGGCACTGAAACAGGCTGCAGTATTAATAATAATTAATTTCATTCAAAAATGTGAAGTTAAGAAGCATTAGTAGAGTAAACAATCATATTCTGATGTCCTGTGTTCCCTTTAAATCTAACCTATACCTCGCTAATTCTCTTGCAAATGTCTTCAGTGACTATGACCTAAACAAAATTCTCACATTCCAAGTTCCCACTGCCACCTACTTTTAATCAAAATTTGCTAGTGAGTTTTCAAAGTGTGGTGCTTAGGTTCAGACAGAACCTTTTTAGGTGCATTCACAAAATTGCAAAGACTGTCTATTATCTTTGTCCCGTCTGTCCGTCTGTCCGCAGGGAACAACTTGAATCCCATGGGGTGGATTTTCATGAAATATGGTATTTGAGTATTTTTTAAAAATGTGTCGAGAAAGTACAAGCTTCATTATAATCTGACACGAATAAACGGTGCTTTCCCCGAAGACCAATATACATTTTTGATCATATCTCGCTCAATTATTCTTGGAATGAGAAATGTTTCAGACAAAAGTTGTAGAAAAAATCGAAACACATATTTTATGTTCAAAAACTCTTTTCTGAAAATCATGCTGGTTGTGAGATAATGTGGAAAAATACTGTACACCTGGACAGG
>Ga0123355_10013034_pt1 | contig 12911 bp, 5 predicted proteins | sample TergutEmb28metaG_3_FD_89872 | JGI IMG/M metagenome (GOLD analysis project Ga0123355, IMG submission 89872) | Embiratermes neotenicus P1 segment gut microbial communities from Petit-Saut dam, French Guiana - Emb289 P1 | ecosystem: Host-associated > Arthropoda: Insects > Digestive system > Gut ... | reverse complement strand
CGCCTCATCGTGCACGTTCTCTCGTCCTTCATTGAACATCCGAACCCATTTCCTAACCATGCCATCACTTATCGCATTGTCACCATACACTTGACAGATCTGGTGATGAATCTCACTTGGTAGCACATTCCTAGCGTTCAAAAAGCGAATTACTGACCGTATTTCACGGTCGGCGGCCCCTTCAGTTGTCTTAAACATGTTTAACGTAAGGAACAAACATAAACATAACACGAATTTCACGAAATGGCGTCTCTGGCTTCTCAATTGATAGACGAAGTAACTGCACCTGCGCAAAATGAGAGTCTCGAGGATGCGCGAGAGATATGCGCAGACGGTACTTACTTTCCGAATAACCTACGTAGTTGATATTAACTTTGGCTATGGACGGTTGAAATCAAGCCTATGTTATATGAAAATATAACAAAAAAAGGCTTTAGAATTTAATGTTTCTTCTGAAACTGTTAAAAAATGTTTTAATTGTAGGTGCGTATGTGCAAGAATATGTGTCATATCCCCATTACAAAAACTATTTTTAATATTTTTTAGATGGAAATAATGCTGTTTCTTCAGACAACTAAGTGAACCCCACAAATAAACCCTGCGGATAAAATGTTATGTTACTTAGCTTTGAAGTAGGTCGTACATGTAGCTGCAACTGCCCAATGAAAAGCTAATGGAAGCCGAAGGTTCCTCATTGTCTCCACAAGAGCCACTCTCTTTCCTCCAGGGCCCATTCAAAGAAGAAAAAATAGAGTACAGGCGGAACCTCGTATCCGCGGGTAATACGTTCCAAGACCTACCGTGATTACGTGAAACCGCGGATAATACCGAAAGCTATATATATATATATATATATATATATATATATATATATATATATAAAACATGATATAACGTGATATTCGTATAACATACATAAATGCGATCAAGTTTAATTGATAAATTACACACTGTAAGACATTACCAATATTAAATAAAGTAATAATAAAGTGTACTATACACTACATTGTACATTTACGGTGCATTTTCTCTCTCTCTCTCTCTCTCTCTCTCTCTCTGTCATATGTATGAAATAAGGGTTTCTGACTTTTTAGCCTAATCCTCAATAGACGATACAGCAATGACAAAATACAGTACCTGTACTGTACAGTATCGTGTACTGTTTCAAGGGATGACAGAACAATAAAAATCATGCTTTTCCATTAAAGCATGGCATAAGCAATGAAAAAACTTGTTACTGTTAGGCATGTTACAATGAAAATCATACGTACGTACCGGCACATAATTTGTAATAAGAAAATGTTATTTGTTTTAAAAAATATCTTACCCTATTTTGGGTATTCACCGACTTCTCCATTCTTATTCTTATTCTCTGAACACAAACACTACGATAACGCGGCAACTAATTCGAACAGCGAGAACGCTAGAAGCAGAATGGTGGCAAGTTTGAGGGGAAGCGTAAGTACGGGGACAAAGGAAGATGAGTCAAGTATTGGGCGCTTCTGGGCTGCTGTATTTCGCCATGTTACAGCCCGTTCTTACTTGGTGCGCATTTTGAAACTTATGAACCGTTTATGGCTTTAATTTCCCATATTTTTTTCGGGCCGCGGTAAACTGCGCATAACTGAAATCGGGGATGCGGGGGTCCGCCTGCCTATTCATTCAGGGCTTGTTTGAGTTTCACCGTATATATTCGTGTGTTTTATCACCCACGCTCATGTGCTTCATGTGCCCCGTTTTCTTCAGATTTGACAATGAAATTCTGTCTCCAAATGCACAATACTTGACCTACTCGTCTTATATTCACTGACTTGCTACACCGACAAAATTTTATGAAGAATAAAATTTATGGCCTGTATCATCGTATAATTTTCGTCTACCTGTTATGTTTTACCCGATGCTAGTTCATGGACTGTTGGACTTGTTGCATCTAATGGCTTAGGATCCAATGTAGCCACTCAGACCAGATGGTACAGTGACTACACTAGGCGCTTGACAGCTAAGGAATTGTGTTTCGAATCCCGGCAGGTTCACGAGATCTTTATGTTCTCCAATATTAGAGGTTTTAAGAAATCCCATTATATGGGGACTCTTTCGTCGGGTATAAATCGAACGGGGCGTGAAGCTGACTTTTCATCTGTATCTAGTGCGAGGTTCAGAATGTGCGAAGCTTTACGTCCAATCTCCTTTTGCCATTTATGTCGTGAGCAGAAAACCTTACTTCATAATTTGGCTTTGTAGTGCACCCGACTTTCACCCACATTCCGATAACTAAACTGTCTGCCTCTTAGATAGGAAAGACTTGCTGTTGTGAAAAGAAGCCAGTTTATTTTCACAGAAAATAGTAACATGCTTCAATCTCTCTTCACTTTACTGCTTAATTTACTAGATTAGAATCTTAACATGTTTAGTGCAGTATTTCTACCAGACTTAACAAATTCCACCGAAATTCCCCCCGCGCTCTACCCAAGAAACACACCTTGGAATTTCACGCCTCTTATTACTCTCTAACACATTGCACTAGGATTTTTAAGTAACATGTTTTGAAAAACATTGTCATGAATAAAATGATATCTCAGTATCTACAAACGTATATATGCTAGTAAAAAATTACACCATTTTGCAACACACAGACTGGAGATGGCCGCCTGCCTGTCGCAGCTTGTAACGGTTTAAACTCAATATAAATCTGTGTACCAATCACAGATGTATTAGACGGTTATACCAACTGATAATTTGACTTTTAACACTACCTGATTAAAATATCAGAGTTGTGAAATTGTTTCTCTAGATGCTGAGATTTCAAGACATTAAATTTTCAGCTGTATTCGTGTAGACGTATATATTATATCTGCGTAGTTTTCATCCTGTCTGCATGTTCCGCTTTCAAAGTTTCAGCCACTACAAGGAGATACAGAAAACGCAAGAACAACGATATGTTATTGGAGGACATTGCTATGTCATACAAAATACCATGCGAAATTCTGAGACAAATGTGGCCCGAGTCTCATTTAATATAGGGTCTAAAATCTGTATACATGGGCTGTCCGGAAAGTTTTCGAACGTTCAAAATAGCCCGCCATTGCTTCGACCTAGCGGGACGCGGCAAGTGCTACTCTCTAGTAATGAGATTGGCGAACTGAGTCGCGAAAACCGCATTGTCCTATCTTGCTTAGTCATTGTGCTGTGCTTCTTTATGGGATCACATGTTTGGCGCGTCTGGCGATTCTCTTGAGACAAGAAAATGAGTGTTTTTCACGAGCAACGAATTTGTGTGAAATTCTGCGTGAAAATTGGAAAATCTGTTACTGAGACATTTGAAATGCTGAAAATATCATTCAGAGTAGAAGCCATGGGCAGGACTCAAACGTACGAGTGGTGGAAACGTTTCAAAGAGGGCCGAACTTCGGTTGATGATGATCCGTGTTCGGGACGGCCATCAACGTCGAAAACTGACGATAATGTTGCAAAAGTTCGTGAAGTCATCCGTTCAAATCGTCGTTTGACAGTTCGTGAGGTAGCTGAAGAAGTGAGTATCTCAAAAACAGTGTGCCATGAAATTCTTACCGAAAATTTGGGCATGCATCGCATGGCAGCCAAATTTGTGCCACGCCTGTTGACGGATGATCAAAAACAGAATCGAGTTGACGTGACTTCTTGGCCAAATACGCGACGACTGTCCTTCCACAGCCTCCGTACTCTCCAGATCTCGCACCAGCTGACTTTTTCTGTTTCCAAAGCTCAAATCAACGCTAAAAGGCCGCTGTTTTGAGTCTATTGAGGCAATCAAAACAAATTCGCTGGCGCATTTGCGCAGCATTCCTAAAAAAGCTTTCCAGGAATGCTTCAGAACATTGAAGAAACGCTGGCAGCGGTGAATACAGAGTAGAGGGGAGTACTTTGAAGGCGACAAGGCTGAATAGCTTCAAGGTAAGACAGGAAAAGTTTTACGCGATATATTCGGGAATTTTCCGGACAGATCTCGTAAACTAGATATTCTAAAATTGATTAAAATTTTGTTTATATGATTTTTGTAGAATGTGAAATAACATCATATTGATAGCTCACGAACTATTTAAGAGGGTCATATGAAGGTAGCAATGGAGATATTTTATGTATGCATGTAGGGTGCTGTGTGCAGTTCAACACCGTCTTGACAACGGTGTAAAACTCCGAGCATAAATCGGACAATGTCCCTGTGAGTACAGTCTGTACTTGAGTAATTACCAATGTGAGACTTTCTAACGCATCGTAGGTATTTTATAAGGTGGGTAAAGCAAACCCATGCAAAAAAAATGTTAATCGTAATCAGTAAAGCTGAATTTGACAAACTTAATTTTCCCCATTTTCTCCACAACAGACATAATGTTTTAGCGTCATTGACCGTTTGCTTTCTTTGGGCAATAGCTATACAACAAACACATGTACACGAACACAAAGAAGGAGTGGAAATCAAATAAAAGAAGTTGGGATGGTCCATATGTGTAGCATGAATGTGAATGAATATTTGTCAGAAAATTCAAAGGAAGGGCACGACCTTGAAAATATACGCGTAGGTGGAAATATAACGTAGAGGAGAGGATAATATTAAGATGCATTTTCAGGAAGTGGGATTTGGGGGCACTGGATCGAGCTGACTCAGGATAGGGACAGGTTGGCGGGTACGTGTGAATGCGGTAATGAACCTTCGGGTTCCATAAAATGCGGGGAATTTCTTGACTAGCTGCAAACCGGTTAGCTTCTCAAGAAGGACTCTGCTCCATGGAGTAAGTTAGTAAGTAAGTAAGTAAGAAATTAAGTAAGTAGGGTGGAACTATAATGTTAAAATTATATCTGAGACCTTTGGACGGGGACATTAATCTGTAGTATTTATGTAAGACTTCGTTCCTTACAAAAAATACAATGTTCTTCCCTAGAAAGAACAAGACTGAACGCTCTTTAATGTGAGGATCACAAGAAATGCGTAAATATGTAAGGTAAAGGTAAAGTGATCCCCTTACAGGCCCAGTGTGGCCAAGAGGCTGGGTAGAGGTATAGCTCTACTCTTCCATGACCGTGGCACTAGAAGGGGGTGAGTGATCAGCAGCACGCCCCGGCCGAACTTATCCACGGGATAGACCCGGTACCCATTTTACAGGAGGCTGGGTGGGCCCCAGGGCCGGTCTGGACGGACGGAAAATCTCATCCCCACCGGGATTCGATCCCGGACCCTCCAGCTCGTAGTCAGTCGCTATACCGACTGAGCTACCCGGCCCACTGTGTAAATATATATTGTGTACAAAATACTGATTACTTAGCCTTTTACCTGACGGTATAGATACTAACCGGTAGTCTTTGAATGGTAAAATGAATAAGGTGAAAGACGGTGGACTGGGTAAATTTGGCTAAAACAGGGACCAGTGGTGGGCTGTTCTTGAACACAGAACTGAGCCTTCGGGTTCGATAAAACACGAAGAACTTCCTGTTGCTGGGCGAATATTAGTTTCTGAGTAATAACTCTGCTGTATTTCGTCAGTGAATTACGAGTAGAGTGAATTCAAAATGTCGCTGTGAAGCAAGACGCAAACTTATTCTTTCACTAGAATGCCCTCCAAATTGAGTTACAAGTTAACTTATGAAATGGTCCATACTTTTATTCCATTAGATCCGAATTTTAGGAGAAATATAGCAAATGAGCACTCGTATAATTATGTCATCCAAGTCATGGCTTGTTAGTTCCATGCAATTTACAACCGTACCGTAATTAGTTTATTAAATTAGAATTTTGTCATATACTGTAACTGTTAAAAGGTCTGAGTTTTTGAACTCAGCTCTATATTAGTTTTATTACGACACAAATGAAAGTTCTATATACTTCGGTGTATGGTACAGGTGTACCTGTTTTCTCGTCCCCGAGCAGCGGTCGCCTGCACGGACTATCAGATATGGTATGGCGACTTTCCTAGGCGTAGATGGGTGGATAATATTAAGATGGATCTCCAGGAGGTGGGATGTGGGTATATGGACTGGATTGGGCTGGCCCAGAATAGGATAGGGTGGCGGAGGCTTGTGAGTGCGGTAATGAACCTTCGGGTTCCATAAAATGCGGGGAATTTCTTGACTAGCTGCAAACCAGTTAGCTTCTCATGAAGGACTCTGCACCATGAAGTAAGTAAGTAAGGCTTTCCGTTCTCAGGGACACAATGAATGGGACGTCCTAAAGAAAATGTGGAGGCTTTTGGCCTACCTTAGATTTTGATTTGTACAATATTTCAAGTAAGGACGGATAATCTTTTTAGATAGGTAGCTATAATTTATTTAATGACGCTGTCAATTATCAAGACATTATAGCGTATAATGATAGTTAGTGAACAATTGATTACACGGAATGTGGAAGGAAGAGTTCGTTTTCTAGTGTACCGTTCTATCCCGGTACTTTCCTCGAAGAACTGAAGAAAATTAAGAAAATCTTCATCAGAATATTCAGTCTGCTGACCGATACTTCAAACTGGGATCTTCCTGATAAAAGACAGTAATACTTCTCACTCTAACATGACATTTATTTCCCTTAGACCCACCGTATGTACTCCAGAGCACTTTACTCACTAATATCTTCATTCTAGGTTGGTCTCTGGGGAAAAGAGACCAAGTTCCAGATCCCTACGTAAAGAACAGTGACACTACATAATACACTACAATTAAAAAAAATCAACATTATGACTGTGCTAAATACGCATGAATCGAAAATGCGCAGTAGGTGTGGCTGTTTAACTCCACGAATTCTAAATCTTATAAGAAGACGAACGTGAGTAATCACCTTTATTCTGCAATCGCCATAGTCCTGTCAGGAGGGTTTCCGGTACCCATTCATTGAAAAATGAGTGGGCGTCATGAACTGTGTGTATTACTCATGTTTTATGATAGCAAAAATTCGGGAAGTTCTGAAATGAGCTGTTGTAACCTAAGCATTTCATATCGTATTTGGTCTCCTTTATTTTAGTTATAAATACGTACTCTCTTATATATTTGAGCCGGGTAGCTCAGTCGGTATAGCGACTGAGCTACGGGCTGGACGGTCCGGGATCGAATCCGGGTGGGGACGAGATTTCCCTTCCGTCCAGACCGGCCCTGGGGCCCACCCAGCCTCCTGCAAAATCGGTACCGGGTCTTTCCCGGAGGTAAAGTGCGGCCGGGGCATGCTGCTGACCACTCACTCCCTTCTAGTGCCGCGATCATGGAAAAGTAGAGCTATACCTTTACCCACCCTCTGGGCCACACTGGACCTGGAACTGGATCACTTTACCTTTACCTTTACTTTTATTCTCTTATAAATTTTATTGATATATTTACATTGTTTTCTATGAATTTTAAATTATTAATAACATTGTACCTGGTTGCAATTCCCATAAATCAAAGCAGCGTCTTTTATGCACTTCTTCATTACGTTTGAGAGTTTCGAGATTTCAGAAGAGCGCCAAATGGTAGGTACTTCAATCAGTATTCCTGTGCCCACCTTTGTCGGAAAATGTTATCCCTAGTTAGCAGCATCTTTTATGTTATCAAACTGTGCTGACTCAGTATTAGGGTTTTATGGCTTACATATTCACTGAGACTGTTGTTGCACGTTTCTCACAGAAGTCTTAAGAGAAACAGCTCGGTTAATTAAAGTAACATGTAATGTGCATATTCGACCCGTCTTTGAAATGTAATTTCTTCAATTTTATGTACCACATCAACTGAATTTTCTAATAGTTGAAGAATAAGAGACCAACTTGATGTCAGAATTTATTAAGTTTTATTTCACTTCTTCTGCGCTCAACATGTTTCGGACATTAATACATCCATCATCAGGAGCCTGTGACTTTTCTATTGTATCACCACGTTGGTTGTGTGTTCTGTAAAGATGGAGGTTTTTAGCATTAGTGTAAATTATAATATATTATAATATATGTTATATATTATAATTTACCCTAATGCTAAAAACCTCCATCTTTACAGAACACACAACCAATGTGGTGATACAACAGAAAAGTTGTAGGCTCCTGATGATGGATGTATTAATGTCCGAAACATGTTGAGCGCAGAAGAAGTGAAATAAAACTTAATAAATTGTGACATCAAGTTGGTCTCTTATTCTTCAAATATCACAAAGATGCACGGCCCAATATACATAAGAATTTTCTAAGTGTGCCCTTTTGGCAGTTTATGTGACATATTTTGGGATGCAGGTTTGTGTACACACTGTTGCGAACCGCGATGAAAGATGAAATTCTTTGGTCCCCTTAGGCTTTCAACATTCTCTCCTGAAGAAACATATATGAATAGTTCTGATACACCATTCTTCCTCTATCCTAAGGTTAAGTGATCTAATTGACGAGATGATTTGGCATTTGGAGATCCTCTTTGGCATACACACTGATAATTTGTTTCAACGGGTGGAACTGACTTCAACTAACCAAATCCTGTCACGCGTTGAGCTTCGTCGTGAACGGACACTTGCATACCGACTGCAACAGACACAAAATTTCGTTGTCGATGAGACATTTGAATGCATATGCTCATGCATATGCATGGAGGTTAGGCAATGAAAACTTCATGGTTTGCCAATAAACCCCATCATTGTATTTTCCAAAATAAGATAAATATATGCTCTGTTCAACTTTAAACTTATCGAGTTATTTTTCGATAATTATATATAATGCATGAGTGGATCAGTAAAGAATAATCTGTGGCTAGTTGAGAAAATGTAAAAGTATTCGAGCTTAATTTTCCACTGGTGTTTCAGTAGTAAGATGTTTAGAGACCCCCACTCAAATGACTGAAATGTGCCCGTGAATCCCCTAATGGAAGTTGTCAACCCCTGGTCCGATAAGCAGAACTTATAGCAATGTGGCCGGTTAAGCCCAGTTCCGTCAGATGATTGTAGGCTTGATCAAAATTCTAGGTCTGTAAACGTCTTTTCAGAGAATATGTACTCTCTTTCTTATGCATTTCTACTTTATCATGATTTCAGACCCTGGAATACTGTGAAAAATGTTTCTCAATACCTTCACCTTTCATTATCAGGGACACGCTCCTTTATCTCTTTATTTATGTGAACATGTATTTTAAGTATTTTTTTATGTTTTGCTGACCGTGCATCTCAGTATAATCGTAGCAATTGACCAATTTAATGCACAAATTCTTGTTTTATAATAAGTTTATTATATTCCTCTACATGTTTCGAGCACTGTTGTGCTCGAAACATGTAGAGGAATATAATAAACTTATTATAAAACAAGAATTTGTGCGTTAAGTTGGTCAGTTGCTAAGATTATATTTGAAGTACACAAGGAAGAAGAACTGTCAATCCATCCGGTCCGATATTGTATCTTCATTGCTATTGAACGATGGTCGATTAAAGTGCAAATTAATGGTCTCCTTGTAACCTTGCAGGACTTACGTAAATGTGATTTTATAGCTCCTTGTGGGCCCAATTTATACGATAATAAAGAGCAGAAATGTATTTCCTTCTAACAGAGGAATTTGAGACTCTTCATAGTTGTTCTGCGCGTATTAACACATCCAACACTGAACTTTTCTTTCTGGGATACCTCTTTTCGTCTTGTAAATGCATTTCTAATACTTCGCGAACTTGTTATATCTCTAAGCCTGTGCGCTTTTCCCGCTATTCTGACACTTGTATGTACTTTTCTCTCTCTTTTGAATTTGCAGTCCTTCCTTGATATATATATATATATATTCCTGTGTTTTAACTTCATAATTCTCATCATTGGGCTAACAAATTTCATCCTTGCTGCTTTGACTTGATATTTCTAAGGTACAGGTAAATGTAAACGGTGTTTAATTAAATATAACCCTATGAAGTCATATGCCAGTGTGACAATACATATCTAAGCTTTATATGTAATTTAGTACCTTCTTCGTACCCTGGAAATTTTATCTCCCTTAAACAGCCCTCGATACCAATTGAACAGAGGGGACTCTAAACTCATTACTCACTATCTCAATGTTGCCTTCTATAACGTGACTTGTAATTTGTTTGCCAAAATACTTTGTCGCGTTGCCATTTATTCTATTTTATTTTTGCAGTTACGTTCCTTGCCGTTTTTATAATGCGGAAGTCTATTTCATAGACTCGTGATTTTCCTAAGTTGTTCTCTAACCTTAATGTTTTGGCATTATCCTCAGGCACTGACATTGCTATTTTTTTCGGTGCTGAGATTTCTAAATTTATGTATATATTATTAAAATTGTGTTAATGTTTTACTTTGAAATCTGTAAATAATAAGTGGACTGGGAAGTCAATACATGATAGCCCGTAAAGAGAAATGTACTTAATGTATGCCAGTTTGATAGCTCCAGGTTTGTATATTTCATTAAAGCGTTTGCATGTGTAACAAATTGCGATTCTGCATTGCGTCCTTAGCTTCCAAAAATAGGCCTACCCTTTGTTATATATTTTTTAATATGAGTAGACTACTACATTTGAATATGGGGACCGCGGTGGCACAGTGGTTAAGGTTCTGTGCTACAAATAGGAAGGTCGCTGGTTCGATCCCAGCTGGTGTCATCGGAATTTTTCATTACCACAAAATCCTTCCGATCGCACTATGGTCCTGGGGTCGACTCAGCCTCTAACAGAAATGAGTGCCAGGAGCATTTCCTGGGGGTAAAGGCGGCCAATGCGTAAGGCGGACAACCTTACCATCATCCTGTGCCGTTGTCATGAAATCTGGGAACCTTAACTTCTTGGAACTCTCTGAGCCACTCCAGGCCTGTAACGGGACTGATTTACTTTTACTACATGGGAATATATGCTCCACCAAGCTATTTCGGCTGTAGCTTGCAGGACAGGTTGGTTGGGAGAAGTCACATGAAGAAACAAACCATCAGCCTTCCAGAACTGCCGAAGGTTGATTGTACGGGTAATAACTCCACAACGTAAAACCTAATTATTACGAAACCCAAAACGGAAGGCCAAGGCTCGACTACCGGCTGTAGTGCCATATGTTGGGTGGTACATTGGCGTATACTGCACCTTTCCATTCTGTAATATTTTTAGAGGAAGGTGTTCCTGGTTCTCTCTCATATACATGTTCCTCCAAATACCTTTCTGTTCGTATACTGAAGGACCTGCTTCTTATGTAACGGTTTAAATGATGCTTGATTGGTTGTTTCTCGCATGTACTCATTGACTAAGTCACAAAATTAGTGACTTTATTACTGTCTCGATGACTGATTTATGCACGGACGGGCTGATTAAGTCGTTGAACATGCTTACTGACTTCCTCTTGAATGAATTATAGGTTGACGGATTTCACGGCTTATTGATTGGCTGATTTCATGACTGAATATTTGTGTAATTACGTATTGATGGCTGACGTAGAAAAACTGATATGCTAACCGACTGATGACTTTCTTATTAACTGAATGGCTGCAAGGCCTTTTACTTATTGATTAGCTGACGTACTCTCTTAATTATCTGCTGATTGAATAACTATTATTTATTTAATTCATTATTAATTTACTGACAGACTGTATGACTTGTTTTCTGATCGAGTGGCTTGATTATTTAATGTATAATTGTGTAATTGAATGCCTTATTTAAAAACCTATTAAATAAGTAATTGGTGATTGAATTATTGGTGTGTTTTTTGATTGACCGACTTGATTTGATCGATTGATTTGCTTCCTTAATATGTGATTGCGTAATTGAATGCCTTATTTAATAACTGATTAAATCGATTATTGACTGATTGGTTTAGTGGCTTATTTAGTAACAGACTAACACATCGGATTAATCACGGACTGAATAAATCCCTCTCTTATTTCTGCTGCCTGACTGTCTGATTCACTGACCCAGTTTTAAAATTTGATGAAGCAACGTTAGCCCTTTTGCTGTCCACGAAAGTGAGCAGCATAAAATGCGCTGGTACCGATATGAGAATACGTGCATTTCACATTTTTAATTCAGCAAATTGGAGCTGAATATGTCATGTCACCTGCCTGTATTGCGAATTTAAAATGAATAAATACAAATTGTGACATACGGCCTAATATATTTACTAGGAGAATGGTGAATACTCGCACCCTGTAATTCTTAACCCTTTTTAGCCGCTGCAAAGTGGTCACCTTCTGACAGAGTGAGTGAATTTTAAAAACTTTTCCTGTAGAAGCAATGAAAATATTGGAGTAGATTAAAATTGTTTGTACAGAGAAAGCTGTCAAGTCTCTTTCCAAGAGACATACATACACAATCGATGCATAGTTCCGGTTTCACTGCAAAAAATATTCTAATGCACATTTTGAAACTCTTTACACTAAGCTTTACTGGAGACTGTTTTAGCTTATTCCTAAAAGGACATATCCGTCTTATTGTAACCCCTCATTATACTCCAAATATCATTTTTATAATACTGTTGAGCATATTTATTAAACTTATATTAATAAATAGTTATTTAAAGTACATGTCTAATAACTGATAAATTGTGTAGTGGCAGTATTTACACCATCAGTATCGGGATGGGGACCCTTATAGAACGTAGTGAAACACGCAGACTAAATTGAAATTTATATTTAATCGCTTGCATAATTTTCGTGATTATTTTTTACTCTTACAAATACGCATTCATTTTCTTAACACTATAACCGGCCAAATATCAACGTCCGGAACATGAACTCCACTCAGGGAATATAACGCGTGGTGGTCACAGGAAACGTTAAGTAGCTACCGACTAGATGACAAGATGGATATTTGTGGTTAGGCCTCTTTAGTTTTATTGTCACAGTCACTTCAGTTTGTATAGTTTAATATTCACAATCACATTATTTGTGTCCGGCACTGTTATAAATTGTATCAACAAAATACACCTTTTTATTACCGTCACGCTTCCCCTTCAATCTGGTCACTCGAGTGCCCGCTAAGAAGT